>Ga0194040_1000513_pt1 | contig 11806 bp, 8 predicted proteins | sample JunL2210m_MetaG_FD_148973 | JGI IMG/M metagenome (GOLD analysis project Ga0194040, IMG submission 148973) | Anoxic zone freshwater microbial communities from boreal shield lake in IISD Experimental Lakes Area, Ontario, Canada - Jun2016-L227-10m | ecosystem: Environmental > Aquatic > Freshwater >... | reverse complement strand
CATTTATCAAAGTATCCCTGTCCCCGGGGCTTTTATACAATTTGTCGACTGAGAAGCCAAGAATTTCATCCCTGTTAAACTGTGAGAAATATTTTATGGAAGGGCTTATTTCTTGTACAATCCCCGAAAGGTCGGTTTGGTAAAAAACATCCTGGACATTTTCGAAGATATTTCGGTATTTTTCTTCGCTGACCCTGAGGGCATCTTCGGCAAGTTTGCGCACATTATTAGAAAGTATCTGGGCAACGATTGATGCCACTGTGCTTGCAAAGGATTCCTCATCAGGATGCCAGATGCGCTTCTCACCGGTATGTTCAAAACACACCACTCCATTTAACTTACCTTCAAGGGTTATACCTGCATCAAGCATTGAACTTATTCCTAATGGTTTAAGATACCCCTCTGCAAATTCACTTGTTCGCAGGTCAGTTTGTGCCTCATCGGCATTGATCCTGCTCTCTCTTTTGATAGCTTCAAAATACCTTGGATAATCATCGCTTTTTAAAAGTATTCCTGAGCTGTGGCGATTCGCTTCGGCCTCAAACAGGGAGCTGCATTGCAATGCAGCCTTATCTTCGGTGTATAGCCATACACTTGCGCGTGATACCCTGATCGCTGATGCAACTTCTTCGGTAAGCCGATTCAATGACTGGGTCAGCGTACCGAAAGCAATAACCTCATCAAGGGCGATCCTGGCAATAGCATTACGCTGAAGCCGGGTACGCCCCTGGCTTTGCAAAAGCGCCTCACCCGCAAGCTTCCGTTCAATGATATCATTTTTAAGTGATTTGTTTTTTGCCTGGATTATCAGTAAAAAGAAAAAGGCAAGGAGAAGTAAAAACACTAATACACAGGATTGAAATACTTCAAGCCATAAAAAAGAATTCCAGGATTTTGCATTATAATCCATTCCAAATACCGCATACGGTTTGCCGTTTGTATCATCTTTAATTGGAACCAGTACAGATACCCAAACCCCCCAGCGGTCTGAAACAGGACCGGCGATCAGTGTCTTTCCGTTTGTCAATGGTACCAGATATTCAGGCATGGCTTCAGTATATTCCTGGCCGGGAGGAGAATAATCAGGGGAATTTTCGGCTTCAGAATCAGCATAGAAATATATTTTCCCTTTCTGTTCATTATAGAGGTAGGCAAACCTGACATTGGGATCGATCCTGATTATTGCTTTCAAGATCTTCTTGATCAACGTATACTGGGGCTTCACTAAATCACCGGGTTTGGCTTCAAGCATTTTAAGGTCAGACTTTGGCAAAGTAGCTTCAATAGACCGTGCAATTTCCATTACCTTGTCTGCTCTGTCGTTTTCAAACCTTTTCCAGGTATAATGCACATATATTACACCTAAGACCATTATAACAAGGAATAAAATTATTCCCGGAAGCGCTATACTATTATCTCTGATTTTCATCGACATAAAAACTGAATGTTAAACAGGATGCGAATATAAAAAACACTTATCAATTACCTAACATTCTAGATAAATATTTTAAAAATTTTAAAAGGCCTGGATTATTCGCCTTTGATCCTGAGAAGGAGAATATTCCTCCCTCCCTCATAGAAGTAATCAACGCTCCTGCATCTTCCCCTGATCAGTTTCAGCCCGATATCATCTTCGAGGGCATCTTCCTTAAGAGGATTAAAAGGAGGCCCGGCGCTATCGCATTTCAATTCCACATCTCCTTCTTTTTCCGAATAAGAAAGGCTGAGGCTGACATCCGAGAGGTCCTTTTGAAGCACCAGCAACTCTTCAGCAATATGCAATACGTATCCTGTGACCCTCCTGGTGAGCATATGTTTTTCACAAAACACCTCCATTTCGCCCTGCAAGCCATACAAATCATAATCACTGCTTGTAATATGGCAATTCAGGCTGCGTATCCTGTTGATGAATGCTTTTGTTTTTTCTTTCTGCGGATTATCAAAGATCTGCACGGGCGTGCCTTCTTCATAAATCAGCCCTTCGTCCATATAAAACACCCGGCTGGAAGTGTTCCTTGCAAATTCCATTTCCCTTCCCTTGACAGGCGGCGTATCACAGCCAGGACCTCGCTGACCATGGTCGGGTCAAGGGCCGAGGTAGGTTCATCAAAGAGCAGTATTTCAGGTTCCATGGCCATGCACCGGGCAATAGCCACCCTTTGTTTTTGCCCGCCTGAGAGTTCATCGGGGTAACTGTATGCTTTTTCGGCAAGGCCCACTATCTTAAGAAGCTCAAAAGCTTTTTCATCGGCTTCTGCCCTTTTCTTTCCCAATAGTTTGACCGGGCCTATGGTCAGGTTTTCCAAAACCGTCAGATGTGCATATAAATTAAACGACTGAAAAACCATACCCATTTTCTGCCTTAGCTTTGGCACATCGGTATGTTTATCAAGCAGGGGAACATCATCAATAAAAATGCTTCCGCCGGTAGGGACCTCTAACAGGTTTAGGCAGCGGAGGAAAGTGCTTTTTCCTGTTCCTGACGGGCCTATAACAGAGATAACCTCTCCTTTACTGATATCCGTACTGATATCTTTAAGGACCACCAGTTCTCCAAAATGCTTTGAAAGGTTTCTTACTTTGATCATCGCTTTGCCTCCTCTGTTTGCCTGGTACGTTTTCTTTTAGGATCCACCGAAACCTCGATCAAACCAAGGGCCCAGGTAAATAACCATGCGATGCACAAATACAATACAGCCACCATGATCAAAGGGAAAAACGCGTCAAACGTGCGGCTGCGGATAATATCGCTCGCCTTGGTAAGATCCTGCACTGCTATATACCCTACAATGGAGGTCATTTTGATGAGCGAGATAAATTCCCCTTTATATACCGGAAGGATATGGCGCAAAGCCTGGGGAAGGATAATGTAAGAGAAGGTCTGGATTTTCGAGAAGCCCCCTGCGATTGCAGCTTCCTTCTGCCCTTTATCTATGCTTTCAATGGAAGTCCTGAACATCTCCGATACATAAGCGCCGAAATTCAGGGAGAATGCAATTACGGCAACGACAAGAGGATTGATGTTCACCGAAGCAAAAACAACATAATATATGATCATCAGCAGAACCAATACAGGTGTACCGCGTAATATTGAAATATACACACTGGCCGATCGTGAAAGGAACCTGCTTTTAGACATCCTCATGTAACATACCAATGAGCCGATGAGCGTTCCCAGTATTGCTGCGAGGATTGAAATGAGCATGGTGACTTTTAACCCGTCAAGGATACTCAAATACCTTTTTTCGAGGATGATGTTGTTGTAAAAACTGTTTGAGATGGATTTGAAAAAAGAGACATTGCCATTTTCATCTTCATTATATTCATCGGGTGTTCCTGCTCCCGAAAGGGTTTTACTTTCAATGTTAATCTTCTTTGCAATGACGCTGACGCCTGATTCATAATACGGGTCGGAAAAATCAATCTGTTTTTTGCGTTCATCGGTTATCATCAAAGAACTCATGATGATGTCAATCTTATTTGTCGAGACCGATGCAAGCAGGCTCCCGAACTGCAGGTCGACCGGGACGAATTCCTTGTGGATATAGGCTGCAAACCTCTGTGCCAGTTCAATGTCAAAACCAATCAAACGGCCGTTTTTCATGACGGTGGAAGGCATCCCAAGATCACTTACAACACCAACTTTGAGCTGGCCATTGATGTTCGTGCTTGTAATCCCGGGCATTTCTTCCAGCCCTTTATCCATCCAGCGTTCGACCAGGTCCTTGTATACACCGTTCGACCTGATCTCTTTAAGAAAAGAGTTGAATTGTTTCCGCAGTTGATCGCTATCCTTGTCAAATCCGGCTCCGATGTTAACTGTAAATACGTTTTTAGCAAGGATCCCAAGCCCGAGGTTTTTATTGAAGATATCATTAACGGATGACTGATCAGAGAATGCCACATCCACTTTATCAGAGTTCAGGCCAAAGAGAAGATCAGAGAGATTCGGATACTGAAAGATTGCTGCATTGGGAAACTGTTTCGTTGCATAAGCATCGTGGACACTTCCAAGCAGCACCCCTATCCGCCTGTTTTTTATATCGGCAAGGGTTTTCATCCTGGATTCGGTTGTTGCTTTTTTCTTTTCACGGTTATCTTTTACCACCGCAGCAATACCGCTAGGATAGTAGCTTTGGGAGAACAGGACTTTCTTTGCCCTTTCCTCAGTGATAGAAAGGCCAGCGCCAATCATGTCGACCTTGCCGGAAATCAGGGCAGGGATCATGGCCCCGAATTCCATGTTGACTATCTCCAGGACTTTCCCTGATTTCTTAGCAATGTAGGAGGCATATTCGATATCGAATCCGACAACCTGCTTGCTGCTGTCGACATATGACATAGGTTCGCTCACAGCCGCCGTTCCAAATCGGAGTATTCCTTTTTCATTGGTAAATTTGATTTCAGGCATGGGGCCGGGGTTCCCCTTATCGGGGAACCAGCGTTTCTGCATCTCCTGGTATGTACCGTCTGATTTTAGCCGGGCGAGGACTTCGTCCATTGTTGATTTCAGCGCCATGTCCTCCGGGCGGACGGCAAATCCGTATTGATCATCAAACAGCAGTTCATCTAAAACAATAAGGCCCCCATTTTTTGCCGCAATGTTTTTCAGAACGGGAAGGTCATAGACCGCTGCATCGGCTTTCCCGTCTTTAACAGCCAGGGAACAATCAAGCACACTGTTGTAGTACTCGATTTTTGCATCAGGGAATTTCTTCATCACGAACCGGTCGGCAGCGGTTCCTGTGGGGACTGCAAAAGTCTTCCCTCCTTTCAGCATCAGCAGGTTTGTAATCTGCACATCTTTTTTGTGGCCGCATCCGCAGATAAAAATGATCACAGATAAAACCAGAAATTTCAGGTAGTTGTTCATGGATACTATGATGTGATTTACTTTTTATCCAGGGTGCATTTTATCGCGAGCTTCCGGCAAACTGTTTGTATAACATCCACCGCTATATCTGTTGCTTGCTTTTCTGCATTGTCGGCATGAGCTGAGGCAACCGTGATCTGCGACAATGCGGCGGCAAGTGAATCAACCTGCATTGAAACTTTATAAGTCCCTGTTGTGAATTCCACGAAACGTTTGGTATTATCCCTCTGGCTTATTTTAAATTTAGGATTGGTGGTCAGGGTATCAATCACCGCCCCGTAAACCTTAAATGTTTTTGCATCAACGATAACTGTAGCGACATCGGTCGACCCTGAATGCATCGATTTTATTTTCCTGGCGATGGTTATAAACTGCGCGGATGAAGTAGAGGAAAAAACAAAAGAGCAGAGGATGATCAGGACAAGTGAATAGTGTTTTAGCGTTTTCATGGCGCAGGTTAATTAAGTTCCCTGATCAGTGAAGCGATCTTTTCGAAAGCAGTCTCATCCTTTACTACATATTGCTCGGCGCCACTCTGAATGGTTTGAAGCGCAATGGCATAACGTTCCTGGCTCGACAGCATGAGAACATGCATCCCCGGGTAATGTTTCTTGATCACCTGCAATATCTCCATGCCGTTAGCTGCCTCTTTCTGAACGCTGTTAAGGTAATAATCGAGGATGATGACATCCGGGTTTTCGGAGAGATGATTCAGGCATTCTTCGCCTGTGTTGAAAATACGGATATCATTCAGGGTTTTACGTGTGAGATAATCTTTAAGCGCTTCAGTAAGCATTGTATCATCATCCACAATGAAAATTTTCTTAGGCATATCCAGGTCCATAGCTTATATTTTTTGTAAAAATAATGAATATCGGAAGATCGCCACCTTTTATGTTAATTCAATGATCGCACGTTCAACATCCCCAAGCAGGATTTTAAGTTCTGTATGCAATGTGGCTGGTTTTAATTTACTTCTGCATTTCTGTTCCAGCAGGAGTGACAGCCTGCCTGTGTTCTTCATACCCATCATGATAAATTTAGTCTTAAAACCGTGAAGCTGATTCGCTGCCTCCTCAAAATCATCCGCGTCAATGGCTGCATTTACTCTTTCTAGCAGTACCGGGGCTGATTGTAAAAACATGCTGACATACTTTTGCATTTTTTTCACGTCCCCTTCGCAGAAGGTTTTGAGGTACGACATATCAGTTACCTTCCCCTGTTCAGGCGGCACTGTTTCCCCGGCTTCAACTGAATTCTCCATCGTTCTCACTTTAATATCCAATACTTCAGCAAGGCCAAGGATCAGCTGGGAAGAGCTGAACGGTTTGGGAATATATGAGTTCATACCGGCCTGCCTGCATTTATCCAGGTCGGTTCTCAGCACACTTGCCGTCAGAGCAATGATCGGAATATCTTTTTTTGGTGAATTAAAGTTCGTGCGGATGAACCTGGTGGCCTCAAAACCATTCATTTCAGGCATCTGAACATCCATTAATATCACGTCAAAGTCTTTCGCTTTAAGTAACTCAATTGCTTCATTCCCGTTGGATGCGGTTTCTATTTCAACGTAAGCTTTTGATCTCAGCGTATCCTCGGCAACTATCCTGTTATACTCGTTATCATCGGCAATCAAAATTTTCAATCCGTCGAGGATGTGCCCGTCAAAGTGTGCATGAGCATTCAGTTGTTTATGCAATCTCTCCCCTGAACCTTCTTCAAAATTGAGTATAAATGAGAACGTGGTACCTGCTCCTTCTTCACTCTCTATCTGGATTTCCCCTCCATACAATTCCACCAGCTGCCTGCTGATGCTCAACCCCAGTCCGGTACCTCCATACTTCCTGGTGTCCGATGAATTGGCTTGTTTAAAACTTTCAAAGACTGTTTCAAGTTTATCTTTCGGTATCCCTATGCCTGTATCGATGACTGAAAACCTGAGATTAAGCGTAGCAGACGGGTCACCGGAAATTGATTCAACCTTGATCTCGACACTTCCTTTTTCAGTGAATTTAATAGCATTTCCTGCAAGGTTCAGAATGATCTGGTTCAGACGAACAGGATCGCCTATAAGCACATCGGGAATGCTGTCACTGATATCACCCAGCAAATGCAATCCTTTTTCCTCGGCTTTATGTTGCATGGTTTCTACTACCTGTTCAATTGTTTGGCGGAGGGAGAAGTCTGTTTTCTCAAGTTCCATTTTTCCGGACTCAATTTTAGACAGGTCCAGGATGTCGTTAATGATGTGCAGCAGGACATCGGAGGATTTTTTTATCCCTTCCAGGTATTGCTTCTGGTCGGCCCGGGGATTTTTGTCGATTAACAGGTTCGTCATTCCCATCACGGCATTCATCGGAGTGCGGATCTCATGACTCATGTTGGCAAGGAATTGCTGTTTGAACCTTTCGCTTTGCTCGGCACGTTCCTTTTGTTCCAGGATTTCCTTTTGAGCGGCTTGCAACCGCTGATTGGATTTACGCTGGTTGTTGTAATTTTTAAATACGAAGAACAGTAAAAATGCAACCAGGGCCATGCCGATGAAACCTGCCCATGTAAATGTCTTTTGCTTCTGCAGGCGGAGCTGGTTCAGGTTGTTTTCAACTGCATGCCTCAAACTGTCGGTTGCCTGCTTTTTATCGAATTCATATTTCATCGAGAGTTGGGTGAGCTTTTTCTCCCGGTCGGCATTTAAAATCGAATCACTGATGATGTTATATTGCTTCAGGTTTTCAAGAGCTCCCTTGTAATCGCCGAGCTGCTCCAGGGCACGGCTCCTCGAAATATAGGTATCCTGCAGGTAATAAAGATCTCCCAGCTCCTTCTGGATTGCTATTGAACTGTCGGCATATGTCATGCATACTTTTACTGCGGCCTTTTTATTCCCGGAAAAAAGCTTATTCAATACGGTTGTATTGCGGTCGGTTGCGATCATGAAATAAGTGTAAGCGATCACCCCGAAATTATAAGCAATACTTCTTCTCTCATTTAACTCTTTCTGAATCCTCAGCGCTTTAAAGAGATATTCAAGCGCCTTAAGGTACTCGGTTTGCTGCCGGTACATATCTCCTACGTCTTCCAACTCTGCAGCCAGTGATATTTGATCTCCTGCAGCTTCATACATTTTAATGGATTCTTCACAATACTGATGGGCTCTTTTAAAATCTTTCATTAACCGGTAAATAAAACCGATGGCATTTAAGGCCCTGCTGCATCCCGGATTATTTCCAATAGACTGGTTTATTTTCAGTGCCTGGTTGAATATTTCCAATGCTTTAGGATAGTCTGATTGCTTTTGATAGATCTCGCCAATATTAAACATGATCTTTTGCATGCCATTCTTATTCCCTTCTTCCTTTGCGATGTTTAATGCCCTTTGGTAATAGTCCAAAGCTTTCTTATAATCCGACAACCTGGAGTAAAATAATCCAAGGCGGTTCAGGCTTTTTGCGATCCTGGTATTATCATGGATTTCTTCACTGATCTTCAATGATTTCAAGTAACAGTCTATCGCACCTGTATAATTGGTTTTGCCATAAAAGTAACTCATGCCAAGAACAACATTTGCATCAGCAACACCTGGTTGCCAGTGAAGTTTTTGGGCAAGCGACAAAGCTTGTAATGCGTAACTGATCCCTTCGTCGGCATTGATTTCTCTGACTGTAAGGCTCAGTTCGTTCAGTAGCTTAACTTTATTCGTATCTTCCTTTGATCTTGCGAATTGCCGGAGCAGGGAATCAATTCGGGCCTGACCCTGCTTTTGGGAGAAAGCGTGAATTGCAATCATCGTAATTGCAATGAAAAGGATTGCTGTTTTTTTCATTTTTCAGAATGCTGGATTAGTTCATTCAAATCAGGAAACTGCCTTTGATGTCATGGGGTTTAATGACCTCCCGGCACCGAGCCGTCAAAGAGCCTCCATTTCCAGGTATTCTTAACTTTCACTAAAATACCAGTGAAACGATAAGGAAATTTTACAGTTTTTCCTTTATCATCGGAAACGATCATATTTCCATCCATAAAAACCCAGGCCGTATTCCCGTTATGATGAATATCTACCCGGTTCATGTCCCATGAAAAACTGCGGTGAGCAAATAACATTTTCATCCAGGCTTCTATCTGATTTCTGCCTTTGAAAATTTCGCCGCTGTCGGAACCCACGACGATAATATCCGCCGTCTTATCAAATAAATCCATAAAATGATTTACATCTCTGTTCTTAGCCATTGTATTCCAAAGTTCCAGAGCAGATGTGATCTCCTTTTTAAAAGCTTCTTCTGCTTCCGGCTTTTTGTCAGTCTTACCGGTCTGTGAATAAGCAGATGCGGCTGTCAATAAACAAAACAGCAGAAATATTACTAATGCTGATTTTTGAAGATGTTTCATCTGATTGTTTTTAAAGTGTAAATATTGGTTTCTTTCCATAGTCTCAGATTCCTGACACAGCGTGGTTGGTTAAGATCATCCCATATCATATACAAATATATAGATGTTATCGAAATATGGCAAATTCAGGAAAAACCATTCATGATTACAATTGTTTAATTTTTGAATTGAATAGCAAAATCTTTTTATAACATCCGTTTTGCAAGCAATGGTATTTATATGTTGTATCTTTAACTTGTTCAAAGAATAAACCGTGACCATCTTCGCAATAGCAAAATCTTTTTATAACATCCGTTTTGCAAGCAATGGTATTTATATGTTGTATCTTTAACTTGTTCAAAGAATAAACCGTGACCATCTTCGCAATATCAAAAAAAACCAATGTAAGTCCGACCTCCTGGCGTGTGCTAAGCCCGAAGTTTCATTCAGGGGTTATTCTATGCCCGTAAAAAAGACATGATTTGAAAAACGTTATAGTTCTGCTGCTCCATTAATCATCAAATTGAAAATCTAAAATGAAAACAAAAATCAGCACATTAATTTACTCTTTAATCATAATGGGATTTGGAGTAATTATTATCAACGGTTGCAAGAAAAGTAACAGTACAATCACTGTTTCAACCTCGGTTGATTATTCACAAGCTGCTCATTGGCTGTCATTGCCTGCGACTCTATACAAAGCAGATGTCTTTTACTTATATCCAACAACGTCCTGGACAAAGAATAATTCCACTTCAATGATTTGCGCAATTGACGACTCCCTCATGATGGCAGGTGCAGCATCAGCCTTTGCACGGCAAGCCACTGCTTTTGACACCGCAGCTAATGTTTACTCACCCTATTACCGGCAAGACAACTCATCACCTGATAACCGATTAAATGTGATCGCTGGAATTCCCACAACGGATGCTACTGCGGCCTTCGACTACTACATAAAGCATTTCAATCAGGGACGTCCGTTTATATTAGCCGGACATTCACAAGGAGCAAATATTGTTTGTAATATTTTATCCGGATACCTGAAAGCTAATCCGCAGGTTTATTCCAGAATGATTGCGGCATACGTAATCGGTGGTCCTGTTACAAAAGCATTTCTCCAGGCTAATCCTCACCTGAAATTTGCGACTGGCCCTGATGATACAGGAGTGATTATTTCATATAACACCGAAGCAAATGGTTTTACCGGAGTGAATCCAGTAATATATGGTGATACTGGCCTTGTGATAAATCCTATCACCTGGACGAGAAGCGAAACTTTAGCAGACACTTCACAGGGCCTGGGATCACTTTTTCCAAATAAGGCAGGAGTATGGGTGAAAATATCACAATATGCTGATGCCCGCGTAGATATCGCAAAGGGGGTATTGGTTTGCTCAACTGCCGATGAATCCAGAATAGCCATATTAGATTCACTCAGTGGGTTTCCAAAAGGTGTTTACCATAGCTTTGATTATCCTTTTTACTATTACAATATCAGACAAAATGCTGCAAACAGAACTCAAAAATTCCTGAACAAATAATAACCATGGCATGTAACATTAATGAACCATAAAAAAAGATTGTACTTTTTGTAACAGTTTAAATGGAAAAGCTGAGTGTTTTCGCACAATTCTCATTGATGAGCCAAGCCACACGACTAAATCAGATTAAATGTAGTTTACATCCTCTCAAACAATAGTAGAAGATGGGCAAAATCCGACTATTTGTTTGTACTTTTGTTTGTATAAATAAAAAAACCACTTACAATTTTACTCGTAAGTGGTTGATTTTCCTGTCTCCCCGCCAGTACTGTTACAACCTTAATCAGTTATATTCAGTTGAATTTGATATTTGAGTTATTAATTTGAATATAAACTACTTATCAAAATATCTGGTTGAATCAATTTCAACTATGGTATAATCAAATTAACTGAGTCATACCCAGTTTATGAGACAATTCCGAGACAATTTTATCTATCTCTGACCTTCGGTTAATTGACTGCCATCATTGTTTTTTATTTCAAATACTGGATATCCTCTTTGATTATCTCTATTGGAACTTCGAGATACTCCTTGGAGTTCCAGTGACAGTTTTTATACTTCTTCCCACTGCCACAGAAACAACCATCATTTCTACCAAAGGCTATCTCACCAGTGATGTACTTCACCTTCCTTAATATCAATTTGTCATCATCCATTCCAAACCACTTTCTATAAAACTCGCGGATACCTTTACCACCATGAGAGTATTCAACATCCGAATATTGACCTGTTTTTAATTTAAATTCATGATTTGCCATGAAAGGAATTACTAGCTTCTCTAACCATTTCTTCAGTGTAATTCCATCTACCAGTTCTAAGTAAATCTTGGCCGGTGGTGCAAGACAACAACTCCCATCATGGTTAACATGCCATTCTGGTGACCGTTCTATCTGTCCACCGATTTCGAATAAGGTTGGAATTCTTAATGGATAGTTATCAGGAAAGACAATTCTTATTTCATATGTGGCCCAGTTAGTTTTATTCCTGTCAATTATATCAACCGTACCTTCAATTAAAACTTGATTG
>Ga0194040_1000510_pt1 | contig 11827 bp, 9 predicted proteins | sample JunL2210m_MetaG_FD_148973 | JGI IMG/M metagenome (GOLD analysis project Ga0194040, IMG submission 148973) | Anoxic zone freshwater microbial communities from boreal shield lake in IISD Experimental Lakes Area, Ontario, Canada - Jun2016-L227-10m | ecosystem: Environmental > Aquatic > Freshwater >... | reverse complement strand
AATTTGACCGACAGGGGCAGACGGCCCACCTGGTTTCGCAGATGATATGGTATTTCATTGACGGCTATTACAACAGGGCCCATGATTTCCCCTTTAAAAACGAGGAAGACTATCTGAAATACAGGGTAACAATAAGCGATCATAAGGAAGAAATCGTGTTCTTCAAGAGTAAGAAGACAGACCGCTGGTGGATGGAGATCCCCCTTCCTGCCGATCAAAAGATAAAGTACGAAAGGCATTACCTTGTGCCCTGTTCATATAAGGATTACCAGCAGGCCTGCAACAATGACATCCCCGACAGGTGGTGGATGGTGTATCAGAAGCTCATGTAATCGCTCGCAACCTCACACCGCCGCTACGGTTCTCTTCGTTCACCTGATGCGGCTTGTGTGAGTTGCTTCGCTCTTCACAGCCAAGGCGCTTTTGCATTATGCTTAGCTCTTCACAGCCAAAGCCTGATTTGCGTAATAATTTTACTTCTTCACTCTTCCGGGATTCGCTGTTAAAAAGCTTTTCCAACCGGTAAATTTCTTCCCTGTTTCAAGGGTTCCTTTCTGGAAATAGTGGCAAACAGCGGCTGCAAGAGCATCGCTTGCGTCGAGGCTTTCGGGGATTTCTTTAAGCGCCAGCAATCGCTGGAGCATGGCTGCAACCTGCTCCTTGGAGGCGGAGCCTTTCCCTGTAATGGACTGTTTGATTTTACGGGGCGAGTATTCGAAAATAGGTACGGTCCTGTATAATGCTGCGGCGATGGCTACACCCTGGGCCCTTCCAAGTTTGAGCATGGATTGAACGTTTTTTCCGAAAAACTGTGCTTCAATTGCCAGTTCGTCGGGCTTATACTGCTCAATAATTGAAAGAGTTTTTTCGAAAATCAGTTTCAGCCTTAAGGGATGATCGTCGAATTTATCTAACTTTAATACGCCGCAGGCTATCATGCTCAATTTGTTACCATAGATCCTGATGATCCCGTAACCCATGACGGTGGTCCCCGGGTCAATCCCAAGAATGATCTTTTCAAGAGGTAATTCAGGCATTTTTACATTAAATTTGCGGGCATGACAAAGTTATATAAAAGATACAATCTTCTTATCCAGCTCGTAATTCTTGTCATCACCTACATTTTTATCATCAACCAGGTGTTTTGGAAGCAGGACCTCCCTGCCCTCCTGAAAGCCCTGGAAGATGACCTCAGCTCCTCGAAATTCCTCTGGATGCTGGCAATAATCCTGTTTTTAATGGTCGTGAACTGGATGATAGAAGCATGGAAATGGAAAAACCTGATCAGGAAAGTTGAACCGGTGAGCATGCAGCAGTCGATACTTGCCGTGCTTACCGGGGTAACAATCAGTTCTTTCACCCCAAACCGGATAGGGGAGTATTTCGGAAGGGCATTTATACTTAAAAAGGCCAGCCATGTGGAGGGCATCCTTATTACTGTTATCGGAAGCATGAGCCAGCTGCTCGTGACTTTGCTCACAGGATCCATTGCGCTTCTGATCTTTTTACCTGTGTTTATGCCCGCTGCGGAATTTATCAGGGGATACCTTTATTATGCATTTGTGTTCCTTGTTTTGCTTCTCGATACAATCCTCCTAGGACTTTTTTTTAATATATCTTTTCTTTCCACATGGAAAGAAAAGATCCTTCAAAACGGCCTCAGCAGGATACGAAAATATTTCAGGGTTTTCACCATGTATTCCAACCGTGATCTCCTGCTCGTGATGTGCCTGAGCTTTGCGAGATACATCGTCTTCTCAACCCAGTATCTACTGCTTTTGCGCGCACTTGGGGTCAGTATCCCGTTTTATTATACGTATCTCCTGATATCACTGATCTACCTGATCATGGCTATAATCCCGACAATTGCATTGACCGAGCTGGGTATCAGGGGGTCAGTTGCGATCTATATTTTCGGGTTTTATTTTGCACCCCTGATGGCGGTATCGGCCGATCTGAATCTTGGTATTTTAGCAGCCTCCGTTTTGCTTTGGTTCATTAACCTGGGGATCCCGGCCATAGTTGGCAGCGCCTTTCTTTTCCGCCTTCAGTTCTTTCGTAACGTTGAAGCCTGATCTCGCATGAACTTTGACCTTATCTTCAGCTGTATCCTGATAATAACTGCCTTGTTATACTGTACCCTGATACTTGCAATAACGGCGGGAACATTCAGGAAAAGCAAATTCAGGAGGGCGGGGTACGCGATCAAGTACTATTATTCAAAGGGGGAAACGGCTGCGAACATACCTGTGATGCCAAAAGTTTCGGTGATCCTTCCTGTGCGGAATGAATTCAAGGCCGTCGCTTCCTGCCTGGATGGTTTTGCCATGCAGGATTATCCCGGGGAATGTTTCGAGATCATTGTTTCGGATGATTTTTCTGAAGATTATACGGTGGAGAAGGTAAGCAGGTGGGCCGATGAACACCCCGAAATTAAACTGACGCTACTTAAGACTGAACAGAACACGGAGGAGAACCGTGGAAAGAAGCGGGCAATAGAAAGGGCTGTTGCAATTGCTGCAGGAGATATTATACTCACTGCTGATGCCGATACAAATCATGGCAGATCCTGGATTACTTCAATGGCCGGGGGATTCGGGAAGCAGGGTGTCAGGATGGTGCTTGGACCCGTAGGTTTTACCGGTGAAAAAGGGATATTCCAGAAGATCCAGGTCCTTGAATTCCTGGGCCTTATGGGCGTGACAGCAGGTTCTGCAAGCCTTGGTTTTTCTCTGATGTGCAACGGGGCCAATCTCGCTTACTCCCGCGAGGCTTTTATTGATACAGGCGGATTTTCGGGGAACAATGAATTCCATTCGGGCGACGACCAGTTCCTGATGATGAATTTCAGTAAGCAGTTTGGCGGGAATTCCGTCGTGTTTCTTAGAGACAAAGAAGCAATTGCATTTACATCACCCTGTGCCACCTGGAATGACTTTTGGGAACAAAGATTACGCTGGGTTTCAAAAAGCCTTGGGTACAGGGATGCCTTTGTGATTTTTTCAGGCGCCCTGACATTCGGATTTCCTTTACTCATCTTTATAGGAGGGATAGCCGGGATCTTTAACCCTCTAATCCTCCTGCTGAGTTCATTCCTGTGGTTTGTCAAGATCCTTGTGGAATACCCGCTGGTGTGGCTTATGGCAGGGTTTTTTGAAAAAAAGAAGCTTTTGAATTATTATTTCGCGGCCCAGGTCTTCCAGTTTTTTTACTCCCTGGCTGTCTCAGTCGCCGGGCAATTCAGCATATATTCCTGGAAAGGCAGAAGGTTCAGGAAATAGGGATTGATTTAAACGGTTTGCCTGTATTTCATTAAGGCTTCGGCAATTACCAGGTCTTCGGGGTAGGTTATTTTAATGTTGTAGGGTTCACCTTCGATGAGCTTAATTGTTTGATTGGCTGCTTCCAGCACAGCTGCATCGTCGGTAAACCTGTCGAGGAAATCCTGCTGATATGCTTGCCTTAACAGCGATACCCTGAACACCTGGGGGGTTTGTATAAGCCTGAGGTTTGAGCGATCGAGAGGGGAATTCGTTAACCCGAAAGACGTACGAACCGAATCGGTCACAAGGGTGCAGGGTATGGCATTTCCATGCGCGGAAGCATGATCATAAGCCCGTGAGATCAGCCCTTTGCTGATTAACGGCCTCACCCCGTCATGCACCGCGACAAGGCCATCCGCAGTCAAAAAAGAAAGAGCATTTTTCACCGAGTCAAAACGCATTTTACCACCCGGGGAAAGAGTATGAGGGATGTCGAAGTTATGCTGTGAGCAAAGCATTTTCCAGTCAGGGATAAGTTCGGATGGCAGTGCGACAATGATTTTCACACTCTCATCGTATTCATGGAAGGCCCTTAACGAGTGCATCAGCACGGGGATACCAGCAAGGGGAAGAAATTGTTTTGGAATGGCAGAATTCATGCGGGTACCGCTGCCGCCCGCCACGATGATGGCAAATTTATCCAAGGTTTAAAGGATAAGCATGGGGTTGCCGTAGGTAAAGAATTTGTACTTCTTCTCAACGGCTTCTTCGTATGCTTTCATGGTGAAATCAAAACCGGCAAAAGCGGAAGTGAGCATCATCATGGGCGTTTGCGGAAGATGGAAATTAGTGATCATGCAATTTGCAATGCTGAATTCGTAGGGCGGGAAGATGAACTTGTTGGTCCAGCCTTTGAAGGGCTTGAGCATTCCTCCAACGGTAACAGAAGATTCAATGGCTTTCATGGTTGTTGTTCCCACTGCGCAGATCTTCTTCTTGTCCATCTTGGCTTTATTGACGATTTCGGCAGTTTCGGGTTCAATGATCACTTCTTCCGAATCCATTTTATGTTTTGTCAGATCTTCCACGTCAATGGTACGAAAATTGCCCAATCCAACGTGTAGGGTGACTTCTGCAAAGCTAACGCCTTTAAGCTCAAGACGTTTCATGATTTCACGGGTAAAATGCAAACCGGCCGTAGGTGCGGCAACAGCGCCTTCATGTTTTGCAAAGATGGTCTGGTAACGTTCGTTATCCTCATGAGTGACCGGCCTGTTATGTATCTTTGGAAGCGGAGTTTCGCCAAGTTTCTGTATCGTCTTTTTGAATTCGTCGTATGGGCCGTCGAAGAGGAAACGGATGGTCCTGCCCCTGGAGGTGGTGTTATCGATCACTTCTGCAACCAGGGTATCGTCATCGCCCCCGATCCTGATCTTCCGGGCGGGGTCGACAAGCACATCCCAGAGCCTGGATTCACGGTTTAATTCCCTCAGAAGAAAAACTTCGATCTTGGCGCCGGTTTTCTCCTTTTCACCATAGAGGCGGGCCGGGAATACCTTTGTGTTATTGATTATGAGTACATCCCCATCTCCGAAATAATTCAGGATATCTTTAAAGTGCTTATGCTGAATAGATTGCTTTTTGCGGTCGAGGATCATCATATTGACGTCGTCGCGGTGTTTCGAAGGATGGTTTGCAATCAGGTCAGGAGGAAGGTGGAAACGAAACTGAGATAGCTTCATGCTTGTAGTTTAAAAAGGCGTGCAAAAGTAAAGCTTTTTTAGCTGAATGTCAAGCCTTTTTTATCTTTTATCATTTTGCGGCCTGTTCAAACAGGCTGGTTATCTCAAGGGGAGGGCAGAGATGCCAGGCCCTCAAACCGGCATTCTCAGCGGCTTTAATGTGCTGCAGTGAGTCGTCGATGAACAAAGTCTGGGAAGGGTCCAGGTCGCCGTTTGAAATCACATATTCAAATATTTCCTTTGTTGGTTTTTGAAGATGGACCTGGAAGGAGAACCAGGCTTTTTCAAAGAGCTGGCCGAAGGAGGTATAAGGATGATTTTTGCTGAAATCGCCAAGGTATTTATTGTAATGAATTTCGTTGGAGTTGCTGAGAATGAATATCCTGTATGATTTTTTCACTTCTTCCAGGAGCCTGACCCTCCGGGGAGGGATATCGAGGATCATTGCGTTCCAGGCGGCCAGGATATCTTCATCGGTAACACCCTTGCCAAGATGTTTTTTAAGGATAGAGGTAAATTCCGGGATTGAAATTTTCCCTCCTTCAAGCCGGCGGAAGACATCTTCCCCTTCTTCAACGGAATAGGATGGGTTAAATCCTTTGAAACCCAGTTCTTTGAATTTCAATTCCGACAGCTTTACGTCTATATTGCAGATGACTCCCCCGAAATCAAAAATAATATTGCGGATGGCGTTTCCCCGGCTTATTTCAGGGCTTAGTTTGAGCATACTTCCAGGCTTGGTTTTGCAAAGATGGGAAAAATAATTACCTTCGCACCCCAAAATCGGTGTTCCGTAAATCATGAACCTCTTACCTGTCCATGATTCGCGAATCACAGAAAGGGCCCATAGCTCAGACGGTTAGAGCAGTAGACTCATAATCTATTGGTCCCAGGTTCAAGTCCTGGTGGGCCCACAAATTCCATTAAAAAAGGCTTATATTTCAGCAATGTATAAGCCTTTTTTCATTTTTGTCCTGAGGCGGTATTTTTTCTTTTACGCACAGCTCCTGCATCCCCCGATAATTAATTTTCGTAAATTGCATGGTAATAAAGGTTTTACAGTATGAAAAATGTATTAATTGTATTATTGGCATGTATGCTCAATATTACGGTTTGTGTTTCTCAGGAAGAAGGTTCTTCCGCCGGGAGTATCGGTTGCACTCTCCAGGTAAGCAGCGGCAACCAGTTTATCAAGGTCATGAGGGTTTTCCAGGGTTCACCTGCAGATATTGCCGGACTAAAAGCCGGGGACCATATTATCGGGATAGACGGGCTTAGTGTGAATACGATCGGAAATCCCATCAACCAGGTGAAAGGAGCCCCCGGCACAGAAGTTAAACTTGCCATCAGCCGTTACGGTACGTCCGGCACTTTGCAGGGGAATGTCCCGAGGATTTCAGTTTCTCTTTCTGATGGAAGCAGGTATGTTTCTGAAGGGGAACTGGCATCAAGGATATATACGAATGATTATTCAGAGCACCGGCAGATGGTGCAATCATCGATGGCGGTCCTTGATGATGACGACATCAATATATTCAACTATAAGTCTTATGATTTTGAATATACCTCTACCCAGGACCCCCTGCTGGAAAAGGAAATTTTCAAGGAGCTTGCCGACCAGTTGAATTCAAGGGGATTGAAAAGATCACAGAACAACCCGGATATCCTGATCGTGATGAGTTCCTATGCAGGATCGAAAGAACATTACAACCCTCCCCAGCAGATCATCAGTACGCGCATTAGCACTGCCTATGACTGGTACTGGGGCTTCGTGCCTGTGCCCATCACCGAATCCACAACCCAGGGAGGCTATACCGAGGTGACATATCTCTACACTATTTCCCTGAAATTCCTGGATGCCCATAAGATAGGGCACAGCAAGCTCCCGCCGGTAATATGGTCGGGCTCCGTGTCCCAGGCTTCGAGCTCAAAAAGCAACCTGGTTGACAAAAGCGGAGACCTGTTTGCTCTCCTGCTATACCAGTTCCCGACAGTGTGGATCCCTAATTCGGAATATTACCTGTTTCTGCATTACACTTATACCGGGATCATTTATGACCTGAATGATATGAGGACTATTGCCGATGTTATTCCCGGCTCGCCTGCTGCAATTGCCGGAATCCAGAAAGGTGATAAGATACTGAACATCTTCAATTCCAAAGTACCGGATAACTATACGGATGCCGGGAAATCACAATGGACCTATCTTCTGAACGGCAATAATAACGGTTTGCGGTATTTATTCATTAAGTCAAACCTCGTTTATAAACCGTATATGCAAAAGGACATTAAAACAGTAACATTTGTAGTCAAGCATAACGGGGAACGGATGAGGGTAAGTGTAACCCCCCTCGACAAGACACACTTTTCATTGGTGAAAAATTAACGGCATGCCGGGAGGTATGACAGGCGACAGGTGGATATGAAAGGGAAACTGCCTCAAGATGGGATCTGCTGTTTAATCATGTTTCTGATCCTTCAGCAATTCAGCCTGGCCCAGGGCACCGGATTCAGGGGGATAATCATTAATGAACTGAACTACAAACCTGTACCGGAAGTCAACGTAAGGGTTTCGGGCACAAATACCGGAACATTCACCGACAACAAAGGCCAGTTTTCACTTCCCATAACAACATTTCCTTCTACTATCCTCATCAGTTGCATTGGTTATGAGAATGCGCGATATACGGTTCGTGAGTTCCCGGGCAAGCAGGTGGAATTGCATATCCGGCCGGTTATTTACAACCTGAAAGAAGTTGAAGTATCGTCTGCTAAACATACTGTAATTTACCAGGACAGGTCGTATTCGGTCCTGGATTATGAACTGATGGATGATAACCTTCTGCTGATCGTTTTCAGGACCGCTCTGAAAAGGTCGGAACTGGTTCTGCTCACCCGGAACGGCGACACCCTTTCGGTCATTGATCCACCTGAGTTGCCGCCTGATAAACTGTATAAGGATTTCCTGTCAAACGTGCATTATTACTCAAAGCCGGCTTTCACCTGGCAATGTTATTATGACACTGATAAAAGAAGCCTGGGGTTCCTTGATCCTGTTCCTGCCGACACCCTGGAAAAGCATGTCAGGCCATTCCTGTTCAGGATAGGAAACCGCCTTTATTTCCAGGAAAAGATTGCTGACGGCTTCGGGACAAAGCTAGGTTATTACAGCAGGGACAAGGGAAAGACCTACATTACACCATGCCTCTATGAGAAAAAGATCTCTGAATATTTTGATGATCAAAAATTTTACCTGGGATGGAACGGTTTAACAGGTACTTACAATGCCCTGGATTCGGGTGAAATCGGGAGCCCCTCGGAATTTGATTTTTCAATTTCTGTTACGGAAGGGGGTGCCTACGGTAAGAACGAAATCAGGGCCCAGCGGTTCGAATTTTATAAAATGATCTTTCCATTAATAAAAATGAACGGCGACAGCCTCGCCTTCTTTAATTTCGGAAATGACATTATCGAGATACTCGACAGGGATGGAAAAACCAAAAGGACTGTTCCTATAAGTTTTCACCATGAAGTTTCGGTAAAAAGCCATTCAAAAACAACCAACAGCCTTGAAATTTCCGGTTGGAGATGGGGAACGAAGATGCTTACAGATGGGTCGGACCAGGATGTGTACACCACTTTTATAAGGAACGGCATGGTAAAAATCAACAAGATAGATCTTCTGACGGGCTTGCCCGGGAATGGGACGGTCCTTCCCTTTCCATTCCCTGAAAAGATCATCATTTATAAAGGAGAAGCCTATTTCCTATGCAAAGAAAGTGGTTATGGGGAGAATTGGAAACTCGTGAAATGCAGGCTTTGATCTTGTAGCTGTTTTTTTCAGCCTTGTCCAAAATGGTATAGTTTATTTTTTCTTTGCTTTTCTTTCTTTTTTAATCTCTTTCTGCTCCTTACTGTTTATACCAACTGTTGATTTCAGGCCGGTAAAAACGCTTTTCCAGAGGTAATTGAAGATGCTTTTTTCTGTGTCACGGTGAAACCTGATAACACCTTCCCTGAATTTCCCATTCCTGTTGGGATTATCCGATCCAACGTAGGTATTTGCTGCAAATCCCAGGACCGAAGTTTTTATATTGGTCCAGCTTGATGAGTCTTTCCTGATCAATTTAATTTCGAGATCAGAGTAATAAAATTTAAGGATGCCGGTTGATTGGAAATCGGTAAATAAAATATTCGGGATTTCCATTTTAATCAGTTTGCCGCTGCTTATCATTATACCTGCAAGAGGTGTAACCACCTGGTTGAATTCCATAAGGTCCATGTTGCCGATATTTGCTTTCAGGTTGAAACTGCTGTGGTTGGAAGGGACCTTAAATGCAAATGATGCAGTGAATTTCCCTTTGCCCATAAGCAAGGCTGAACCGACCAGGTGCATGGTATAGGATTGCTGAAGTTTAAGGGAATCGTTGGTCAGGGGATAGAGTTTCCCCTGAAGATCGGCAAAGGAGACTGTTCCGGGCCCGGCATTCTTTTGTTCTGAATATATGGCTTTGCTTTGTTGGACACAAACGGTATCAATTGAAAACGGCAGAGGTATTTTCGGGATAAGATCCTGGGGCAAGGGTGGTTTCAATCCTGGTTTGCGGGGGTATGACTGGTCCCTGAAATCGTCGAGCAGCAATCCTTTGACAGTGAGACGTGAAGCCAGTATTTTCCCTTTGAGAACAGCCGAATCAAATTTCAGCCCGTTGAGGGAGATCTCATCAATGGAAATATTCATCCGGTCGGCCTGGAAAACGGCCTTTTTTGCAAATTCTTTGCGACCCAGGGTTGGAGCCAGGCTGAATTTGTTCAGTTTTACACTGGAATTCCCGGTCGACAGGCTCAGTACTCCCAATGAGAGCCTGTACAATCCCTTATCCAGGGACATACTGTAATCAGCAATCCTGATGCGGATATCATCGGCATTGAACAGTCGGGGGTCAGGTGTCCCTGAATGGTCGGTATGAATGTTGTCGGCCTCGATGGCAATCGAAGGGAATATAACCTCTTTCAATGAATCAGCCCGGTGATCGATGATCCGGAAACTTCCTTTCAACAATCTTACCTGGCTAATGTTCAGGCTTTGGATGCCGGCAGGGAGGTTGATCCGTATATGCCTCGTTTGCCTGGATCTGGGTTCTTCCTTTTTGCCTGTTGACTTATAAATATCAATTTTGATTTCAGGCCCGATAATGATGACTTTGCGTATATCGAATTTCTGTTTCCTGAGCATGCCGATAAAATCAACGCCCCTAACCTGGATCATGGAAATGTTGACAGAAAAGAGTTTTGACACCGACGAGTCGGCCATTTGCCACTTCCTGAAAAGGGCCGTATCAGGTATCAGTGCTACATCCCTGATGCTGATCCATCCCGGAATAATTGTAATATGAAGGTCCCCGGTTTCAAGCCGGTACAGGCCCCTGCTCCCTTTATAAACAGTTTCGGTAAGGTATTTTTTAAGGACCTGGCTGCCTTTGAAATATGCGAATGTGAAAACAATTCCCAGGATCAGTAATATGCCTCCTGTGATTGAGAGCAAGGTGATCTTAATCCATTTTGACCGTCTCTTCATATTTTGGCGGTAAGAATAATTTACTCTTCAACAGGAATAAAATTAAGAAATTATTGTAATTTCCCATGCTTTTCAGTTAAAATAACCGTTTAGTTTTTAAAACCAGAAATATGGCAGAGAATTTAATGGAAAGGGCAAATGAAATCCTTGAAAGGGCGATCCTTGCTTCGGCGGAATTCCAGGAGTTCAACCAGGAACAGACCGATAAAGTAGTGGAGGCTGTTTACAAAGCTGCTTTGAATGCCAGGATAAGCCTGGCTAAGATGGCTGTTGAGGAAACCGGGATAGGTATCTGGGAGGACAAGGTATGGAAGAATGTAATCGGGACCCAACTTGTTTATGAGAATATCAAAAACGAAAAAACGGTGGGTGTTATAAGCGATGACCCGGTCACAGGCATTTCAGAGATTGCCCAGCCTCTCGGGCCCATTTTTGCCGTGACACCGGTCACAAATCCAACGTCCACAGCAATTTACAAGATCCTGATTTGCCTTAAATCACGCAATCCGATCATCATCAGCGCACACAGGAATGCCGCGCACTGCACTGGCGAAGCTGCAAGAATTTGTTATGAAGCTGCCCTCGCCGCAGGGGCTCCTGAGGATTGTGTCCAGATGATACCTGCAGGATCCCGGGATTTTACACAGATGGTTATGGCGCATCCAAGGGTTGCGCTCATCCTCGCAACCGGGGGTACGGGGCTTGTGAAAGCTGCGTATAGTTCAGGCAACCCGGCAATAGGGGTGGGACCGGGTAATGTGCCTGTGTTTATAGATGAAAGTGCGGATATCCCCTTTGCCATATCTTCCATCATAAGGTCAAAAACATTTGACAACGGAACGGTTTGTGCAAGCGAACAGTCGGTGATCGTTGAACAAAAGATATCTATGGCGGTAAAATCCGAATTTGAGCGCCAGTACTGCTATTTTCTTTCACCTGAGGAGATTCAGAAAGTTGAAAAAATTGCAGTGGGAAAGGAATCCATGTCGATGAGCCCGTTTATCGTGGGACAATCCGTTGAAGTGATTGCGCAGAAAGCTGGAATTTCAGTACCGCCAGGCACGAAGATTTTATTAGCCGAACTTCCGGGTGTGGGTAAAGACCATCCTCTTTCAGTAGAAATACTGGCCCCTATCCTCGCATTTTATATAGCAAAGGATTATCATTCAGCAATAAAATTATGCATTGACCTGAACTATCTCGGCGGGATCGGCCATAGTGCCGGTATTTATGCCAATAAACCC
>Ga0194040_1000501_pt1 | contig 11898 bp, 12 predicted proteins | sample JunL2210m_MetaG_FD_148973 | JGI IMG/M metagenome (GOLD analysis project Ga0194040, IMG submission 148973) | Anoxic zone freshwater microbial communities from boreal shield lake in IISD Experimental Lakes Area, Ontario, Canada - Jun2016-L227-10m | ecosystem: Environmental > Aquatic > Freshwater >... | reverse complement strand
GGGGAAAAAGTGTGCTTATTAACTGCCGATAATAACCAATATCTCCCTGGTCTTTAAAATGAACATATTTTTCCTGGAGTAGGTATGCTATCGGGAAGACGTCCTTATAACTACAGACAAATACATTACTTTCTCTCCCCAGGCCCACTATCTCTGGAGCAATCTCAAGAATTCCTTCCGGTAATACTAGGATGCAGGTATCGACAGTATTAGTCTGGTTCTGGTACTTCTGGATGGTCTTGATTTCTTTCTCAATCTTCTTGGTAATTTCAGTTTTTAATGCCTTCTGCTCTGAAAGATCTTCTGATTTCTCGTACTGGTCAAGGAGCACAAATACATCTGGCAATTTACAATCAATCGGAATGAATTTACCATCCCCAAGATCCCAGGCAAATTCCACTTCCCCGCTATCGGTCCGGAGATTGCATGAAACGACCCCCGAACGGATACAATTCGAAAGTACATCCCGAAGTTGTTCCTCCCCGACCATTCCCCTTGTTTTTGTTCCGGATATCGTTCGAGTAAACTGCTGGATCATATGGTTAAGTCGCTGCTCTCGCTGAGTATCATACTGTGTCCTCTGCTGATCAAGAGTTACCCGGGATTGTTCTATCTCAGTGAATTTTCCTTTCATCTCAGCGATTTGTGAATTAAGGTTTGCAAGAATCGCAACCTGGCCGGAAAGATCGACTCGCTGATTTACCCTCAGCTTTCCAAGAAGCCAGCCAATTATAACTCCAAAAATCAATCCGATTATTAATCCAATAATTATTGATTCAATATCCATCTTTTTACCCCCAAGGCTATTAATAAATCTCCTTCAGCACCTTATCGCAATTACTTCGTTTTATCATTGATATTCCCAATTATACTCAGATGCTGTTTATAATCGGAGGATGTTTTTCATACCAGCCGATTCAGAGTACATTTTTATAACAAATATAACAATATATCGAAATTTTGTTAGGAACAGATTAAAATAAATAAATCTCTATAGAAAAATATGGAAATTCTTGATTTTTCAAATATTAAATTTGGTTGGAATCAGTCACAAAAAAACAAGTATCAGAAATGGTCACAATCTATAGAACCAACCTATTCCGGAGCTATAGGTGGCGAAGTCTGTTTTATGTTCAGGTATTCAGATAAGGGGATTGAATGTATCGTAACCTATGAACGGCTGGAAAAATTTCTTTCGCAAGGTTATATTGACCATGAAATTGATTTAACTCCATTTTCAGATGATAGTGATGCAATTCCTGATTCACGATTCACCTTTGATAATGAAGAGCAAAGAAAATTCTCAGCATGGTTAATTGAGAATAATTTATCAACCAATGTGTTACGCGGTGATTATTTCGAATTTTATTTTGTACCTACCGGATTAGGTACAGTTAAAAAAGTCAAATATCTACCCGAAGGTTTGGAGATCGACTTGACAGATTACGATTCCTGGTGAAATCCCTATCCTTATGTAATTCCATAAATAATTTGATCAGAGATTGTCATGGAATGAATTTCATAAGTTTAATAAGAGGAAATGTTATTTTTTTATTAGGAATTTTTCATGGGTGTTTGTAGCAATTGTAACGGTTCCGGATATAAGTATGATATGATGAGAGGGTCTTATAAATGTCCATCATGTAAAGGCACAGGACACAGAGGACGAACTCCAAACGGTGGAGAAAAGCCTAGGAGGAATCCTTTCGACAATATGTGATGATGAATTATTTACAATTTTAATTTAATTTTAATAAAAGTAATTAGTTTTGTGAATTTTTATGATTTTACACACTTTCTGTAATAAATCAAGACATTCTATCCTATAGTGTTGCTCATATTTTCACATCGAAAAACTTTAATCTAAATAACTGAACAATAATCTATATGAAATCTAAATATCAAAAGCCAGAAATAATTGACCTGAATAGGGCTCTGGATGTAACAAACAGGCGTGGATTACATATGTGTTCAACGGGTCAAAGTGCGAGAAGAGGAAATTGTCGCATAGGCCCCAGCACATTTTTTTAACTTTTTTTCTACCCCAATATGTGGGATACCCAACGAGAGTGTCCAATTATAAATTATCGGCGATTTCCTGGGAAAAGTCGAGATGATGGAAAGAGATCTTCATTGAAAGCAGCATCACAATACCAGTTGGGAGCCCATAAGGATCTATTTTTTACATAGTTTTGAGCAATGCAGCTTCCCAGACATAATTTTTTCATTCCACAAACAGCGCAGACTCCTTCAAGTAGATTTGGGAGACCCTTCCGGATTTCATTGAGTATTGGATGAGAGGACCAAATTTCTTTGAGATTTATATTATCGCTTTTTCCAAACGATAATTCGGGTTCTGTTGAGCCTACCCCACAAAGGGCATACGATCCATCGCAAAGTACTCCAATAATCCCATGAATGCCACATATCGAACAACCGCAACCTCCAGAACTAAACATTTGAGAAAGGGGCCGAAATGCAATTGGATGACTATAATAAATCGGAAAGGAATTGTCAGATGCGTTGATTAATTCGATTTTTTCTCCAATTGCAATATATTCTCCAATGCCTAACCTCTCGCCAAGGTCGTGCATCTTCTTTCCCCTCGAAGTGGGTTCCAGAATATTGACTTTTACAGATCCCACCTCTAATTTCTTGGCAAAATCAATAAAATGGAAAACCTCATCCATATTTCGACGCATAAGAGTAAAGATTAATTGGGGTTTTACCCCGGCGTCCTGAAGATTTTGAAGTCCTTCCAATGTTGAGTTAAAACACCCCGGGACACCTCGGACCCATTCATGTGTTTCAGCGGTACATCCGTCGAGACTTACAGAAACAAAAGGTCCATTGCATTCAGCAATTTTATTGGCAATTTCTTGTGTGAGCAGTGTTCCATTTGTCTCGATTGCAACTCTAATACTCGTTTGTTGAAGATATTCGAGAATTTTACTTATATCAGGATTTAGTAAGGGCTCACCCCCTGTCAGTTTCACCGATGAAAGACCCAGAGGAATTGCTTGTTCAATAATAGAACGAATTGTTTGAAAAGGTAAAAAATCAGAATCTTCCGTTTTTTTCACATATCGTGGGTCAATCCAACAATGACGGCACTTAAGATTACATGATCCGGTAATATAGAAATAAATTGCCTCTAATGGAAAATTCTCATAAATATTATCTGCGTGGGGATCTGGAATATCGTTTTTCAAGGTATTTTTAATTGATGTATCATTTTCGGAGGGATTCATTTCTCAGTGACACTCCTTTCAAAAATTGGAATCTTCCCACCATCAGCAAGGAATTTTCGAAAACATGTGTCTGGACATGGATGATCCAGAATTCCAGTTATTGTATAAGTCAGGGCAGGACAATTTCCAGTACAATACTCAAGGTAATTACATCCTTCACAAAATTTAAACGATTTTAAAGAAATGTTGAATCGTTGTCTCATTGCGGTCAAAATTGGGTGTGAATTCCACACAGTTTTTATTTCATCCCTGTTGATTTTGCCCAGAGCCAAATGGGGTAGGAGAATACAAGGTATTATTGTCCCATTCGAATTTACTGCACAAGTAGACCAGATACACCCGCATGCAGTGAGGTATCCGCCGTCATTAAATGGAGCCTGCTGGCTACGGTATGCGCCCTCCATTTTAATGAAAGAATTCACTTCCGCTAGAGGTCCAGCCGCAGCTCCTATCCGCCCGGGATATTGCTTGGATAGTTCCAATAATGTTGCCATGGCATCGGTTCGATCCTTATTGCTCAAGCAGATATCAGTTTTATTTTGTCGACACAATCCAAAATAGGAAGCGGAGTTAATCCCAAATGAATCTAAATTCAGGTCATCAAGAAGAAAGTGGGCAATTTGTTCTAATTCATTGACATTATATCGGTGAAGCGTCACCCGCCCGATAACAGGAATATTGTGGGACCTGAGAATATGTAGCCCCTTAAGTGCCTTTGCGAAGCTGCCGGATCCACAACAAGCATCATGGGATTCGGCTGTAGCACCATCGAGTGAAACCTGAATGTAATCACATCGACCTGTCGAAGCAATCATTTTTGCAATTTTATCAGTGATCAGTGTTCCATTAGAAAGGATACAGAATCTCATTCGATTTTTTACTATTCCTTGAATAATTTCCTGAAGGTCGGATCGGATGAATGGTTCGCCCCCTGTAAGTACTACCGACATCACCGAATTTCTCCCAAGTTCCTCAAAAAACCGAATCCATTCATCTGTCGCGATCTCTTCTTCATTTTCCTTATCGAATGATGAAAAATGACTGCAGTACTTACAACGTAAATTACATCTGCTAGTAATTGCGATCTCGACCAATCGTGGGGTTTGCATTAACGCCTGGAGATTATTGTCCATTCAGATCACTATTGGAAAATTTTATGAAGCCTTTTTTTTCCAGCTCATTGAGAAAGTCATCCACATCGTTTTTAGGAATAACTCCCCCGGTATCAAAATTTTGTGAAAGATGTAATGCTATATCATTACTCGATTTGACCCCATCAAGCAGAGTCCAGATGTAAGCACCAGTTAAATTTAGGCCAAATGTATTGCCCGTATCTGGATCAAAGAGAAGTGCCCATTCATCAGTTTCCTTACGAAAAACGATTGAGTTTTTGGGGGTAACCAAACGATTGTCGATAAAAATCACCATATTCTATCTGGAATAAAAAATAAAGTTCTTTTGAGATTTGCTAATGATGGATATATTTGCAATTAGGTGTGGATTTCTCAATATTTCATAGATACCCGATAGTTGATTGTTTTTCTTTGGATTCATCGCAATTGTTAGAATATTAGGGGTATAAATATATAAAATATAAACCATCTATTTAGTGGAAAAAAATATTATATAGTCTCAATTTAACATTTTCATTATGAAAAAATTAGTCCGCCACACAGGTCAAAACATATACATCATACTAATATTTTTAATTTTTATTATCAGTATTGGCGCTGGTTGCACTTCGAAGCAGAATATTTCAGCAGAAGATGAGACAAATCCAGATCCATTATATTGCAATTTGTGGGTGCAAGATATTTCCTGCTTTGATTTGTCGATCAGTTCTGATGGACAAAGTATTGCGTGCAGAGACGATTGGGGTAAAATTTATTTGATTAATACATCTGGTGGAATCCTATGGAGCACCCAAGAGAGAAATCAGGGCGGTGGGATGTCATTTTCAGCTGATGGTAATCATTTAGTGTATTCTATTTCAAGCCTAGTTCACTGGTTCGATAGACAAAAAGACAAACATTGGTCTATAGATCTTAAAACCATTGATAAAGAAATGAACCAGGCGGGGCAGGTCTCTATCAATAGAGATGGATCCAGAACAATTGTGGGGGATTTGGTTGATGCCTACCCCGATAATATCTATAAATTTTTAATCTTTGATTTGAATGGAAATGTTGTTAAAAAAATGAAAATTCAGGATAATAATCTCAATCAATTAGCAATTTCTAATGATGGATCTTATATCGCCATTGCATTTAATAAAAAAATATATTTTACTGACACTGATGGTAATGTATTGTGGACGTATGATGCCGGACCTTGGGGACGCATTAAGGAGATTACTATTTCAGATAATTCTGAGAATATTATCGCGGGTGACGGAGAAGGTAATGTATATTATTTCGAAAATACTGGTCGGCTATTATGGAAAAAGAATATCGGATTGTCTGTGTATGATGTGTCCGTATCGGATGATGGTACAGTAATTATTGCCTGTGATGGGTATACAAGAATTGTTATGCTCACGAGTACCGGTGAAATATTTGTTACCGCTATTTATCCAAATAATGATCCGAATAATAGACCAATTGATGGTTTTTATACGGTCGACATTTCTAATTCGAATAATACATATTATATGGTCGCTGGAGGGAAGAATGGGCTTTTTTTACACAATCCAAGCATGTTATTGAAATGAATATTGGTAATAATTGATCAATTAATATTTTAATATTTGATCCTACCAGCCATTGGGATGATCTAATCGCCGTACAAGAAATCTTTTCTGTCATTATTTCTATCTGATATTATCCTAGCCTTCAGTTCACGTAACTCCGGACTAAGATACACATCTGATATTTCAAAAACCGGTTCAGAAAAGAAATCAGTTTCCTTTTCATACTGCTCAAGCAATTGTCAATTCCTGTTCCAGTTGAATTTTTTTAATTAGATTATCACAAACCATTTTTCTGGAAAAATAGTCACTTGTATTAAGTAACACATTTTCCTAGGCGACATTTCCCCACCCTCTTTTCCAATTCCACCGCTCACACTCTTTACGTCCCAAAAGGGGCAGGAGAGAGAACAAATGTCTGATTTCGTACAGAAGGCAAATGTCAAGCGGTCGGTCCGTACTCTTACGACCAAGATCGCTGATGTAGCGACCCTGAACACCCTCGTGCAGGGTGTCATCGATACCAACGCATTCCAGTGCGTGGACCATGTTGTAGCCGGTGAGACTCATCCCGGTACCGTCCGTGGTTCACAGTCATTCGGCATCCGTGTGGTCTATGAGAACCCCACAACCCTGAAGAACATGGGTACCGCAACTGCAAAGGCATCAACTGTTGCAGGTTATACCGCAGCAGCGGCCGCACTTGTCGGAAACACGGCACTTGCAACCGCAATCGGCGGGGACCCCATTCAGGACACTGAAGGCGAAGGGTATTCCATTTCGCTGACTTGTCACGATGCGAACGGCGAAGACTATACCGTCACGTTCGCCCGGAAGGCAGTCACCATTTCGTCCTACGAGGATAATGCGATTGTCGCCCGCGTGAACACCTGGGCAAACACAAAGCCCGCACTCGCCTGAACAGCTAATTGAACTCGGGAGAGCCGGACCATCCCTGCTCCTTCTATTCTCGGCCTCCCTGTTCGAGGAGGTCCACTATGGATATTGAAACTACGGCCCTGATCCTCGGCGTCGTACTTCCGCTTTACCCTTCACTTTTCTTAATTTATGAGAAAATCGGGAAGTATGAGGTAATTTGTGCGGAGTTCGAGGCCCTGCGTGCGGAGCATGAGAAAATTAAAGGAGAACATCATGGATCCGGAATTAACCAACCTCATTGAGATTCTGATTACGCTCGCTGCTGCGTTCATCGCATACGTGCAGCACATGAGAGCGACGAAAGCGACGGCTTCGGCAAATGCTGCAACTGAAACAACCAGTCAGGTACTGAGCTACTTTGATGCGACCGACGACACGGTGACCACAGCACCCCCGGAGGTCCCGGGCCGGTCATTCAGGATGACCGATAGTACGAAGAGATGGCTAACGTTCGACCACTCGCCCATTGAGCAGGAGAGCCTTCTCCGGCAGGTGGCGGAGGCCGAAGCGGAAAGGCTTGACACTTACACGATCACGGTCCCGTCTGCCTGGTATGATATTGAATACGGGCTTATCAAGGGCTCGGGAAAGACGGAGGCGAAATGATTAAGCGACTGATGCAGCGGAGGAAGCTGGTCATTGGCGGTTGCATCTTTGCAGCTATTGTGCTCGGGGTGGCATGTACCGGGATTACCCCGGCCCAGGCTGCCACTTGCGAAGTGGCGATATCGGCTACCGGAGATCAGATGTTATCCAGCTCATCCGATTGGACCTGGACCGCATCAGACGGGGACCTTTCGAAGACACCACCGCTCGAAATAGGTCAGGAAGTCTTGCAGGGGGGATATTTAGGTTCAGTCCTGGTGAACGGTCCCGGGACGTACTCAGGAGATAGGTCGTTGTCGGCGAATGAAATACTCGAGTTCTCGACAGCTCAGCAGGTGGACAGCGAGGGTCCCGGGATCCTCTCGGAGTCGTTGATGGTTTATTCATGTGGTTCACCTGCAGCCGGGGTGACCTGTGGTTCGGACTCGCTTGATGCTGAAGGGGCTAATTTCAGCAAATCAGCTTATTGTGAATATGCTGGCGTTTCGACAATGTTTATGACTGATTCTTTGAATTATCATTCAGTTGGTGGAATCAGTCAGGGGGATACAGAACTGCCGGATTCTTTAATGATGGATGTTTCATCGGTGGGTAACGGTTACGGAAGTTTTGCTGCGGGATCACGATCGATGATCGGGATTTGGAATACGACGGCACTTGGGTATGTTCACGCTGTGCATGAAGAAGTGAGGGTTGGGGGAGCATTCGCGATGACCGGACGGACCAAGTGGTACTCATTCACTTCATCTCACTAACTACTTTTTTTTACCAGCGTGAAGATGAAACAGGCAACTATCAGAACCACAATGGTTATCCTGGGATTCTATTTTCTTATCTGGTTATCTGAATAACAACGGACCCGTTTTCAATACCCCAGTTTAATTTGTCTCCCTTCTTGAGATCAAACTGATTCACGATATATGCAGGAACTGTTGTCCTAAGCGAATTACTCTTCGAGGTGGCAGGATGAAGGACAGATTCGTCATGCCTTGAAGATTTAGCCATTGTAATAGCCTATTTAGGAAAGATGAGGATTTAAACTTATTTGAAAAATCGGAGAATTAATTAAAATTGGATATCAAATCGTCGACTTTTTGGGAATATTTTGTTTTTGGAGGGACCATAAAAAACGTCAAACCCCACCCATTTTTTTTAACTTTTCCGGGGTGACGTTTTCGCACTAGTTGATACTGGTTTGAGACAGAGTAGTAGTTGCCCTTCGGGGCATAGAGGGAGCCAGGGAGGTTTATCCACCTCCCAATTTGAAGTAAATTCATCCTTTTTTGAAAATTTGAGTTTTCCATTGTGATTCGCCACGCCCTACATATCCCGGAGTGCCATTCCAATTTATTGTCCGATAATTTTGGAGGCGATTGAAAATATTAATCGCTTCCCTCTAACCCTGTGCGCATTAACCCGGAAAAGTGTTGAGGAGGCGGAAGATTTATCGGGTTCTATAATTCATTTTGACTAATCACAATTATTTTCAAAGGATACGGATTCTATGGGGAAAATTCAGTTTTACACTTTATGCATTCTGGTACTATTATTCGCACTGTGTTTGATTTCGCCGGTGGTGGCAGACACCTTATCGATAAAAGCGGACAAAGATTCCATTTATTTTGGGGATACTGTAACATTTTCAGGATCAAATCCCGATTCATCGAAAGTCTACCTATTTATCATGGGACCTAACCTTCCGACGGTCGGTGGCCAGATGACCGACCCCCTTTGGGCAGTCCAACCTTGGGACCCAAGTGCCTTTGCCCACTCGGATGTCCATGGGGATCGTACATGGGAGTATAAATGGTCGACCGCTGATCTGGACCTAGATCCAGGTACCTACACAATTTATGCCGTCGTAACTCCGGACAATGCAGATAACCTTGGAAACACAAAATATGCAACTCAATCCGTTGTAATAAAAATGGATACTAGAGAATATCCCCAAATGTCAGATAACACTGCGGGAGAAGATCATTCAACTGACGATCAGCCACCAATCGCTATCACCGGGGACAAAATTGACATCCATAGTAGCACGAACAATGGTATCGCATATCATGGAGATAAGATCACATTTTCAGGAACTAACTCGAATTCAAATAAGGTCTACCTTTTCATAACTGGCCCAAATCTACCGTCAACCGGTGGACAGATGATTGATCCGAGGACCAAAATTGATATAAACAACAAACAGACTTTCAGTCCGGTAGATGTCCATGCCGATCATACATGGTCATACGATTGGCAGACTGCAAACATGAATATCGATCCGGGAACTTATACGATTTATGCCGCCGCAACACCCAACAGCAAGGACAATCTGACTAACACCCAGTATGCGACTGTATCGGTTTCATTGCGCAAACCATTTTTAAATGTCGCCATCTCAAAGGATGTCGTCGCCAGGGGAGAGTCTGTTTCTGTCCAGGGTACTGCAACTGGAAACCCATTTGCAGGTATTGCAATTTGGATTATCGGCGTTAATAAGGTTATTTATGCTACAGAGTCTGTGAATGCAGATTCTTCATTTGAATACGAAATACCAGGGGCGGTAACCAGCGACCTCCAAAATGGTGAGTATACAGTTATCGTCCAGCATCCGATGGCCAATGGCATATTCGAGGTTTATCCTAGTAATGACTTTTCTTATGTACTCGGGAGATACCCTGTTTCTGGAAGCACCCTTTTCAGGTTACAAGGTTCGGAATGTCTGCCAAGCTCAGCAGCTGTAAACGCTCTCTTAAATGATCTGAATAATCCTAACATCGATGATCGGTACACCCGATTGAAATTTGTAATAGGGGAATCATCATCACAACCTATAACAGCGGACTACCTGACTGCAACAGTTCAACCCTCAACCACTTCATCGGGTGGTACGATATACATCCGTGGTAGTGCTAAAGGAAGCCCGGTACAAGGTGTTGCGGTTTGGATTATAGGCAACGATAAAGTAATTTATACCACGGTCCAGGTAAACAAGAATTCAAGTTTCGAATATGAGATCTCCACCAAAGATCTTCCTAATGGAAATTACTCCGTAATTGTTCAGCACCCGATGTATAACGGAATTTTCGATGTATATCCGGCGTCATCTGTACCAGGCCAAAACAGCATGGGTCTGGTTTCAGGCAGTTACCCCTTTGCTGGAAATACTCTGTTCGAGTTACAGGGTCCGGGAAGTTTGTCCTCTTCATCTGCTGTCGCTGCTCTAATCAACGATTTGAACGATCCGAATATAGACGACGGCTACACTCGATTAAACTTCGTTGTTGGTGGCGTATCATCACCACCAAATGAAAAAGACTACCTTACGGTAAATGCCCAGCCGTTAACCATTGAACCAGGGCAAGATATTACCATCAGTGGAACCGCAAAAGGGAACCCGACTTCAGGTGTCGCAATCTGGATTTTTGGTAAAAATAAAATCATTTACGATATTGCGAGTGTTAAACCCGACTCCACATTCCAGGATACATTCTCCGCTTCTACAACGAGCAATCTGGCGAGCGGAGAGTACTCTGTGGTAGTCCAACATCCGATGGAAAACCGTAAGTTTGACGTTTGGCCCAACATCGGATCAAGTTATGGTGGTATCTATGTTTTAGGCAGTTATCCGGTTTCCGGGAGCTCCTTGTTTGATTTATTGGGCCCGGGCAGTTTATTTTCATCATCCTCACTGAAAGCTCTTGTGAGTGATCTAAATAATCCGAATATCGATGATCGATATAAGACACTCAAATTTGTGGTAAATAATGGAACGCAACCGGTCGGTCAAAGCCCAGTCCCCCATATTGATAGATTATCTGTTACTACTAAAAATGCGGGGGATCCCGGATTTACACTCAACGTGACTGGATCTAACTTTACTCAAACATGTAAAGTATACTGGAATACCGTCGAACGCACAACGAAATATAACGCCCCGACAACGCTATCTGTAACAATATTGGCATCAGATATTGCTAACGCTGGAATTGCATCAGTGTCCGTGATTAATAAAACTACAGGGGGCGGGACATCGAATTTAATTTCGTTTACAATTACTAATGGGTCATCATCATCAACAGGAAGCATCTCAATTTTATCGACACCATCAGGGGCTACGATTTATCTGGATAGTGTAAATCAAGGATTAACTCCCGTCACCCTCAACAACATTACAATAGGTCCGCATCCGGTTGTCATTAGCAAAACCGGATACAAAGATTATCAGTCCACTGTGACGGTTTCAGCAGGGAAAAATACCACTGTCAATCCCACACTCACACCGGTTCCGGGTTCCACTGGGTCGATAAATGTAAAATCAAATCCATTAGGTGCAACGGTCTATCTCGATGATAATAACCAGGGAGTTACTCCGATTACCCTCAACAACATCGCAAAAGGTTCTCACGCTCTCGTCATTAA
>Ga0194040_1000491_pt1 | contig 11972 bp, 11 predicted proteins | sample JunL2210m_MetaG_FD_148973 | JGI IMG/M metagenome (GOLD analysis project Ga0194040, IMG submission 148973) | Anoxic zone freshwater microbial communities from boreal shield lake in IISD Experimental Lakes Area, Ontario, Canada - Jun2016-L227-10m | ecosystem: Environmental > Aquatic > Freshwater >... | reverse complement strand
TGGAGAAACGCCTCGCCGAGTGGGGCAGCGATGAGGAGGAAGGCGACGAAGAAGAGGGCGACAGCGCAAAGAAGGGCCTGCCCGAAAAGAAGAAAAAGAAGCTGCTCGACGCAAAGACCTGGGAGCGTGACGGCCACTTGGTCGAAGTCGCCATGAAGCTGCGCTCGGCTCTGGGCGACGCGCTCTTCGAGGACTACAACATCTTCCGCGACAGCGTGGACGCCGCGCTCAAAAAGGCTGCCATCAAGCTCCCCGCCGCCGACCTCAAGCAGATCCTGAAGGCGGTGAGCTGGCGCGTGGAGACAGCGCCGCCGGTCATCGCCAAGATACACAAGCCTGGCAAAGCGAAGGCGGACCCGCCGCGAGGATTGTACGAGACGACGGTGGACGGCAAGATTGCTATCGTCGAGTACGAACCCGACTCCGAACTGCGCGACACCGAGCAAGTGCCGCTCCTGGAAGAAGGCGGCATCGAAGCCTTCATTCGTCGCGAGGTACTGCCTTACACGCCCGACGCCTGGATCAAGGAGGATGCGACCAAGATCGGCTACGAGATCAGCTTCACACGCCACTTCTACAAGCCGCAGCCGCAGCGCACGCTTGAGGAGATCAGCGCCGACATCCTGGCCATCGAGAAGGAGGCCGAGGGGTTGCTGGATGGTTTGCTGAAAGGAGGGAAGGCGTGAAGAAAGCAGCGTATGGAGAGCATATTCTCGTAACAGTGTCACGAGAATTGACATTGGAGTTCGGGCAGGCGTTTACCCGCCGCTCCCTCTACCGAGCCATTCAGTTCTGTCAACGCTTCATGGGCGAAAAGATTGTGTCGACGCTGTTGACACAATTGAGCTGGAGCCACTTCATTGAGTTGCCGCCGCTGCCACTGCTGCGTACCCGACTGCACCAGGTGATCGCACATGCCCGAGAGAGGGCTGCCCGACGACTACCTGATGCCGAGGAGCAAACATGAGTGAATACGACACCATGTACGGCGCGATCGACGCCATCGCCGAGGGCATGCGAGATCTTCAGCAACAGGCTGCGCAACAATATCTTCCGGTTGTTGATGACATCTTGCGCACCTGCTCCCGCGATACCCATCACATTGAGCATACGCTCGATGGCCTGCTCGACTTCTGCGGCCACGAACCAGTGCGGGAGATGTACAAGAAGCTCTGTCGCTACTACTGGGCCATCGACCCCGTCGCCACCGCTTACTACATCAACGCCTACCGCGAATACTGGGATAGCGATGCACCGGGAGGCCAGGCATGATTGCCGACCTCAGGCCATATATGGAATACAAGGAGTCGGGTCTTCCTTGGCTTGAGCAGGTGCCGGGGCATTGGGGCGCGTTGTCTGTCAAACAGGTTTTTGAAATCCAACTCGGAAAGATGCTCCAGAATGCACCTCGCACCCTGGACGACTCTTCCGTGCCGTACCTGAAATCACAGCATGTGCAGTGGTCTGGGGTGAGGACGACTGACTTGCCACAAATGTGGGCGTCGCCTCGCGAGATCATGAGGTTTGGCGTTAGGTCTGGCGATCTTCTTGTTTGCGAAGGTGGAGAAGGGGGACGCTGTGCTGTTCTGAAGTCGATACCTACAGGTGTGATTATCCAGAATGCACTTCACCGAGTTAGGTCGAGATTGAATGGCGACACTCGCTTCCTTTCTCATGTAATGTCTGTGGTGGCATCCGTGGGGTGGTTTGAGGCCATCAATAACAAAGCCACGATTGCCCACTTCACTATCGACAAGTTTGGAGCCCTCGGCATACCGCTCCCCCCACCCTCCGAGCAGGCAGCGATCGGGCGTTTTCTGGACAGGGCGATCCGGGCGAAACGGAAGGTCATCGCGCTGCTCAACGAGCAGAAACAGGCCATCATCCACCGTGCAGTTACCCGTGGCCTCGACGCATCCGTCCCACTCAAGCCTTCTGGTATTCCCTGGCTCGGTGACATTCCGCAGCACTGGGAGGTGAAGCGTGCGAAGTACCTCTATCGAGAAGTCGATGAGCGTTCCAGTGATGGCAGTGAAGAGCTGCTGTCTGTTTCGCACATTACTGGAGTGACACCACGCAGCCAAAAAAACATCACGATGTTCAAAGCCGCATCATATTCAGGCCACAAGCTATGTCAGCCAGGTGATCTTGTGATCAACACGATGTGGGCGTGGATGGGTGCGCTCGGTGTCTCAACGCACGCTGGGATCGTCAGCCCCGCATACGCTGTCTACCGACCACATCACCCCGAGAACATTGTCGGCATTTACATGGATGGCCTTCTCCGCAGTAAGCCGTATGTCTCGAACATTATTTGCCACTCAACAGGACTGCGGGCTTCACGCCTTAGATTGTACCCTGAGGAATTCTTCCGACTCCCGATCATCCAACCTCCCACTGAGGAGCAACAGCGGATCGTGGAATCAATCCAAGGAGAATCTTCCGAACTCGACACTACCATCGCCCGCCTCGAACGCGAGATCGAACTCCTCCGCGAGTACCGCACCCGCCTCGTCGCCGATGTGGTGACGGGCAAGCTCGATGTGCGCGAGGCGGCGGCCAGACTGCCCGAAGAGACCCCACCCGGCACCGCAGAAAACGGGATGGACATGGAGGACGATGAAACAGAACTTGACCCCTCTGTGAGTGAGGAAGCCCCATGATGGCTATGCCAACAAGGCCGAAGATTTACCACATCACCCATGTGGACAACCTTGTTCCCATAACAAGAGCCGGTCTTGTTTGGTCTGATGCAAGGCGGGTCGAGAGCGGTGCGGATTACCAGATTATTGGAATGCCGGAGATCAAGCGACGGCGCTTGGAAGAACTTCCCGTGCCGTGTCACCCCGGCACAAGGGTCGGAGAATACGTTCCGTTCTACTTTTGCCCTCGTTCCATCATGCTATACATCCTGCACAGAGGGAACCATCCCGATATAAGTTACCGACAAGGTCAGAAACCCATCGTCCATTTGCAGGCCGATTTGTATGATACGATAGCTTGGGCACAGACCCACAGTGTTCGATGGGCGTTCAGCACCGTCAATGCCGGTGCTCGCTATGCGGAATTTTTTAGCGACGTGGCGGACCTCAATCAGATCAATTGGGATGCGGTTGCCGAGGATGATTTTCGCGGCACGGAGACCAAAGAAGGAAAACAGGCCGAGTTTCTTGTCTTTGAATCTTTCCCTTGGCATTTGGTGGAAAAAATCGGTGTTGTCGATGCGGAGATTGCCAGCAAAGCAAGCTTGGCAATATGTGAAGCATTGCATCATCCGATTGTAAATATTGAGCAAACATGGTATTTTTAGCACCGTGGAGGAAGAAATGATCGAGAAGAAAACAGGCAACATCTTGTCATCGGACGTCGAGGCTCTTGTCAACACTGTGAATTGTGTCGGAGTGATGGGCCGAGGCATTGCCCTTCAGTTCCGAAAGGCCTTCCCCCGCAACTACGACGATTACAAGGCGATATGCGATAGGAAGAAACTCCACCCAGGCATGGTGCTGACCCATGAAATGAAACAGCTTCATAACCCACAGTACATTATCAATTTTCCCACCAAGAGACACTGGAAGGGCAATAGCAGAATCGAAGATATTGCCTCCGGTCTTGAAGCATTGGTAGCAGAAATCCGCCAACGTAATATCCGATCCATAGCAATTCCCGCTCTTGGGTGCGGTCTCGGGGGGCTTAACTGGTCCGAGGTACGGCCGATGATCGAGCGTGCATTGTCTGCGCTTCCGGATGTACGAGTTTTCTTGTACGAACCGTCAGGTACCCCGATGGTCGAGGAGATGGCCAAAGAACGTAAGAAACCGGAGATGACCATTGGCCGGGCCGTCCTGCTGTGCTTGATGAGGCGCTACCTTGGGGCGCTGATGGACCCGTCTGTATCCTTGCTAGAGATTCACAAGCTTATGTATTTCATGCAAGAAGCCGGTGAAAGCCTTCAATTGCGCTACCAGAAGGCCATGTATGGGCCTTATGCCGAGAATCTGCGGCACGTACTCAATCTGATCGAGGGACATTTCATCAGCGGCTATGGAGATGCGGAAGATAATCCGGACAAACAGATTGAATTGCTGCCCGATGCAGCCGAACATGCCGAAGTGTTTCTCCGGAGCCATCCGTTAACACACAAACGGTTTGACCGCGTCACGGAGCTGATTGAGGGCTTTGAAACACCTTTCGGCATGGAACTCTTGGCAACGGAGCATTGGATTGCCAAACATGAAGGAGTCAGAAGCGATGAAGAGGCAATCGCAAAGACCTATGCCTGGAATGCCCGGAAGCGAATGTATAAGGAAGCCCACATCCGATTAGCCCGTGAGACTCTGCGCCGGAAAGATTGGATCACCTTGAACTGACAGAGGCAAATTCATTGACTACCGACACCAGCGAGAAGGGACTCGAAACGATCATCATGCGGCACATGACCGGCGCCGACGGTCTCGCCGTACCCCCGAACAGTGTCGCCGAGCGACGGCTGCCGTACGGTGGGACCGGTTACACGGCAGGCAGCGCGCAGGACTACGACCGCGCCCACGCCGTGGATGTGCCGCTGCTCTTCGCCTTCCTGCGCGACACCCAGCCCGAAGCGTTCAAGAAACTCGCGATGAGCGAAGACCCCAAGGACATCAACCGCCTCAAGTTCCTAGCCCGGTTGTCATCCGAGATCGGCAAACGCGGCGTTATCGATGTGCTGCGCAAGGGCGTGGAGCACGGCCCGGTGCGATTCAACCTCTTCTACGGGACGCCGTCGCCGGGCAACGCCAAGGCCGAGGCGCTGCACGCGCAGAACCGATTCTCAATCACCCGTCAGCTTGCCTACAGCACGGACGAGACGAAACGCGCCCTCGACCTTGCTCTGTTCATCAACGGCCTGCCCATTGCCACCTTCGAGCTGAAGAACAGCCTTACCAAACAGACAGTGGAGGACGCCGTCGAGCAGTACAAGCGCGACCGCGACCCGCGCGAGCGTCTCTTTGAGTTCGGGCGCTGCGTGGTGCATTTCGCCGTGGACGACGGCGAGGTAAGGATGTGCCCCGAGCTCAGGAGCAAAGGCTCGTGGTTCCTGCCGTTTAACAAGGGCTACAACGACGGCGCGGGCAACCCGCCAAACCCGCAAGGTCTCAAGACCGACTACCTCTGGAAGGATGTGCTCACCCCGGCGGGGCTGACCAACATTCTCGAAAACTACGCGCAGATCGTCGAGGAGAAAGACCCGCGCACGGGCAAGAAGAAGCGCAGGCAGGTGTGGCCGCGCTACCACCAGCTCGGCGTCGTGCGACAGGCGCTGGCCGACGTGCGCGACAACGGCGCGGGCAAGCGCTATCTGATCCAGCACTCGGCGGGCAGCGGCAAATCCAACTCCATCGCCTGGCTATCGCACCAGCTTATCGGCCTGAAGCGTGACGACAAGGAGGTCTTCGACTCGGTCATCGTGATCACCGACCGGCGCCTGCTCGACGACCAGATCCAGACCACTATCAAGCAGTTCATGCAGGTGGGCGCGACCGTGGGGCACGCCGAGCACTCCGGCGACCTGCGCAAGTTCATCCAGGAGGGGAAGAAGATCATCGTTTCGACGGTGCAGAAGTTTCCCTACATCCTCGACGAGGTAGCGACCGAGGCAGGCAGAACCTTCGCCATCGTCATCGACGAGGCCCACTCCAGCCAGGGAGGCAAGACGTCGGCGGCAATGAGCCAGGCGCTCGGCGCGCCTGCGGAGGAGGGAGAGGAAGCAACCGATCCTGAAGATATCGTGAATGAGGCGCTGGCCAAGCGCATGGAAGCGCGCAAGATGTTGACCAACGCCAGCTACTTCGCGTTCACCGCCACGCCCAAGAACAGGACGCTGGAGATGTTCGGCGAGCCGCTGCCGCCAGACGCCGAGGGCAAGATCAAGCACAAGCCCTTCCACAGTTACACCATGAAGCAGGCGGTCGAGGAGCGTTTCATCCTAGACGTGCTCAAGTCCTACACGCCGGTGGACAGCTACTACAAGCTGATCAAGAAGATCGAGGACGACCCGGAGTTTGACACCAAGAAGGCAAAGAAGAAGCTCCGCCGGTACGTGGAGAGCCACGACCACGCGATCCAACTCAAGGCAGAGATCATGGTGGACCACTTCCACGAGCAGGTGATGGCCATCGGGAAGATCGGCGGACAGGCGCGGGCGATGGTGGTCACAAGCGGCGTCGAACGGGCCATCCAGTATTTCCACGCCTTCAGAACCTATCTCGCGGAGCGCAAAAGCCCCTACCAGGCGATCGTCGCCTTTTCGGGCGAGCACGACTACGGCGGCGCGAAGGTCAGCGAATTCTCTCTAAACGGCTTTCCGAGCCGTGACATTGCTGACAAGATCCAGACGGACCCGTACCGCTTCCTGATCTGCGCCGAAAAGTTCCAGACCGGCTACGATGAGCCGCTCTTGCACACGATGTACGTGGACAAGCAGCTTTCGGGCATCAAGGCCGTCCAGACCCTGTCGAGGCTCAACCGCGCGCACCCGAAGAAGGGCGACTGCTTCGTACTCGATTTCCAGAACAACAGCGAGACGATCACCTTCGCCTTCCAGGACTACTACCGCACCACGCTGCTCGCCGAGGAGACCGATCCGGACAAGTTGCACGATCTGAAGGCGGCGATGGACGCGGCACAGATCTATTCGCCCGAACAGGTGAAGCAGGTGGTTGAGCTGTTCCTTGGCGGCGCGGACCGCGACACGCTTGACCCAATCCTCGATACCTGCGTCAAGGTTTACAAGGAAAGACTCGACGAGGATGGCCAGGTTGGATTCAAAGGCAAGGCCAAGGTGTTCTGCCGCACATACAGTTTCCTCTCGTCGGTGATCCCGTACAACAACGTAGAGTGGGAGAAACTGTCGATCTTTCTCGAACTGCTGGTACCCAAGCTACCCGCACCAGAGGAGGAGGACCTTGCCAAGGGCATCCTCGAAGCCATTGACATGGCCAGCTACCGCGTCGAGAAGAAGGCGGCGATGAAGATCGCACTGGCCGACGCGGACGCCGAGATCGAGCCCGTGCCCACAGATGTTCAGGCTCACAAGGCCGAACCCGAGCTGGATCGCCTGAGCAACATCCTAAAGACGTTCAACGAACAGTTCGGCACGCTATTCACCGATGCCGACCGGGTTACCAAGCGTATCCGCGACGACATCGCGCCGAAGGTCGCCGCCGACACCGCCTACCGGAACGCGAAGGAGAACACCCCGCACACCGCACGTATGGCTCATGACCAGGCGCTGGGTAAGGTGATGCAGTTGCTCTTGAAGGACGACACGCAGGTGTACAAGCAGTTCGTGGAGAACGAATCGTTCAGGCGCTTCGTCGGCGACATGGTGTATACGATCACGAGCCAGTGAAGAAAGGTGGCTGTGCACTGGTTAATAAACGGCGCCCTTCTTATCTTCTGCCATTGCGGGTAAGCAATAGGGGTTGAGCTCTACTATAAAAATACATTAGCTTCGCGGGCTGACTTCAATAATACGTGCTGAAAAATATCATGCCCCCAGAGGCAAGATGAAACAAAAAAATGCATTTCGATGTTGATTCATAACCGTAGGTTTATGTACGCTCGCTCCCGCCGGGCCATCTGTCCATCTTTTTTTCATCCTACCACTCCATCTAATGAAGGCTGAGTATGAATCGTTTTAGAACGCGGATAACTGCGGGCAGTGACCGGACTCAGCCATCCCAATACTATACCGACAGTTTGTACCTGGCAGTGCGTATATGGGGTTAATCATGCTTGACAATATGTAATCGAACGATTACACTTCTGCCGTGTTCTCGATTAAGCCTTTGCCCGAATTCACCGAATGGCTGGACGGCCTGTCCGATGTGGCAGTGTGCGGGGTGGTGGTTGCGCGCATTAAGCGTCTGGAGCGCGGCTTGATGGGGGACGTGGAACCGGTCGGAGAGGGCGTGTTGGAGCTTCGTATTCATGTTGGCGCTGGCTGGCGCGTGTACTTCGTGCATCACGGCGCGCAGGTGATCGTGTTGCTCGCAGGCGGCTCCAAGCGTACCCAGAAAACCGACATCAAGCGCGCCAAAGCACTGGCTGCGCAGCTGGATTGAAGGAGACGACCATGACCCAACGCATCAAGGTGGCAGACTTGCCCGAATTCGACGCAGCTCCGTATCTCGACAGCAAGGCGGCGATTGCGGCCTATCTGACGGACATTCTGGAGGCGAATGATCCTTCCTTGCTGGCGGCCGCATTGGGCGATATCGCCCGGGCGCGCGGCATGAACGAGATCGCCAAGGCATCTGGTCTCACCCGCGAAGCCTTGTACAAAGCGCTCAGGCCAAATGCAAAACCTCGCTACGACACAATTGCAAAGGTTTGCGGGGCGCTGGGGGTGCGGCTGGTGGCGCAGGAGATTCATGCTTGAACCTTCGCTTAACACGGCGGTCAAGCGGATGGCGGAAAAGCATCGCCACCGCGGATTTCATCCGCGGGTGTCAAGCACATATGTTGGAGGACAGGGAAGCTGTGTCAGGAGCATGCTTGATGTTACTGCTGGGAGTGCCGCGCGATAAGCCTATCTGAAATGTTCAGCGGCAAAGCACGGTGACAGCGAGAATTAACTGATGAGCGAATCCTGGCTGACCTACCTTCTTCTTTGTGCTGACGGAAAGATCTACTGCGGCGTCACAAACGATATAGAAAAAAGACTGGATGCCCACAACCGGGGCATTGCCTCCAGGTTCACCCGGGCACGGCTTCCCGTGACACTTTTGGCGACAGGCAGGGCCATGGAAAAGGCAGAGGCCTTTCGCTTGGAATATCGGATCAAGCGGCTCCCGAGAAGCAAGAAATTGGCGGCAATACAAGAATGAGCTGGATGTGGCGGATATTATCGCAACTACAGGGTTGATTTTGCGGGCTACAACATCCTGAAGCTACCTCAAGTAGACACTTGTTTTCGTATGTAATGAAGATAGTCCTTGCTTATCACAGACATTGCGATACATTGTATCTCAACCAGCAAGGAGAATATTATGGCTACTACCAGTATGGTTCATGTCCGCGTGGACGAACAACTCAAAGCACAGGCTGCAGAAACACTCGCCGCAATGGGTCTCTCCATTTCCGATGCCGTGCGCGTACTTTTGATGCGTGTGGTTGCCGAAAAGCAAATGCCATTCGCGCTCAAGGTGCCAAACGCCGAAACCCGTGTAGCGATGGCCGAAGCCAACGAGATTGCACGTACAAATCGTGCCCGCTTTAGTACTGCTGCCGAGTTGATCGATGACCTCGAAAAGAACAGCAGCAAGTAAAGCAACTTTCAGAATTGATGAAAAAAGTAAACCCGACCGTGGTAGAGAAAGCCCGTGCTCAGGCAGATCAGGTAATATTCGAACTTCACTTGGCCGCTCTCCCGAAAGAGGCTGCCTTTTATTCGTCAATCCACCAAAAGGGGTAGACACCCCAATGGTCATCATTCCCTGAAGCAAACGCAGCAAGAACTGCGGCTGTTATTGGAAAAGCCCCCCCGCCCAGGAACAGCAAAAGCCAAAGGCCCTTTTTGGTGTTTGCTAAAACATCCCAAATAGACGTTGCGTTCCAGTTGATAAGGATCATAAGGCCTGCAATCCACAAAAACGAAATTGCAAACGCTGCGATGAGCACTCCAGCCCAGGAAAGACGCCCAAAAAACAACGCTTTCCACCAGTCCCGAAAAGTGGGATCTGCCCAGTACGACTTACCAAGCACCTTATGACAGCGATAGCAGGGTATATGCACCCGATCGCTACCCAGCTCTTTCCTGAAAGCAGCTTTCGCATTGAGATCTCCCGTTTCCAGGTCAACGTCAGCAAGAAAAGCTCCGCAGTGGGGGCAGCTAAGGTATTCTTTCCGATCAGTGACCTGTTGCCACAACTCAGGCTCCGCAATCCATTTCTTCTTGCCTATTTTAAGCTTTTTTATGGCTTTGACTAAAGATGCTTTCAATGTCTTTTTCACCTCTTTAAGACTACAGGCGGACGAGTAACACCACCAAGCCTGGATATGTTTTCATTCTCTTTGTATGCAATGAAAGAGCTGTGAACTTTCAGGGAAAATACGGGAATATGCTATCAAATGTCCTTAGGACATTTGATAGCATATTCTGAACAATTTGTCAATAAGAAAAATCCGTTGGATTTGTTTATCTTGCACCCGTTAAAATGCTTGATATTTTATACGATATGTGGTAAACATCCTAAGGATGTTTACCACATATCGTTAGGAATTTTTGATTTATGAAAATGATCACTGCACTCTCCCGTAATTTAAGTGAAATTGCAGAACCAGTAATAACGGATTATAATTTATGCGTCATTCTTTTCGATTTACTACGAACGAAAAAATATCACGGCGAAACAATAGAACTTCGTTCAAATACCCGACTTTCTTTTAATTATTTGAAAAGCTTGACCGTCCAATTAAACGAGGTCGGCGTAATAACCATCCATGGTGATTTTCCTGTTGGGAGAGTCTTCCAAATATTGGGTAAATCTCATGAGCCGGAAGATGTTGCTTGTGCTGTAGATCCTTTTGCATATATTTCTCACCTGAGTGCCATGGCTTTCCATGGGTTAACCAATCGTTTACCTAAAGTTATCTATTTATCCACACCTCCTCCTAAAGAGTGGAGGATCTCTGCAAATAAGAAAATGATGAAGGACTGTCGAGGCTTTCTTGATGAGTATTTAAGCTATAGTCTCCCCAAACTTGAAAGAATCAAATTTGATAAAATCAAAAAAAACAGGGTCATCAAATATTCAAGTGTTCATCATGGCAACTTCAAGCATATCGAAGGTCGGATGCTTCGCGTCTCTACTATAGGGAGAACTTTCCTTGATATGCTGCGGCAATCCGATCATTGCGGTGGCATGGATCACGTCATTGAGACATTTGAAAAATTCGGGAAACAATATTCTAAACTGATCATCGAAGAAATTGATCGACATGGAAAGGCCATAGAAAAGGCCAGGGCAGGTTACTTGTTAGAAGAATTTTGTCACATAAAAGATAGTCGAATTGATGAATGGGCAAAACATGTACAAAGAGGAGGGTCGAGGAAATTAGACCCAACAAAAGAATATCGAGAGGTCTATTCAGATCGCTGGTGTATATCGCTGAATGCGGATTAATGGAAAATGGAATCGGTCAATATCGAAAATTGGGTTAGCCAAGCCCCTAATCCCCAGGGAAAATCCTTCCGGGAGGCAGTCCATACCATCTTGCTGGCTATTTCAAATTCGCCTGAATTGCGTCCCCGGATGCTATTTCATGGAGGCCTTTTGTTGACACTCAGGTACAAGGGCATTAGGCACACCACAGACATGGATTTTACTACTACGCAGAGGCGAGATGACATAGATGAAGAAACTTTTTTGGGAAATCTCAGTCAAGGCCTATTAGAAGCCTCTAATCTTTTGTCTTATGGGTTGGATTGCCGGATTCAATCCCATCGAGTAAATCCGCCTGGAGAAGAAAGAAATTATCAGACATTACAAATTACAGTGGGATATGCATATAAAGGATCAAAGCTCCACGCACGGTTGATGCGCAATAATTGTTCTACATGTATCGATATTGATTATAGTTTCAACGAGTTTAATCAAGACATTGATATTGTCCAGCTACAGGATGGAGCGAAAATAGAGGTTTATAGCCTACCTGATCTCGTGGCAGAAAAATACCGTTCCATTATTCAGCAAAAGGCAAGGAATAGATCCAGAAGGCAAGATATTTTTGATATTTATTGGTTGTTTGAAAACGGCTTTTTGACGGAGAAAGATATAAAAGTAAAAATATTGGGATCTTTAGTAAACTACCACCGACCTTGTCGGTGGCCTTGAAAATGCGGCAAGCCTACGGACAATGTCCTTCGCCTTGCCTGATGCGGATTTGAACGACAACTTTATACTTTGCTCACCAACAGTGTTGGTTCA
>Ga0194040_1000489_pt1 | contig 11980 bp, 11 predicted proteins | sample JunL2210m_MetaG_FD_148973 | JGI IMG/M metagenome (GOLD analysis project Ga0194040, IMG submission 148973) | Anoxic zone freshwater microbial communities from boreal shield lake in IISD Experimental Lakes Area, Ontario, Canada - Jun2016-L227-10m | ecosystem: Environmental > Aquatic > Freshwater >... | reverse complement strand
TTTTTATGGTAGGTGTAGAGCATCATAAGGCGGTCTATACCAAGACCAAAATCTCCCCAACGGGGCATGCCCAATCCAAGCGCTGAAATGAGCTCAGTATCGATCATCCGGTCCTCCAAATCACCCGCCAATCATTTTTGCATATTAGTCCTCGAAACGGGCCAGCTTGTCTGGTGGGTCATTCGGCCTGGGAAAAAACCGTTTGCGATCTCTGTTCCGTTGATGAAGATCTAAAAACCGCCCGGTGAACCCTTCCTTTTCTGCCATTGTGTGACGATTCCCTCAATATCCCTATTCGTAAGTTTACTCGCTTCAATAGTTGGCTGTGATAAAAAAAATGAGTTCTGACTCAATGGAAATACAAAATAAAAATAGATAATTTCTAATACTCATTTAACTTTTTATTGAATATGAAATTCCAATGGGTTGCGTGTGCCCTCATCGTCCTATTTATATCAATTTCAGGTTGCACAATAAACATCGGTCAACCAGCTCCGGCGGGCAATGGAGCTGTCGTTACCAGCCAGGTTCCTACTCCACTGCAAACAGCTGCTCCACTCGAACCATCAATTATTCCGCCAACCACCCCTATTCCAACAGTCATCGGTACAACAAACACCACCTCAACCTCGCAAAATTCCTCCGTGCAAGGTGATCAATCCTCAGCATCAGCATCCGCATCATCTTCATCAGATTCCACAGCAACAACAGATTCAGGAAATCAAAATGCTAGTATCTCTTCACCCAACCCTGCCAATGACAGTGCTACATCTGAAGGTGAAAATTCCAGCATTCAGAGTGACGATCAGTCCCCAGTAATTGCGTACATTACCACGAATGACATTAATCGCCATTTTCTCGATGTAACATTTGGTTCTGCAACAACGCACATTGAAAAATGGAATATTAATCTCATACCAATATCTCTGAATGGAAAATTTTTAGAAGATGATGAAAAAACCCTTGGAACCTTTATTAATTCATTTAATCTCCTCTCTCCAACTTCCCAAATTTCTGTAAATATTAAAGAGAACCTTCCGGCACGATTTAATTTCAATTTTATACCTCTTGAAGGCATGAAACAGTTGGATTTAAAATCAGCAAAAACAGTGTACAGGGATTCAGATACCGGAGAGTTATATTATGTAACTATGCTGGTCCACGATGGCAAAGACATGAATGCATATATTAATGCCGATCTCACGGGGGATAAAAGAGCACACTACACGAATCGAGCTCTCCTGTCACTGCTTGGGTTCCTTGGATCTACTTCAGAATATCCTGACAGTATTTTCTATATAAATGGACAAAACAACACAATACTAACTCCAATTGATAAAGAAGTAGTAAAAATCATGTATGGGCAAACAATCAAGTATTATATGACGGTTGATGACGTAAAACGCGTTTTGGTAATGAAATAATTTTTTCGTCGTTTTTATTTGGTCCCGGAACACCGGCTGTTAACAGGAGCCTTTCCGTTATGGGATCAATTGGCACAAGTATATTATTTTTTTCGGGGTGAACGGATCCATAAAATCCAGAACAAACAAATCGGGCCACATTGTAAGTTATATCCATAATTTTACATCGCAGCCAGAGTTCTGTCTAACGGTCTCCTTTATAGAAGGGTTCACGGGCAGGGGATAATAGGAATTGTTGCCGGGTAGGATGTCTGTCAACCCGTTTTTCATTACATCAACTGGTACTCATTGGTTCACCCCCATGCTCCAGCCCGGGGAACACAGGACCCACGGGGCGCAATCGAGAACGGAAATATAACCCGGGTCCCTGTGTCCGGGGAAGATCCTGGGTACGGGACCGGGCAATGGTCCCACCGGTTTCCAACTCGTTTGCTTTGTTGAAGGTACTGAGGCGGTTCATCCACCTCCATTTGGGTACAAGAAAAAAGGGGGGCATATTCTGGAAAAATTTGCATTACGGGAGTGCCATTCCCGATGTACAAAGGCTATACCACCCAATAACCATACCTTGGTTTAGCTGGAGACGCAGGATCTACCTATACCCTCATTTATAATGGGTTGAAAAGTTTGCTTTCGTGATATGCGCGCTAACCCTGATAAAATGAAATACATACTAATAATTTATCCCGTTTACGGCAGGAATGTTCATAAATTTTATATATTATAAAATGAATTAGTTAGGCGATAGGATATTGTGGTGATGCCCATATGAGTAACCCGCAGATGGAGCAGATCGAGAAATTGAAGGCAATGGCGCTAAGAAGATGCTCAGAGCGGGTAGCAGAAGCTGAGCGGAAGCGGGGTTCGGCAGGGGAGATGATATTTAACCCTGCATCGCATTGCGGGATCACATCATTCCTGAAACGGAATCACGGGCTGTGAAAAGGAGGGTCGTATGGATAAAAAAACGATCGTAGGGATCGGTAAAAGCAATGAAAGTAAGGAATTTGCTGCGACGGGTAATGTAACGTCAGAGGAGTCACTTCTCGAGCAGATCCGTGCCAAGGAGGAGGAGCAGAACGGGAGGATTGAAGCTGCCAGGCTACAGTATAGCGCGGATGTTGAAAATGCCCGGAAGGAAACAGATTCCAGGCTTGCCCGGGAACGGACTCTCGTGCAGACTGAGGCGGATTCTGTCTGGCGGGAGGCAATGGACCGCATCAATTCTGATGTCGAACGGGTCCTCGGCGAAGGAGAGCAGATGGTACGCCTCGAACGGGAACGGAAGGATCGGAGGTTTTCCGGGGTCGTCGACAGCGTGGTTCGGGAGATCAGCAAAGGGTAACCGGGTATGATACAGAAGATGAAGAGTGTGCTGGTGGTGGGTCCTAAATCGGACTTCAGTCAGATCGTCGATGTACTGTACCACATGGGCACAATCCACCTTGAAGAGGTGAGCGAATATCTTCAACCGGGAAGCGGGAATGTAAGGAAGATACTGGTCGGCAGCATGACGGAGATCCCGGTACTCCTGGCCACAATAGAAGGGATCTCACTACTTCTCCCTGCAGTAAAGGACCGTTCCAATCTCACGGCACAACGGTATGAAGAGATCCATCACCTGTCAACGCCTGAAATCCTGTCCAGGGCCAGTCACGTAGTCGAGATTGTCGGGGAGACAACACGGAATCTTTCAACAAAAAAGAGCGATCTTGAGATCACCATCACCGGACTGAACCGTTACGAGAAAATTATCGATAAAATCCAGCCACTCGAACAGCAACTGCCGGTACTTCGTGGCTATGAAGTTACCGTTCTTGTGATCCAAAAAGAATATGAGGACGTCCTTGAGATCATTCGGCCGGCGTTATCAGATATTACGAATGGCCAGTTTGAGCTGATATCCGCTGACCTGGATGAACAGACAATTGCCGTAATCACCGTGTTCAATAAACATTATTCTGAAAATGTCCACCGCTTCCTGTTCTCCAAAAACATAAATGAAGTCCGTATACCGGCCGATTATTCGAACATGCCGCTTGATAAGGCATTGTTGTTGCTTGATAAAAACCGCCGGGATGCAGGATCAGAGAAGGATAACATCGATAAAGATCTCGCCCGAGTCTCACAGGAATGGGGCCACGAGCTGTCGGCATTACAAAAGGTCCTGACAGAGCGGGGCGAAGAACTCAGTGCCTACAACAATTTCGGTGAAACTGATTATACGGTGATGGTGCGGGGCTGGGTCCCAAACAAACTTATCCAAAAGACGAGAGATGCGCTGGATATGGCATTCCAGGGCCGGGTGGTGATGACAGAAACAGACGCTACGACAGAGATGATGGACCGTGCCCCTATATCCTACGATAACCCCCGGTGGGTGCGCCCGTTTGAATTTCTCATGAAGCTCGCAAGCCCTCCGCAATACAATGAGATCGACCCTTCCCCGCTCCTCGCGATATTTTTCCCGATATTTTTCGGGATTATTGTTGGTGATATCGGGTACGGTATCCTGATCCTGGTCGCCGGGTTGTTTATCCGGTTCCGTTTCGGGGCGATAACATGGCTCCGGCAGATATCGGGTATCCTGATCATTTCATCCTTTCCGGCAATCTTCTTCGGTTACCTGTTCGGGGAATTCTTCGGGAATTTTGGCCAGATGATGGGGTGGCTTGAACCGGTTACCCTTTTCGGGATCACATGGGACCGCATAGAGGCCATGATCCCGCTTCTTGTCCTGACGATTGCGATCGGGGTATTCCACGTGGTCCTCGGGCTTGCGATCGGGGTTGTTAATTCGATCACCCGGAAGAACAGGAAACACACCTGTGAAAAATGTGGGATGATTGGTGTCATTGCCGGTCTTATCCTCGTCCTTTGCCTGGTAGCAGGATTGCTTCCCGAAGCCCTGTATATCCCTGCGTTCATCCTCCTTGGGATCGCGGTGGCGTTTGTGATTTATGGTGGTGGTACCGGTGGCGCCATTGAGATAATGGGGACGGTGGGGAATATCCTCTCATATGTCCGCCTGATGGCGATTGGGATGGCATCCGTCATCCTCGCCATGGTTGCCAACGAGCTGGGTGGTTCAATGGATGTGCTGGCGTTGGGTGTCCTTATTGCAGTGATGCTGCACACATTGAACCTGATGCTTGCGATGTTCAGCCCTTCAATTCATAGTGTGCGGCTGCATGTCGTGGAATTCTATTCAAAATTCTACCACGGGGGTGGATTACCATACCACCCGTTCAGTCCAGGGGACAACCCAGGGATGATCGATGGTAAGAAGTAGGCTTCCATCGCTTATTTTCAGTAAATAATGAAAATTTAAAGTTTTTAAGGCATCAATCTTTAAATAATATAAGAACACTCTTACGGATCAGAGGTGTTGTAAAATGGCGTGGGAAATTGCAATTGGGGCGGCAATCGCATTTGCCGGTGGGGCGATCGCGACAGGCTGGGCACAGTCAAGGATTGGTGCAGCGGGAGCTGCAACGATCGCAGAAAGACCTGAAGCGGCAGGGAGTGTTATTGTACTTGAGGCAATCCCTGAGACAATGGTAATCCTCGGCTTTGTGGTTGCAGCCATGATCGTAATCATGGTCAAGTAAGGCGGTTGTTATCCAGTATCGAACAGGGGTACTCGGATACGAGTCATCCGGACCCCGGGGACAATAAGGTTCCTGTTGTCATAAGGGTATGACAGCAGGCGGGGAGGAATTGGTCAAGCCCTATGAAATATGACCACCTGATCCAGGCAATCGAAGATGGCGCAGAGGAAAAACTACGGGACATCAGGGATAGCAGAGACCGTGAAATCCGGGACATCAGGGAATCCGCAGAAAAAGAGTCCGTTAAGTTACGTGAGGACCTGCTTGGTGAAACAAAACGAAGAATAGAAGTCGAGAATAAGAAACTGGTCTATTCGGCTCGTGAACAGTCAAAAGATAAGCTGGCACGGGCACGCCAGGAAGCCTGCCTTTCGGTTTTTCTGGAAGCTGAGGTACAGCTCTCGTCAATACGTTCAAGCCCTTCATATGAGGCATTTTTTGAGGCGGTGCTGTCCGAGGTAACTGAATCGCTGCATAGCGAAAAAATCAGCCTCCATATCGATAAAAAAGATGAGACTTTGTGCCGGCAGCTGGTCAAAATCATCGGAAAGGAAGTCGAGGTTATCACTGATCTTTCTACTGTGGGTGGACTCTCCGGCTCAACCCCGGATGGAAAGTTCGTGGTCCTGAATACGATTGAAGACCGCCTTGTCAGGGCAAAAGAACGTATGAATGTAGTCGTATTTTCGGGACTCTACGGTGACCGGGATGTACGTTGAGTATGTAAATGCACGTGTCCATGGCATGTCAAGCCGCCTGATCACTACTCACGGGTTCGAGCGGCTTATTGCCCAGCCATCTCTTGACGGTATCATAACGGAACTTGAAAAGACGCCCTATCGTGAAGAAATTGTTGAGGCACGTATACTGCATACGGGGATCAGTTGTATCGAATACGCCCTCCGGAAAAATCTAATGAAGACCTACCGGAAGATTCTTGCACTCGTAGAAGGGGAAAAATCTGCACGTTATATCACGATATTCTTAAAAAAATGGGAGGTCCAGAATATAAAAACGATAATCAGGGGGAAAAATATCCAGGTGCCGAACGAGGTAATCTCCGGCTGTCTTATCCCTGCCGGCACAATGGATGAAACGACGCTGATTGAACTGGTGAAACAACCGGATGTCCGTGCCGTTGTAGACCTGATGGCAACCTGGGATATTGAGTACGCCATCCCCCTGACGCGATATATCGGTGAATTTTTTGAACAGAACAAGATAGGCACGCTGGAGTATGCACTGGACGAGTACTATTTCGAGTCATCGTTAAAGGAATTAAATGGAAAGCGCCAGGATGACAGGGTCGTCCGTGACCTCATCAGGACTGAAATTGATACCAGGAATATCAAGACGGCATTGATGATGATCCGGGATTCGATCTCCCCAGATGATGCCGCATCGTTCCTCCTCAAAGGCGGAAAAGAGATCAATACCGGGGTAATTCTTGATATGATCCTGACAAAAAAAATACCGGATGCACTACGACTCCTTGAATCGACATCCTACCGTTTTCTTCAGACAGTTCCTGATATAGAAATTTCCGGTGGAAAGATCTCAGTATTAGAAAAAGAGCTTGACCGCTACCTAATCCGGAAAGGGATTGCGATGTTCCGTGGTGACCCGCTCTCGTTCACCATCGTGATTGGGTACTTATGGGCAAAATTAAATGAAATTACGAATATTCGGGTTATCTCCCGTTGCAGAGAGGCGGGAATGCCGGATGAACTGATGGAGTCTGAGATTTTCTATGTATAAATATGTGGTTGTCACGGACCCGGAGACTGCAGCAGGTTTTCGTCTTGCCGGTGTGGAGGTAATTGAGGTGTCCACCCCGGAGGAGGCAAAAAAAGTTATTCCTCCCCTCCTGAATGCTGATGATACCGGTATTATCGGGGTAAGTGAGGAGTTCATGTCAGTACTTGACCCCGAACTGCTGGCAACTATTGAAAAGACCTACAGGCCAATTATCATTTCGATCCCTGGCCGTATGAAAAAGGTGGCATCAGAAACTTATATCGAACGGCTCCTGCGACGGGCAATCGGGTACAACATTGTGGTGAGGCGATAAATATGATACAAGGAGTCATTTCAAGGATCTCTGGCCCGGTTATCCTCGCCGAACAGATGCGTGGGTCGAGGATGTATGATGTAGTCAGGGTCGGGGAAAAATCTCTGGCCGGAGAGGTCATCAGGCTGGACGGTGAAAACGCGGTTATCCAGGTCTACGAGGATACCTCGGGGTTAAAGGCCGGTGAGCCGGTAAAAAACACCGGGATCCCCCTTTCAGTGGAACTCGGCCCGGGCCTGATCTCATCGATTTACGATGGTGTCCAGCGTCCGCTATCGGTGCTTGCAGAACTTTCTGGGAGTTTTATTTCCCGCGGGATCTCGATCCCCGGTCTTGACAGGGCAAAAAAATGGGTGTTTGCCCCCCTGGTAAAGGTAGGAGACCAGGTCGTAGGGGGTGACATAATCGGGACTGTCCAGGAATTCCATATCGAACACCGTATCATGGTCCCCCCTGGGGATTCCGGTACAGTCCGTGAGATCCATGGAGGTAATTTCACCGTTGAGGAGACCGTGTGCACCCTCGATAATGGAAAGGAACTGCGGATGATGCAGACCTGGCCGGTGAGGAAAGAACGTCCCTCTAAAAAGAAACTTGATCCGGAAGTCCCGCTCTTGACGGGCCAACGGGTATTTGACAGTCTCTTTCCCCTGATGAAGGGTGGCACTGCCATGATCCCGGGTGGATTCGGGACCGGCAAGACGGTGTCAGAACAGACCCTCGCGAAATGGGCAGATGCCAGCATCATCGTCTACATCGGTTGCGGGGAACGCGGGAATGAAATGACCGATGTGCTTACCGAATTCCCGGAACTGGTCGACCCGAGGACGGACCTCCCCCTTATCCAGAGGACAATAATGGTCGCAAATACATCTAATATGCCGGTTGCCGCCCGTGAAGCTTCGATTTATACCGGTATTACCATGGGCGAGTATTACCGTGACATGGGGTACGATGTCGCCCTGATGGCGGACTCCACTTCCCGCTGGGGTGAGGCACTTCGCGAGGTATCAGGCCGGCTTGAAGAGATGCCCGGTGAGGAGGGGTATCCGGCGTATCTTGCCACACGACTCGCCGCATTTTATGAACGTGCAGGCCGGGTAATCTGTCTTGGGAACCGGGAAGATACCGGGTCAGTCACGATTGTCGGGGCGGTCTCACCTCCCGGTGGGGACTTTTCAGAACCGATTACCCAGAATACGCTCAGGATAGCAGGGACGTTCTGGGCCCTCGACACAAGCCTCGCCAACAGGCGGCACTTCCCGTCAGTCAACTGGATTAAAAGTTACTCACTGTACCTCGAGAGCCTGGAGGAATGGTATACGAAAAACATCGCACCTGACTGGATGGAAATACGAAACCAGACGATGTACCTCCTACAGAAAGAGATCGAACTGCTGGAGATTGTCCAGCTGGTAGGTCCCGATGCGCTTCCCGAGAGTGAGAAGCTGATCCTCGAGATAACAAGGATGATCCGGGAAGATTTCCTCCAGCAGAGTGCGTACAGCGATGTTGACTCCTATTGTCCGCTCGACAAACAGTACTGGATGCTCCGGGTAATCCACACGTTCCACAAAGAAGCATCGGTGAAGATGGGGCAGGGGGTTACCCTGAAACAGGTGATAGGGATCCCTGAACGGAGCGAGATCTCAAGAATGAAGGAGGCACCCGATTCTGTGCGGCTGCAGGGACTAACCGTTGCCATCACAGACCGGATGAAATTGCTTGAGGTGGAGAAGTAATGACCGGATTTGACCTCTCAACAAGGGAATACCGTTCAGTTTCCTATGTCTCCGGGCCATTGATATTTGTCGAAAACCCCCGGAATGTTGCATTCGGTGAGACTGCAGTTATTACCCTCCCATCGGGTGAGGAACGGTCAGGCCAGGTACTGGAAGTCTCACGTGAGCTTGCGGTAGTCCAGGTCTTTGAAGGAACCAGCGGGGTTGATAATTTAAGGACTGCCGTCCGCTTTACCGGGGAACTTCCCCAGATCAACGTGTCCCTTGATATGCTGGGCCGGGTCTTTTCCGGGGTAGGAAAACCAAGAGACGGGAAACCGGACATCATGGCAGACGAGACCGTGGATATCTCCGGTATACCCATCAACCCCTATTCACGGGATAAACCGGCGGATTTCATCCAGACGGGGATGTCAACGATAGACGGCCTTAACACGCTCGTCCGGGGCCAGAAATTACCGATCTTTTCCGGCTCAGGTCTTCCGGCAAACAAGCTGGCTGCACAGATTGCCCGGCAGGCAAAAGTCCTTGGGAGCCAGGAGCAGTTTGCCGTGATATTTACTGCGATGGGAATTACCCACAAAGAGGCATCGTTCTTCATGAAGGACTTTGAGAGGACCGGTGCACTCGAACGGGTGGTGTTCTTCCTCAACCTTGCAGATGACCCGACCATCGAGCGGATTGCCACGCCGCGGGTCGCCTTGTCAGTTGCCGAATACCTCGCGTACCAGCATAACCTCCATGTGCTGGTCATCCTCACTGACATGACCAATTATTGTGAGGCGCTCCGGGAGATTTCCACGGCTCGCGAGGAAGTGCCCGGCCGGCGTGGCTATCCCGGCTACATGTATACCGACCTGGCTTCCATCTACGAGCGGGCTGGAAGGATCAAGGGGAAATCCGGGTCGATTACCCAGTTACCCATCCTCACGATGCCGGACGATGATATTACCCACCCGGTCCCTGACCTCACCGGTTACATCACGGAAGGGCAGATTGTCCTTTCACGTGACCTGTTCAGGCGGGGTATCGATCCCCCGGTGGATGTCCTCCCCTGCCTCTCCCGCCTGATGAACCTCGGGATTGGGGTAGATAAAACAAGGGATGACCACCGGAATGTGGCCGACCAGCTCTATGCATCATATGCCTACGGCCGTGACCTGAGAAGACTCGTTGCGATTGTTGGTGAAGAGGCGCTGACGGACCTTGATCGGAAGTACCTGAAATTTGCCGACGATTTCGAACGAAAATTCATCTCGCAGGGTTCAGAAGAGCGGAGTATCCACCAGACGCTTGAAATTGGGTGGGAATTGTTTGCAAGTCTCCCGGAAGAGGAATTAAAACGCGTGAAACTTGACCATATCAGGAAATATCACCCGGCGCACCGGGCGGGATGATTCAATGGAGCAGGTAAACCCGACACGGATGGAACTCCTGAAAAAGAAGACCCAGATACGCCTGGCCGAGCAGGGGAAGGACCTGTTGAGGCAGAAGATGGATGCCCTGATCAACGAGTTCTTCAGGATTATGGGGACGGTATCACGTTCCCGTGACGAACTTGAGGCGATTGCAGAAACTGCCATGCGTTCGCTTGTAGTTGCACAGGCCGTGGATGATAGTATCGCGCTACGGTCCGCATCGTTTGCCACCAAACGCCATATCACCCTGGATATTCATGGCCGGAATATCATGGGCGTACCGGTACCGGTCATTGAAAAGAAAAGCCAGGTATTAAGTGTCCTTGAACGGGGTTACAGTATCACCGGGGTATCCGGGCGGATTAATGAAGTAGCCGAGAAGTATGAACATGAACTGGACCTGATCACCGGCCTCGCAGAAACGGAGACGGCGCTCCGCCGTCTTGGGGAAGAGATCCAGATGAACCGGAGGCGGGTTAACGCGCTTGAACAGGTGCTTATCCCTGAATTGCAGAGACAGGCGAAATATATCCGGATCACAATCGATGAGCGTGAACGGGAGGACTTGTTTCGTCTTAAAAAAGTAAAAAAGATACTGGAAAGGAAGAAGAAAAGCCGGAAAAAAATGTGATCGCGGGTCCAGGGGGCCGTCCCGGATTATTACTATACTGCGGGTTTGCCTTTTCCTGTCAGGATTGCAGTTACATCGGTGACGGCCTTCGTATCAGTTGAGTCCTTACCCTTACTTACGTCCCCAATCTGAATAATGTGAAGGACATCGGTATACTTCAGCTGGGAAAACGCAATACTCTCCCATACCACGCTGTCAATGTACACCCAGCACTCCCCGAGCATCCGTTCGAGCACCTTAATATCACTTTCCGTAAACAACTTCCAGTCGTCTCCGATGCCATGGCGTATCTTTTTTATTGCAGTCTCAACGCCTTTCTCCCTATGGACCTGGAACAACATCCTGCCCACTTCAGTTTTAGTAACTTCCGGCATGCCAGTCATAACCTCCATAAAAAACAGGTATAAAGCGTGACTTAGTGAGATGTAGATTAATACTTTTGTATCCCTCCTGCCACTGAATCCAAAAAAAAGAACTGTCCTGATCAGTCCATTTATGTTAAGACTGGTGCCTTAGGTATTTCCTATCTAATCCTTTTGAAACCCCTAAATTTGTGACCTCCAATCTCAGTTTTGGACGACCCAAAAAAATTCAGGCCTATTCCAGCCCCGTTATTACAAAAATAACGGGGGTATCTTCACTGCACCACCATATGCTAACCCACTTTCTGCCAGTGCCCTGATTTTGAGTCCTTGAGGCTGCTATTTTCCCCCGTTTCTGGTAATAGGCAATTATCCGCCTTATTTTAAAATAACCCCGGAATCACCTTGTTTCCGTAGGATCCGGGTTCGTAATGGGTCGGGTTAACCGCACCTCGCCGATACCAGGCTTGTGAAATAACCGGAAACATTACCTTTGACAACAACAGAAAATCGGTAATAAGAAAAGAGGAAAGGTGGGATCCCTTTGGAATTTCCTTTCCTGTTTAGCTAGCGATTACATTACTTCTTACTTTTTGATGGTCGTATTATTGACAATCGCCTTTGCAGTTGCGGTCAGGTTGGCTACGGGGGTCTTGTTGGTGACATTTGCAACCGTGTTGTTGATGACGGTCTTTACAGTTGAAGTTAGATTGGCCACCCC
>Ga0194040_1000481_pt1 | contig 12007 bp, 9 predicted proteins | sample JunL2210m_MetaG_FD_148973 | JGI IMG/M metagenome (GOLD analysis project Ga0194040, IMG submission 148973) | Anoxic zone freshwater microbial communities from boreal shield lake in IISD Experimental Lakes Area, Ontario, Canada - Jun2016-L227-10m | ecosystem: Environmental > Aquatic > Freshwater >... | reverse complement strand
TTTGTCCATGATATCCTTGAAATCACCGGTATCACTATCCGTGAAACGGGCGAGCCGGGCAAAGGTGCACGGTTTGAGATGATAGTGCCAAACGGGATATGGCGTTTATCGGGGAGTGGTACTTAACGACAGCAGCAATTCGTATTCTCTATGTCGATGACGAACCGGGTCTTCTGGAAATTGGCAAGATGTTCCTTGAGATGTCCGGAGATTTTTCTGTTAACCCCATTGATTCAGCCTCTGCTGCATTGGAACTTCTCAAAAAAGAACAATTCGATGCAATTATCTCCGATTACCAGATGCCCGGCATGGACGGCATCCAGTTTTTAATCGAGGTCCGGACGCGCTTTGGACAGATCCCATTCATCCTGTTCACCGGAAGAGGACGCGAAGAGATTGTCCTCAAGGCTATCAACAGCGGTGCGGATCTCTATCTCCAGAAAGGCGGTGAAACTGGCGCACAGTATGCTGAACTGGCGCAAAAGACCCGGATTGTGGTGGAGAGGCATGCTGCTGTAGATGCATTAAAAAAGAGCGAGGAGAAATACCGGAGCTTAATCGAACACGCGGATGAGGCAATCGTTGTTGCACAAGAGGGGATGCTGCGGCTCGTCAATAAACGGGCGATCGAACTCATCGGTTACCCGGAACAGAAGCTCCAGTCAATGTTGTTTACTGATGTTATCCACCCTGATGATCGTGCCATGGTGGCAGAGCGCTACCAGAAACGGATGAAAGGCGAGGAAGTTCCCTCCCGCTACGCATTCCGTATAAGTCCAAATGATGGAAGCGTCAGGTGGGTTGAGATCAGCGCAGTTGTGATAGACTGGGACAGAGGCCCTGCCACTCTGAATTTCTTAACTGACATCACTGAGCGCAAGCGGGCGGAGGATGCACTCCAAACAGCGTACGATAATCTCGAGGTAATGGTACAAGAGAGGACTGCCGATCTGTATTCGGCAAACATGAAGCTGAGGAAAGCGATTGAGTACAGCAATGTAATCACCGAATCATTAAAAGAATACGCAAATATGACTTCAGCTCTCAATGAGGTCATTATCACCGCCAACAGGGCCGATACGCTCCCCAATTTGTTCAGGGACACACTTGACAAGGCGCTTGCGATGATGGATTTTGAAGCGGGTGGTATTTATCTCGTAAATCCGGCAGAAAGAAACGCAGGGATCCACTATTACAAAAACCTCCCGGATGAGTTCATTGAAAAAAGTCGTACAATACCCATAGATGCACCTCCCTACGATACCCTGTTTGTCAAAAACCAGCCTTTCATCACTGAACATTTTGAAAAATTGTCCCCGGAATTTGCAGAAAAATACCATTTCCGCTCACTGGCAAGCATCCCGCTCGTCTCAAAAAACAAGGTGATCGGTGCGCTCAATGTGGTAAGTACAAAACGATATTCCATCTCTGCTGATGAAACAAAAATGCTCACCGCAATCGGATGTGAGCTGGGCACAGCTATTACGCGGATGATCGCAGAAGAAGAAGTAAAAAAGATCTCAGTAAATTTACAGACACTTTTTGCATCCGTCAACGAGATGATCTTTGTGCTCGACATGCAGGGACGCATCATTTCGGTAAACGATTCCGTTTTGAAACGTCTCTTGTATACACCCGCTGAACTTACCGGTATGGATGTCTTACTACTGCATGTTCCCGAGCGGCGGGACGAAGCACTTCAGATTATACAAGGGATGATTGCCGGGACTATTAACTCCTGCCCGGTACCCCTCATTTCAAAGGATGGCACACGTATAGAGGTCGAGACAACAGTTACCCGAGGCCTTTGGAACAGCGAAGAGGTAGTAATCGGTGTGACGAGGGATGTCACCGAACGCAAACAGGCAGAAGAGATACTGAAGTCATCGGAGATCCGGTATCGCCGGTTCTTTGAAGCAGTCAGAGATGGTATTCTGATTATCAATGCCGAGACGGGAACAATTCTGGATGTGAATCCATTCCTGATCGAGTTGCTGGGATATTCCCATGAACAATTCCTTGGCAAGAAACTCTGGGAGATAGGGATCTTTAAGGATATCGCTGCCAGCAAAGACAATTTCAAAAAATTGCAGGAGCAGAAATACATTCGCTTTGAAGATCTGCCGCTGGAAACGGCCGACGGGAGGCTGATTTACTCGGAGTTCGTAAGCTTCGTCTATGACGTGGATGGCAAGAATGTGATGCAATGCAACATCCGGGACATCACCGAGCGTAAGCTGGCGGAGGAAGCACTGCACGAAAGTGAAGATAAGTATCGCAGTCTTGTTTCCAATATACCCGGCATTGTCTACCGTTGCGCAAATGATTCTGACTGGACCATGCATTACATAAGTGAGGAGATTAAACAGGTTTCAGATTATCCTGCGTCTGATTTCATCAATAATGCCGTTCGCAGTTATGCAAGCATCATTCATCCGGATGATCGCGATCTGGTTGATCGCTCCGTACAGAAAGGATTAACGGAAAAAGCAATCTTTTCAATGGAATACAGAATATGCCGTGCCGATGGCAGTATCAGGTGGGTTCATGAACAGGGCCAGGGTGTTTTTGCCCACGATGGAAATCTGCTTTGGATGGATGGCGTAATTTTGGATCAGACCGAACGGAAGACGGTAGAAGAAGCGCTTGCAGTGAGCGAAATAAAATACCGGACCTTGTTTGATAATTCAAGTGATGCAATCCTCATTCATGATATGACCGGAAGAATACTGGATGTAAATCAGGTTCTTTGCGACCGGTTGGGATATAGCAGGCATGAACTGTTACAGATGACTCCTTTAGACTTCGACAGTCCCGAGTATGCCGAACTGGTGACTGAACGGATAGGTCAACTGATGAGAAATAAACATCAGATGTTCGAGACTTGTAATGTGCGAAAAGATGGAACCCGCATACCCACAGAGATCAACCTCCGGATTATTGAGTATGAAGGGCAACAGGCATGTTTGTGCGTTGGACGTGACATCACCGAACGCAAAATGGACGAAGTGGCGATACGGCTGGCAAATAAAAAACTCGCCCTCCTCTCTTCCATCACCCGGCACGACATCAACAACCAGCTCACTGTGGTCATGGGGTACCTCTCCATTCTGGAAAAGGAGCAACCCGATCCGACACTCAATAATTATTTCGTGAAAGTATCAAACGCTGCACAACGCATATCTTCCATGATCCAGTTCGCCAGTGAATACGAAAAGATTGGTGTGAGTGCCCCGGTCTGGCAGGATCCCCGCACACTTGTAGACACAGCAGCAAAGGATGTTTTGTTCGGAAAAGTTATTGTGAGAAACGATCTCCAAGCCGGTATGGAGGTATTTGCCGACCCTTTGATTGTCAAGGTATGTTACAATCTGATGGACAATGCGGTACGGTATGGTAAGAAGATCACAACCATCCGTTTCTCTTATGAGGAAGCCGGAGAGGATCATCTCATCGTGTGCGAAAATGATGGTGATGGCATCGTTGCAGAAGAAAAGGAGAAGATCTTCGAGCGGGGATTTGGGAAGAACACCGGGCTGGGTCTGTTCCTGTCACGAGAGATCCTCTCAATAACCGGCATCACCCTCCGCGAGACGGGTGAACCGGGTAAAGGAGCACGGTTCGAGATGATGGTGCCAAAAGAGGCGTGGCGGTTTACGCAAAAGAACTAAAAAACTGATGTGTTTTTAGAACTCATATCATTATTTTAAAAATTCTTCAAGACTTAAGTCCGGCCACTTTGAGAATTGATAGCCGGAAGCTTTTAGGAATATCGATACCCGGGGGGTTGTGTATTAACGTCCTCCTTGTAGAAGGGCTGTACCAGACTTTATGATTTCCCTACGAGATCCATCGATTAACAAGAGCTTTTTTAAAATAGTTCGCAGCAAGACGGGCTCATAAAAAACTGCCCGTGGAAGGAAAGAAGTGTGAACAAAAAAAGCGGGAGATGCCGGGGCATGACTGATCCCGCGGCTCAATTGCCAGCCCTATGCCCCCGGCAGCGAGAAATGGACCTGTTCAAAAAGCCACCGCCCGCCCCTATTGGCGAGGACGACGGTCATGCGACACTCCATATGGATGCTTTTACCGCTGATCCTGCCACTGTAGTTGCAGAGCCCGGTGATCCATGCAACCGGCATCTCGCCGCCCGTTGCGAGAATTTTTACATTCATCTGGATAGCATTGGACGGATTAAAATCCATCCGGATCCTTTCCTTAAACTGAGCGAGATTCAATACGGTCTCGTCTTTTTCGGTGCCAAATCCTGATACGTTCTTTGAAAAAAGGGAAAAGATCTTTTCTTCGTTTTTCTCATTGTAAAATTTTACATACTGGTCTAATACGGCAAGGATCTCACGATTGATTCCTTCATTCAATACCGGTGATGAGTGTTTCATGATCTGTCATTTACCGGGTATATGGATAAATCATGTGGCTTTGTTTCTGGTGCTGATATAAAAATTGTAACTTATGAATCATCCGTGTTTATCCCGGATGGTATTATTAGCGAATAGCTCTCCGATGCTATTTCATCTGCTGGCACTTCCGGAGCAGGAACATCACTGCACCAACCATTACCAAAATCATCGGAAGCGGGGCGAGCGGTGTTTTTTGCGTGGATGCCGGAACGATTCCCGCAGGTATTACGGTTGTAGTTGAGGATTGTATTAAAGAAACCGGGAGGTTGGTTGCTCCTCCGGTAATGGGTTCCGTCTGGGAATGATCGCAGATGCCATCTTTGTTTGTGTCTATGTAACGGGAACAGGCACCGGGGTATGTATCATTGACAAGACCACGCGGACAATCATCCCATGCCGATACGAGTGGGACAAACGCCACAAACAGGAAAATAACCAGCACCAGGGTTCGCAGGGATTTATACATTGCATTAGCATTGTTGATGATGTTTTATAAAGAAGACAAACCGGGCAAACGGTTCATGAGTTGCACTGTCTTTTTACAGGAATGCCCATAAGAAAGAGGTTGCATCACTCTTACGGTAGGTTTTTTTACGTGGGTTTTTGTTCATTGGCAGCACAATCGGTTTTATTGCACCACCCCTCATATTGGCACAGAGAGGAACAAGCATGAAACGCATCATCATCAACGCACTGGTCGATATCGCCGCATTAATCCTGTTCATACCGTCACTGATCACCGGACTCGTACTCTATCTGGTTCTGCCATCCGGCAGTGGGAGAGGAAACAACTGGTCAACATACCTAGGGGTCTCCCGTCACGACTGGCTGGCAATGCACAACTATACCAGCCTTGTATTTGCGGCCCTGATAATTATCCACCTTATACTTCATTTGTACTATTTCTGGAATATCAAAAAATGCTTGAACCCTAATGAAAATTCCTCGTGTGATATGCCAAATCAGTGAGGAGCATTACACCGATTGCACATACTCCGGTTGCCCGCTTATCTTATCACTCACAATTTACAGTAGACTCTCATCATCCCAGCCATCTGTTCCCTCGGCATTATGCAGATATTAAAATCTTCATAGTCGGCCAATAACCGTAATGCACCCCTTTTTAACTAATAAGTCCTAATCTCTTTTACAAACTAAAGGATGTGACTCCACAATGAAAAAACAAATGCTTAATTCTGATGGAATTTCTGAAGCCGTATCAGTAATTCTGGTAATATCATTGTTGCTGGTTCTTGCCTTTGTTGTATATGCCATGTTTTTTGGAACCATATCGTTAAAGCCTACATCCCGTGTAGCAGCGTATGCAGCAACCTCAACGGTACCCTTGACCGCTCAGGAGTCCAGACAGATTATGAATACGCATTCAGTATCCGGAGATAATTACTATCTTAAGGGGCAACCAAACATCCCTGCCAGTACAACCAATCTGGCAGTGGCATCATATAGATTGCAAGATCCAAATGGCAATTCTTATCCAGTGACACCTGCCGGTCTTTCCTCGAATGCGAATAAATATGGAACCTCGTTATACATTTACAAAGGACAGGGTAAGACCCCAGACTACCGGGTAACGGATAATCTTGATTCAATCTCATATGCCCCTGCTCAAAGCTCCCCATTAGATTTAGGGAATTATAAGATCACGATGATCGATAATACAGCAGATGTAGTCCTCAATACGATGGATGTAAAAATCACCGGTAATACCGCACCATCAGGTGGGAGCTCATTGCCCTCACTTCCACTTCTTAATGTTGATCCAAATTCCACCTGGACAATTCATGGTGGAGTCACGAACACAACAGATCCTTATGGTTTAACGATATACACATTTGATGGAACTAGCGGTTACCTTTCCGGGCTATCCAATGTTGCTCAGGATTTTACCGGAAACCTCTCCCTCTCACTGTGGATGAAACCCACAACCGTCGGAACCAATAACGGTGACACGGCTAACTGGCATACGATAATTGGTAAAGGGATACTCAACGGAGGTTCCAGTGAGTTTGATAACTATCAGTTAGTTCAGATTGGAAATAAATTATATTTTGAATGGACTGATGCAGTTACCCCGACAAACCATTATCATATCATGACTACCTCATCTCCGGTTCTGGCGGGGCACATGGCGTATGTTGTCTTAACCGTTAATGCGGGTGTCCCGGCCATTTATTATGATGGCGTTGCCCAACCATTTTCATACTACAAGAGTAACTACCCAACGGATACAACAACCATATCCCCCGTTCTTGTAAATATGCAAAATAATAATTATAATCTTCTTACAGGAAAACAAAATGGACCTGTGGGTTCAGAATTTTTCTTCAAAGGGGATATGAGTGAAGTTGCATTGTATAACCGGGCGCTGACTGCTGGAGAGATTGCTCATAATCTGAATTATCACCAGATCTAATTTTTTTTAAATCCGGATATTGTTAATCCGCCGGATAAATCCTTGTTAAATGATTCAATCTGTTCCAGATTTATTTTTTATTTCTTCAAAGCCATTTTATGGAATGCCAAAAAAGAGAATTCACGGTCCAGCAATCCCGTATAACATCTTTTTTAAATACCGGGTACATTGATAATAGGTCTATATCCGAATAATACGCACATGAAAACAAAAGTCAGTATCCTGATAGTTGAAGATGATTCAGTCATTGCCAGTGTAGAAGAATGGCGGCTGAAAAAAATGGGTTACACGATCTGTGGACGTGCAGCCAACGGTACTGATGCTCTGGCACTGGTCAAAGAGAAGAATCCGGATCTTGTTCTTCTGGATATCAACCTCGATGGGGAGATGGATGGCATTGATATTGCCAGAATTCTAGATACCCAAACAAACATTCCGTTTATCTTTTTGACAGCCCATGCCGGAGAAGCCATTATTGAACGCGTGAAGGGGACACTCCAGTATGGCTATATTAAAAAACCATTCAATGATGACGACCTCCGTATAGGAATTGAACTCGCAATCTCGAAGAGTCGCTTTATCCATCGCATTCTAACCAATAATGCATTGTACGAAATGGCACTAAATCATTTCCCGCTCGGAGTTATTATCACCAATAACGAGGGTATGATCATTTATCTCAATGAGAATGCCCGGTCATTGACACAATGGGAGGCTCCACACGGTCTTACCCATTTTCGGGAGATCGTTAAAATTGTTGACAGGACCGATGGAAGACCCCTTGAAAATATGTATGAGCGGATTAAAAAAGAAAAATCATCCCTCTGGATTCCACAAAATTCAGTCCTCATTACCTTTGGCAACGATCAAATACCGGTTGTTGGTAATGCTGCTCCCTTATTCAACGATAAAGGCGAGCGGGAGGGAATGATCGTTACCCTGTTTGCATTAGGGGAGATCAATTATTTCAGATCACTTTCCTAAACGGTGATGTTGACGTTGGTTTCCGGATAAAAAACCGGTGGGTGACATACACTTGTGCTGACCGTAAGTTGTTCCACGGGGTTTTTACAGAACATACGAATCTCAAGTTTGCTGTCTGTTCGTGGTTTTTAACAAGGACCTCGATATCCGCTAAAGAAACCAAAAACCTGTACAGTGCATTTCACTGACGGCCCTGTATTTTTAATATTCCGAAAGCCGGCTTTCTACACATAATAGATCATCCAAATAACAGAATCCAAAGCAGCATTTAATAGCAAACAAACGTCAATAAACTGAATTGATGTACAAACCGGCACGTGAATCTGCGATCACACCAATAATTGCCGAGATTCTCGTAGTCGCACTTGTCTGCCTTGCAGCCGTAATAGCGTATGTGTTCATTTTCCAGCTTCCGTCCATTGAAAAGATCCCGATGGTTGCTGCAGATATTACAAAGAACGGGAGTCAGGTTTCTCTCCTTTTCCTAAATGGCGATCCGCTTGAACAGGGTCGGTTCTATGTAACGGTAAACGGTGACCGGGTATCGAATGGAAATATCAGTCTTGTGGGTGGTTCATACCCGTGGTCTCCGGGTGAGCGGCTCGTTTTAAACTATTCCGGGACCAGTGCAATCCGCGATGTGAAGCTGGTATATCTGGGAAAACCCACAACAGTGATGCTCGCGTCTGCATTATTCCCAGCTCCCTCTGGTAACAGCACCCCGGTTAATAATACGCCAATTTATTCCCGTTACCCGGGTTTCACAGTGGAAGCGTGGGTAAAATGGAACAATCCACCAAACTCAGGAGGTAATGTCTCACGCCAATGGGCAACAATTGTAATCGATGGGAACAGCGATAGTAACCGTCGGTACCAGCTTCAACACAGTTCAACAAATTCATATTTTGAGTTTGCCCGTCAAAAGAATTCTGGCGGAATGGCATATATCGAATCAACCACAAGTCCATCAACGGGAGTCTTGTATCAGGTTGTGGGAGTCTACAACCAGACACCGGGGACGATGTCAATCTATGTAAACGGTGTCCAGGAGTACGGTGCAAACACGGGGGGTGTCGACAGTTCTGGCCTTCGACCTTCACCAAATATCTACCAGATCGGCGGACCTTCTGGAATTACTTTTAACGGTAATGCCCATCAGCGCATTTTTGACGGTGAGATCAAAGGACTCAACACGTATGAGTGGGCAATGAGTCCGGCTGAAATTACGGCCAATTTCGCTAAAGGAGTCGTCCCGGTCGCCAGTTTCATTGGCACTCCTGCATCCGGCACCGTTCCGCTCCTTGTGTCCTTTGCAGATAATTCTACCAATTTCCCCACATCGTGGTTGTGGAACTTTGGTGATGGCTCAGGTTCATCCACCCGGAATCCCGCCCACACTTACAACTCAACCGGAACCTACACGGTCTCATTAAAAGCAACCAATGCAGATGGAAGCGACACCAAAATCATCAGTGATTATATCAGCGTTATTTCGCTAGCTCTTCCGGTTGCCAACTTCACCGGCTCTCCTACATCCGGCTCCGTTCCGCTCATTGTGTCCTTTGTAGATGATTCTGCCAATTTCCCCACATCGTGGTTGTGGAACTTTGGTGATGGTTCAGGTTCATCCGCCCGTAATCCTTCACACACCTACAATGCCATCGGAACCTACACCGTCTCGCTGAATGCAACGAATGCCGGCGGCAGCAATACCAAAACGCAAACCGGATACATTACTGGAACGGCACTACCGGGGTTCACTGTTGAATCATGGGTAAAATGGAACGCTGCCCCGAACCCGGGCGGGAATTTTTCACGCCAATGGGCAACGATTGTTGTGGATGGGAACAGCGATAGTAACCGTAGGTACCAACTCCAGCACAATTCAGATAATTCCCATTTTGAGTTTGCCATGGTAACAGTAACGAGTGGCGGTAGTGGTACCTGGGTGACATCATCCACAACTCCGGCGATCGGAACCTGGTACTACGTAACCGGTGTCTACGACCAGACGCCGGGGACGATGGCGATCTACGTAAACGGTGTGAGTGAGAGCTTGAAAAACTTTGATAGTTCGGGTCTCCGCGATTCACCGGCTAAGTACCAGTTGGGAGGACCTTTAGGAATTACTTTTAACGGTATTACCCATCAGCGTATTTTCGAAGGTGATATCCGGGGACTCAACACCTATGAAAGGGCAATGAGTCCGGCTGAGATTACTGCCAATTTCGCTAAAGGAGTTCCCCCATAATAGAGAAACAAGTTGCTGGATTTGTGTTTTTTGATATTAGATCAAACGGATACCCCGGCAATTATGAACGAACAAATTACGGAAATTATGCAATTAAAAAAATCCCGGTATTTGTATCGGGTAAGGTCTGGAATAAAAAAAGTCTTGGATAACCTCATTTATCAGAGAACATGGTCAGAACAACCGGATATATGAGACTGTTTTTGTCGCTCGATATCTTTCATTACCAGACGCAGAACCACGTGATGTGGGGCTATCGGAATCAACACGTTTTTTTTAAGCCATATGAAATCCTTGTAAGCCCAAAAACTCAATAAAGCAATTAATAACGAATAAACGTTAATGAACTGAACTAATGTATAAACCGGCACGTGAATCTGCGATCGCTCCAATAATTGCCGAAATTCTCATGGTTGCACTGATCTGTCTTGCAGCTGGGATCGCATATGTGTCTATTTTCCAGATGCCCAGTCTCGAAAAGATCCCGATGGTGGCTGCGGATATAACAAAGAACGGAAATCAGATCTCTCTCTTTTTTAAAAACGGCGATCCCCCTCCTCGCGTCTGCATTCTTCCCTGCCCCATCAGGCAATAGCACTCCAGTAAACAATACGCCCATGTACTCCCGCTACCCGGGATTCACTGTGGAAGCATGGGTGAAGTGGAACATTGTCCCTACACCAACTGCCAGCGATCAGCAATGGGCAACGATTGTAGTGGATGGTACAACTGATAATAATCGCCGGTATCAACTCCAGCACGATCAGTACAATACCAAATTCGAGTTTGCTCTGGCAACAGCAACAATGGGCGGCAGTGGTACATGGTTGCAATCAACCACAACTCCGGTTAGTGGAACGTGGTACCATGTCACCGGCGTCTATAACAAAACGCCGGGGACTATGGTATTCTCAGTTAATGGCGCAAAGGAGAGCGGGAAAAATGTCGATAGTTCGGGTCTCCGCGCCTCACCGGGTAAATATCAGGTTGGCGGCCCTGCCGGCATCCAATGGCCGGGTCCAACGAGCATGCAACGTAAGCTCAATGGGGATATCCGTGGCGTAAAAACCTACGAAGAGGCCCTCTCGCAGGCAGAGATCCTTGCGCATTACCAGTCGGGTGTACCATAATGAGTCCAGACAAAGAGGAGTCCGCAGAAAATGAGTTTTGGAATGGATTGCATCCATACAAAAATCGTGAGTTGAAACAAATGAGATCGTATGAAACTGCAATCAACGAAATTATTGTCAGGTTACTGGTCGTTTTCCTTTTGCTCGAACATTTAATGACAGGGATCGTTGTATCGCAACAGCGTGGTGAAACATGATCTTTCGAAGAGAAGAGCATCGGATACTCGTTGTATTTGTAATCCTCTTTCTTATCATGGGCGTGTGCCTCTGGTACATGGCAGAACGGACAAACAATGGTATGAAAGAGTCTGTCCGGAATGAATTGAAAGGTGTTGCAACAATAATTGCCGATGGAATCGACGGGGATACCTTGATACAGTTCAAACCCGGTGATGAGCAGACACCTGCCTTCTTACAAATGCGGGACCATCTGAACCGCCTGCGGTCCGATTATCCTCCCCTCTCCTCGATTTACACCATGCGGAAAGGTGAGACCGGTGTCGAGTTTGTTGTTGACGCAGATTACGGGATTACTTCCAATGCAGCCGTGATAGGTGAACTGTATCCTTATGCAAATGAGCAAATCCTCAATGGATTTATTGTACCGTCAGCCGACCGGGATTTCACCACCGATAAGTGGGGTTCAGTGATCTCAGGATACGCACCGATCCATGACCGGAACGGAAACACGGTTGGAATCGTAGGTGTTGATATGGAAAGCAACCGGGTGATTGCACGACAGCAAAGCGTAATCACAAATTTCTTTTTAGTTGCAATACTTGTCCTC
>Ga0194040_1000478_pt1 | contig 12031 bp, 10 predicted proteins | sample JunL2210m_MetaG_FD_148973 | JGI IMG/M metagenome (GOLD analysis project Ga0194040, IMG submission 148973) | Anoxic zone freshwater microbial communities from boreal shield lake in IISD Experimental Lakes Area, Ontario, Canada - Jun2016-L227-10m | ecosystem: Environmental > Aquatic > Freshwater >... | reverse complement strand
TATTCAGGATTTAAGGGGTCTGGGTCTGGATAAATTAATTAAGTTTCGGGAAATTCAGAAAACTTTCCACTATTATATGCAAGCGGTAGTCATATATTGTTTTTTGAGGTTAGGGGGTGATTATGTCCACCTGACAAAGATATGATTAGACTCACTTTGTTTTAAACTGCAATAACCGTTTGATTCAATTATTTAGAATACACACCTAATATGAATAATAAAGTCCTTTAAGGAATTCTCTATGCCATCTCATCAACCTGCAATCCGCGTCAGGCATATCAGCAAGAAGTACCAACTTGGTGGGCATCAGGAATCATACCGCACATTCCGCGATTTGATAGGTAATTCGATCAAGGCACCTCTCAAAGTATTCCAACGCGCTCGACCAGAGCAAGGGTTCTGGGCACTCAAGGATGTATCGTTTGATGTCCATAAAGGAGAGGTTGTTGGGATCATTGGGAGGAATGGTGCAGGGAAGTCAACGATTCTTAAAATTCTTTCACATATCACGACACCGAACGAGGGCCAGGTCGAGATATTTGGGCGTGTTGGATCACTCCTTGAAGTAGGGACTGGGTTTCACCCGGAGTTAACCGGGCGTGAGAATATTTATTTATCTGGCTCGATCCTCGGTATGCGTAAAAAAGAGATTGAGAGTAAATTTAATGATATTGTAAAATTTTCAGGAATTGAAAAATTTGTAGACACACCTGTAAAGAGATATTCATCAGGAATGTATGTTAGACTTGCCTTTGCTGTTGCGGCCCACCTGGACACGGAAATTCTTTTAATTGACGAAGTTCTTGCCGTTGGCGATGCGGAATTCCAGAGAAAATGCCTCGGGAAGATGAAGGAGGTTGCCGAAGGAGGAAGGACGGTTATATTTGTGAGCCATAATATGACCGCAATTATGAATTTATGTCAACGTGTCATTGTTTTAAATCGTGGAATTATGGTGGCGGACTCAGAACCTGATAAAGCGGTAGAATATTACCTTGACTCAGGAGGAGCAAAAACCGGAACAATTGTATGGGATGATATGGAAAATGCTCCCGGAGACAATGTTGTTCGCTTACGCTCCGTGGATATTATCCAGTCAGGGGTTACCACCTATGAGGTGGATATTTCTCGAGAGGTGTCAATTCAGATTGAATACAAAAACTTTATTGATAATTCACGTTTTTATTTAGTAGTACAATTGCTAGACCAATATGGATCAATTTTATTCAGCTCTGTAAATCTTAATTCTTTTTGTTTGGAACCGGATCCTCTCTGTGGAAAAACACTTCATGCTGGTTTGTATCGGACGAGCTGTATAATTCCCGCCAATTTTCTAAATACAGGTTATTATTATATAGGGATTGGAGTTTTAAGATACCCAGAATTCGGAGAATACCCCCATCATACTCATTTAATGGAATCCCCCCTACTGTCTTTTCATACAATTGATTTAGGGGAAATGCTAAGTGATCATTGCATGGCTACATCGTGGCCTGGAATTGTCAGACCCAAATTAATCTGGTCTTCGGCTCAAGTGGTTGAACGCGATGACAGATAATTATAACTCTGATGTTAATGCAAATAAATTCGAGAAGTTAGTTATAATTCATTAGCAGCATTAATCTGAATATACATCTAAAATTACTGATTAAATTATTTACATTGAATTTTTGAATTTTAATTGAAAGAAAAGAGGGACTATGCTAAAAAAAGTCATTGTTACGGGTGGGGCTGGTTTTATCGGTAGTCATCTAGCCGAGTCTCTTATTGTCAGAGGTTATCATGTAGTGGTTCTTGATAACTTTTCAACAGGGAGAATGGAAAATATTAAGGATTTTAAAACCTCTCCACATCTTATTGTTGAAAAAATTGATATCACAGATCTTTCTGCTGTATCTAAAGCTTTTAATGATGCTACATATGTATTTCATCTTGCTGCCTTGGCGGATATTGTTCCCTCAATACAGGAACCCCTTAAATATCACAATTCAAATGTAAATGGCACAATTAATGTTTTAGACGCTGCCAGGAAGGCAGGGGTTAAGAAAATCATCTACGCTGCCTCCTCTTCGTGCTATGGTATCCCTGATTTCTATCCGACACCAGAATCCGCTCCTATACGTCCAATGTATCCGTATGCCCTTACAAAATACTTGGGCGAGCAATATGTAATGCACTGGGATCAGACATACGACCTTCCCTGTATCTCTCTCCGACTCTTCAATGTCTATGGCCCCCGTTCACGTACTGCAGGAACATATGGAGCAGTTTTTGGTGTTTTCCTGGCACAAAAATTAGCAGGGAAACCTTTCACAGTGGTTGGTGACGGGACACAAACTAGGGATTTTACTTATGTATCGGATGTTGTTGATGCATTCATCAAAGCAGCTGAGTCGGATAAAAGAGGAAAAATTTATAATGTGGGATCAGGTGGCACATATTCTGTAAACCATTTGGTCGATCTTCTTGGGGGTAAAGTAATGTATATTCCTAAACGTCCTGGTGAACCGGACTGCACTTTTGCAGATACAAATAAAATTCGACATGATCTTGGGTGGTTTCCAAAGGTCTCATTCGAGAGAGGTGTAGAACAGATGCTTAGTAATATCGATATGTGGCGAGATGCACCGGTATGGGATGAACATACAATTGCTTCCGCAACAAAAGACTGGTTTTCATATCTTGGAAGAGGTTAGATCCCATGGCAAACATCAATCCAAAAATCCTTTCCATTCAGGATCTTGCAAATCAACTTGATGTCACACGTCAGAATAAGAAAATTGTTCTTTGTCACGGGGTATTTGATCTTCTTCACATCGGGCATATCAAATATTTCGAAACCGCAAAATCTGAAGGGGATCTCCTCATTGTCACTGTCACTCCCGACCGATATGTGAACAAAGGACCCGAAAGGCCTGTTTTTTCAGAAAATTTAAGATGTGAGGCGATAGCCGCATTATCCGTTGTTGATTACGTAGCATTAAATATTTGGCCTACTGCAGTTGAAACAATTCGACTATTAAAGCCAGATGTATATGCAAAGGGGTCAGAATATAAGGATATAAAAAAGGATATAACCGGAAAAATTGGTGAAGAAGAAAATGCTATAAAATCGATTGGTGGCTCAATAATTTTCACGGATGATATTGTTTTCAGTTCATCGCAACTAATAAATAAGAATTTTTCGACCTTTCCTGAAGAGACCCGTGAATTCCTCACACAGTTTTCTAATCATCATTCTTCTGGCAAAGTAATCCAATTCCTCAAAAATGCAGAAAAGTTAAAGGTCCTGGTGATTGGTGAAACAATAATTGATGAGTATAATTATTGTGAACCTATAGGGATGACAACAAAGGACCCCATTATCGCCGTCAGATATTTGGCAAAGGAAAAATTTGCAGGGGGTACCCTTGCTGCAGCCAATCATCTCGCTAATTTTTGCCACTCTGTCGGTATCATTACAATGCTTGGGGAGTATGAAACTGATGAAAAATATGTAAGAGAAAATCTGAATGAAAAAATCCGGCCTCTCTTCTTCTACAAAAAGAACTCCCCAACAATCCTGAAAAGAAGATTCATTGATAACTACCTCTCTCAAAAACTCTTTGAGTTGCATGAAATTAACGATACTGAGATTGATAAAGAAGAAGTTGCGGCATTAAATGAAATACTTGAATCAGAAATTCCAAAATATGATTTAGTAATCGTTATTGATTATGGTCATGGGATGCTCACAAAGGAATTAATAACGACAATTTGTCGAGATTCAAAATATTTAGCAGTTAATACACAATCAAATGCTGGTAATCGTGGATTTAATGTTATTTCAAAATATCATAAAGCAGATTTTATCTGCCTTAACCATTCAGAACTTAACCTCGAGGAGAGAAACAGGAATTGTGAAATAAAAGACAGTATATCAAATGTTTCGAAGAAAATATCCTGTCCCAGGGTTTTGATCACCCGAGGCAGGTTTGGTAATGTTTTTTATGATAACAAGGATGGATTTGTTGAGACCCCAGCATTTGCAACACAGGTTATTGATCGAATGGGTGCAGGAGATGCGGTAATCTCATTAAGTTCGCTCTGTGCTTTCCAAAATGCATCAAATGACGTTATTGGGTTCATTGCCAATGTCATTGCCAGTCAGGCTGTAGCTACAGTAGGACACAGGAAATCAATCGAACCCGTCCCATTGTATAAACATATAAACACACTCATGAAATAACTATTACCTCGTATAATGAGATGTAAATATGGCTTTGGAAACATTTTCAGATTATTCTCAAGAATTAAATCGCCTGCTTCCCCTTATTGAAGTGACAACGGACTCTGGTAAGAGAGTCTCACTCGAGGAGGGAATGGAGCATTCAGTATTGACGATTCTCTCAAAAAAATCAGGGAATAGAAAAATTATTATTATCGGCAACGGGGGAAGTGCTGCAATTGCAAGTCATATGCAGAATGATTTATGCAAAGCGGGGGAGTTGCGATCGCTTGTATTTAACGAAGCCCCGCTACTCAGTGCGTTATCAAATGATCTGGGCTACAAAGTAGCATTTGAATTTCTTGTAAACCTTTGGGCAGAGAAAGGAGATGTTTTAATTGCGATAAGCAGTTCGGGACAATCTGAAAACATTATACTTGCTGCAGATGCTGCAAAGAATAAGGGTTGTTCAGTAATCACATTTTCCGGGTTTAAAAGTAATAATCCATTACGGAATAAAGGAATGATTAACTTTTATGTTCCTGCAGAGCACTATGGATTTGTCGAACTCGGGCATTCGATACTGACACATTATATTTCGGATATTGTAAAAATCAGTTAAAGGCACTAATTCATAAATGGAAACTATAAAATCGTCAATAGATCATCCATAATTTAATTTGACTGTAGCTCCTATTTGATAAGGAGAATATTTAAATAAGGTAAATCGCATGAGAATTGATGCTGATAATCATAAACTGATATATCATCCAGAACGTGTTAGCCAATGGCTGCGAAATGGGGATTGCTATCCAATCTACATCGAAATCGGACCGACCAATCGGTGTAATCATCGTTGCATATTTTGCGCTCTTGACTGGATAGATAAAAAAAACCAGGATATTAATCCTGATGTATTAAATCGTGCATTTAAAGAAATGGCAGCTTGTGGAGTCAAATCAATAATGTTTGCAGGGGAAGGCGAGCCGCTTTTACATCCGGATATATGTGAATTTGTAACAAATGCAAAAGTTGCGGGCCTGGATATTGCAATGACAACAAATGGGGTTCTTTTTACGGAGGATAAGATCAGGAAATGCCTCCCCCATTTGTCGTGGTTACGATTTAGTCTGGATGCGGGAACAGCGGATACGCATTACAGGATCCATAGAGGAGGGAAAAAAGATTTTGATAAAATATTGGCGAATATAGGGAAAGCAGTAGAGATAAAAAAACAAGATGGATATCAGGTAGTGATTGGCGTCCAATTATTGATTATATCAGAAAATTTTGATGAAATAATTCCATTTATTAAACTATTGAAAGGAATTGGCGTTGATAATGTCCAATTTAAACCATATTCGCAACATCCACTCAGTAAAAATCGTTATGCTGTAGATTTAGCTCGTATGGACCAACTGGCTGAGGATATTAATGATTATAATGATGACTCATTTCAGGTAATCTTCAGACAGAAATCCGCTCATCGGGTAGTAGAGGAAAAACCGTATAATGAATGTTATGGGCAACCCTTTTATGCACTTATTGCGGCTGATGGGAATATTATCCCCTGTAATCTGTATTATACGAAATCAGAATTTTCCTATGGTAATTTAAACACTGAGACATTTTCTGAAATCTGGCAGAGTAAAAAACGTCATGATGTAATTGCCAGGATAAATGATATTGGAATTGGAACGTGCCGGAGGGGTTGCCGACTGGACCCAGCAAACCGGTATTTATATGATCTTAAGCACCCTCATCACCATGTGAATTTTATCTGATTGCTATGAATGCATGTGATTCTGTACCTGGAAAAGAGGATATGCTCCGGTTGTTCTATGCAATGCTTCGAATAAGGCTGGTAGAGGAAGCGATTGTATCGTATTATCCAGAACAGGAGATACGATGCCCGGTACATTTATCAATCGGCCAGGAGGCAGTTTCAGTTGGTGTTTGTGCTAATTTGACAATCAAAGACTACGTTTTAAGTAACCATCGCTCCCATGGGCAATATCTTGCAAAGGGTGGTAATCTCATAGCAATGATATCGGAGATTTTTGGAAAAGTAGATGGTTGTACAAAAGGGAAAGGTGGATCTATGCACCTTATCGATCTGAAAGTGAGTTTTCTTGGTGCGGTTCCGATTGTTGGTAGCACTATACCCATTGCGGCAGGTGTTGCACTTGGAACACTTATGAAGGGGGAGAAAAAAATAACCACCGTTTTTTTTGGTGATGGTACCATTGAAGAGGGAGTATTTCATGAGACTCTTAATTTTGCTGCACTAAAAAAACTCCCGCTCCTTTTTGTATGTGAAAATAACCTATACTCGGTATATTCCCCACTTTCAGTTCGGCAACCAGCCAACAGGGAAATAGTATCGATTGCACGAGGGCACGGTATAGAAAGTTACCAGGCGGATGGAAACAATGTGCTTGAGGTCTATCATCTGACTCAAAAAGCATTGGAAATAATAAACCAAAGTGGGGGGCCTGTATTCCTTGAGTTTTCAACCTACCGTTGGCGGGAGCATTGCGGACCTAATTATGATAATACTATAGGATATCGCACTGAAGAGGAATTTTTGTTATGGAAGGAGCAATGCCCGATTGAAAGGTTCAAACGTTATCTGGTACAACAAAAAATTATTAATTCAACTGTTGTCGAGGATATGAGTAGGGAAATTAACAAAGAAATCAAAGATGCGATTGATGTTGCAAAAAAAAGTGATTTCCCCGAAAAAGAAGAACTGTTGGAAGATATTTACGCCGAATAGCACATGGTGATGTGAAACTATGGGGGACAGGGAGAAAAAATATTTTGAAGCTATCCATGATGCAATTGATATGTCGATGCAACATGATCCATCCGTTTATATTATTGGACTCGGTGTTCCAGATCCGAAAGGGATTTTCGGTACAACAATCGGGTTGCAAAAAAAATATGGAAAAGAACGCGTAATGGATATGCCCTGTTCAGAGAATGGTATGACAGGTGTCGCGATTGGTTCGGCACTCGTGGGAATGCGGCCGATTATGGTGCATCAAAGGGTTGACTTTGCAGTTCTTGCCTTGGAACAGATTGTCAATCAGGCAGCAAAATGGCACTATATGTTTGGAGGTCAGTTGAGGGTACCCATGGTCATACGACTTATTATTGGAAGAGGGTGGGGGCAGGGTCCTCAGCACTCACAAAGTCTTGAATCATGGTTCGCTCATATACCCGGGCTGAAAGTGGTCATGCCAACGACACCGTATGATGCAAAAGGTCTACTGATTGCAAGTATTGAAGATAATAATCCGGTAATATTTATCGAACACCGCTGGTTGCATAACATATCAGGTCAGGTCCCTGAAAGAATGTATCGTGTCCCAATTGGGAAACCAGAAATTCTGTGCAAAGGGAATGATATTACAATTGTGGCAACATCTTTTATGACCCTTGAAGCATTGAGAGCCCAAAAATACTTACTGGGACTGGGAATCGAAGCCGAAGTAATAGATCTCAGGACCTTGAGACCACTGGATGATGCCCTAATAATTACATCTGTAAAAAAAACAGGACGATTATTAGTTGTTGATACAGGGTGGACTTCTTTTGGAACAGGTGCAGAAATAATTGCACGGGTCACTGAAAAGGGGTTTTCATATTTAACCTCTGCTCCTCATCGTATTGGGCTTCCTGAGGTGCCTACACCAACAAGTGCTGCACTCTCAAATTATTATTATCCTCAAGCGGAAGATATTATCAGGGCTGTATTGAAAATGTTGAAGAAAAATATCAGGGGGATTACTATTCCAAAATTACATGCCGGACCTCTTGACATTCCTGATATGAGCTTTACCGGGCCATTCTGAAAAATATCCGTGAAAATCATTTGTTCACTCTCCAATCTTATGATCTGATAAATATTTAGGATCAGCCGTAAATTTATGTATACAGAAGATTTTATGAAAATTGAGAGGTACTAGCATGGTAAAACGTCGGGTAGTAGTTTTAGGAAGTAATTCTTTTTCAGGTAGTGATTTTGTTGACCTCCTTCTGGAGGATCCTCAAAATGAAGTGGTCGGGATAAGCAGATCACCGGAAAAAGATCCTGTGTTTCTCCCATATAAACAAAAAGTCAATTCAAATTTCACGTTTCATCAGATGGATTTGAATCAGGATACTTTGAAAATTATTGATTTAATGGACTCGTTCCAACCGGACTATCTAATAAATTTTGCAGCACAGAGTGAGGTAGCTCCCAGTTGGGAATTTCCGGAACAATGGTTCCAGACAAACGTGGTCAGTCTTGCAAAATTCATCAATAAAATCAAAGACAGGGAGTATCTAAAAAAATATATCCATATTTCTTCACCGGAGGTATATGGTTCCTGTGTCGGTACAATTACAGAATCAGCACCACTTAATCCAAGTACGCCATATGCTGCTTCAAAAGCAGCTGCGGATTTATTTTTATTCACACTCTTAAAAAATTATAATTTCCCATTGGTTATGATTCGATCAACCAATGTATATGGGGCACATCAGCAACTTTTTAAGATTATCCCAAAATCCATAATTCTAATAAAACTCGGGAAAAAAATACCATTGCACGGCGGGGGAGAAGCGATCAAATCATTTATCCATATCAGGGATATATCAAAGGGTGAACTTGCCGCACTGGACAAAGGGAAAATTGGCAATATATATCATCTTTCACCCGAACAAGGACATTCTGTTAAAGAAGTTGTATCAAAAATCTGCGCCTTGATGGGAAAGGAATTTCAGGAATGTACGGAAATTGTAGAGGAGAGACTAGGTCAGGACGCAGCATATGTGATAGATTCAACAAGTGCTCGTTCTAAATTGGGATGGAGGCCAACCGTAACACTTGATGATGGGCTGAACCAGGTAATCAACTGGGTTGACGACAATTGGACAACCATACAAAAATATCCTTACGAGTATATCCATAAAGAGTGAAAAGTTACACAAATTTACGTGCCAACATTTTATTAAGAAAACAGGCATGATTCCCAAAGGCCACAAGAATATAAAATGAAAATTCTAGGGAGGGATTTTCATATTGAATGATAGGATAAAAAATGTAAGGAGAATCAGTGAGACCAAATGGAATTTTCAGATACTCTTGAAGATCTAGCAAAAAAAGTAAGGATTGATATCCTTAAGATGACCAGTAAAGCAGGATCAGGTCATCCCGGTGGATCCCTATCGTGTGTGGATATCCTCGTTACAGTATACTTCAAAATTTTGAATCATAAACCGAATATCCCTGACTGGGAAGATCGTGACAGATTCATTTTGTCTAAAGGACATGCGGCTCCTGCTCTATATTCCATCCTCGCAAAATGCGGATATATTTCAGAAAGAGAGCTCAATGGCTTCCGGAATTTAGGTTCAATCCTGCAGGGTCATCCTGATAGAAAATTACCGGGTGTAGAAGTATCAACCGGGTCTCTTGGGCAGGGACTTTCAATTGCTGCGGGAGTTGCGCTGTCTGCAAAGATGAATCGTAAAAATTATTATACGTATGTGCTTATTGGGGATGGAGAATGTGATGAGGGCCAGATCTGGGAAGCCGCAATGTTCGCATCTCATAACAAATTGGATAATCTGATTGCAATAGTTGACAGAAATAAATTTCAAATTGATGATTTGACGGAAAACGTGGTCGCATTAGAGCCATTCTCAAAAAAATGGGAATCATTTGGCTGGCATGCATGTGAAATTGATGGAAATAATATCCACGAGTTAGTAAACATCTTTAGACAAATCAAACCCTTAACAGGAAAACCCAAAGTAATCATTGCACATACCCTCAAAGGAAAAGGGATAAGTTTCATGGAAGGATCTAATGAGTATCACGGCAAATGCCTAACAAATGAAGAATGCATACGTGCATGTAAAGAGTTGAGTTGAAAGTATGGAGAATCAATCCACTAGAGATGCATATGGGGATGCATTGGTCCGTTTAGGTGAGGAAAACAATAATATTGTGGCAATGGATGCAGATTTATCCGTATCCACTCAGACATATAAATTTTTTAAAAAATTCCCTGACCGATTTGTCAATGTAGGCTGTGCAGAACAAAATTTAATCGGTATTGCCGCAGGACTCGCGATTTCCGGTAAAATTCCATATATCAGTACCTATGCAATATTTTTAAGTCGTGCCTGGGAACAAATCAGGAACACTGTGGCATATGATTCCTTAAATATCAAAATGGCGGTATCACATTCGGGTTTTACTAATGGTAACGATGGTGCATCTCACCAAGCATTGGAAGATATAGCGATAATGCGCGTTATTCCTCATATGAGAGTTATTGTCCCGGCTGACGCAATCGAAACAAAGTTTGTTGTTCAACAGGAATCGACTCAAAAAGGCCCATCATACATACGATTAAACCGTGAAAAAACACCAATAATTTTTGATGACAGTTATTGTATAAATGACAAGGTCATAACTCTCCATGACGGTTCAGATATCGCAATTTTTGCTACTGGTACTATGGTTCATATTGCTTTAGAGGCTTATGATCTGCTGAAAGCGGATAGTATTGATAGCACAATAATCAATGTTCACACAATCAAGCCCCTGGATATAAAAGGGGTCGTTCATGCGGCAAAGAATTGTGGTGCTGTAATTTCAATTGAAGAACACAGCATAATCGGTGGACTTGGGAGTGCAATATCTGAAGTCTTAACTTCAGAATACCCTGTTTTTCACAATAAGATCGGTGTTAATGATACATTTGGTGAATCCGGTGATTACAGAAGTCTTCTTAAAAAGCACAAACTAGATCCTCAAAATATTTCAAGAAATGCGAAAGAGCTGATTAAAAAGAAATAAGGATGCGTGGTGATTCAATGAAAAAAATGGTTTTCGCCTATGCGAATCAACGATGGATAAAAAATGACCCAAACACTACCTGGGATTTATATCCTTCAACTTTGTGTTTATTAGCTGCGATGGTACGGGAAATAGTCGATATAAAAATCATTGATGCGCATTTTTACAATCTTACCCAAGAAGAATTTAAAAAGATGATTGAAGATTATAATCCGGATTATCTTTCTTTTTCAATTTTGACTTCAGAATATGGTGAGACATTAGATATTGGTGCAAGTATTGTAAAAAATGTGAATCCAAATATCATCGTTATTGCTGGGGGGGTACATGTTACAACCAATTATGAACATGTTATTAAGAATCCTCAAATTAATTATTGTGTTCGAGGAGAAGGAGAATATGTCCTGCGAGATTTAATAACCTTCTTAAATGGAGATGGACCCCTCCCAAAAATAGGATTAGTATATAAAGAGGGTACTGATATTAAAGTTCAGGAACGAGCTGTAGTCGACGACCTCTCTAAAATTCCTTGGCCATCTTATGATCTTATTGATCTTAATGCTTATCTTAATAAACCACTGCGGGATTTTGGACCGCAAAGAGCACCAGAATATCCTTGTTTTAATATCGTTACTACGCGAGGATGTCCATTTGGATGTTCTTTCTGCCAAGTTGAACAAATAAACGGAAAAAAAGTGCGATCGAGAGATCCGGAAGATGTTATCAACGAATTATTTTTTTTAAAGACGAAATATGGTTTGAAATCCCTTATTTTTCTTGATGATAATTTGTTAATGGCTCCTAATAAGTATGCAGAAAAATTATTTACACTCATGATTGAGAGAGAACTAAATTTAAAATGGATTGGAATGGCTTTTGCTCTTTTCCTATTAACTGACGAACTATTAGAATTAATGAAAAAATCCGGTTGTGTTGGTATTAATGTAGCAATTGAATCAAAG
>Ga0194040_1000477_pt1 | contig 12043 bp, 15 predicted proteins | sample JunL2210m_MetaG_FD_148973 | JGI IMG/M metagenome (GOLD analysis project Ga0194040, IMG submission 148973) | Anoxic zone freshwater microbial communities from boreal shield lake in IISD Experimental Lakes Area, Ontario, Canada - Jun2016-L227-10m | ecosystem: Environmental > Aquatic > Freshwater >... | reverse complement strand
GTCAGTTGCCCGCGGTTGATCGCACAGTCTGCGCTCTTGTCAGTGATGACACTTCCACCAAGTTTCAGGATAACGCGATCAGACATTCTTCTCCTTGCGTGCGCCTTCTGTGTCGATCCCGGTTATGATCGCACGTGCATCACACGCCTCAATGGCACTGGCAATCCGGTGTTTAATCGGTTTGGGGCAGAGGGCAACCATACAGCCCCCGCCTCCGGCACCTGTGATCTTTGCCCCGAATGCCCCGGCAGAGCGTGCAGCAAGCACCATCTTTCCGAGTTGCGGATGGCCTACACCCAGCACTTCGAGCAGGGCATGGTTCATGTTCATGTATTTCCCCAGTTCCTTGGGATTGTTGAGATGGTGGATAGCACTCATGCTCACACCTTCGATAGCATCGAGAACAGGGTCAACGATATTGGGATACTTATTCTTAAAATCGCTCACCTGCTCTACCATCTTTGAGGTGCTGTGGGAGACTAACGAATCCCCGATCACCAGATGTATGTTCTGCGGGGGCAGTCTTCTCCGTGACCCGCCACTGATAAGAACGATTCCCCCGTACGCAGATACGGTCGTATCCGTTGGGCTTGCCCGCCCTTTCTGCACGGTCTTTTCGATCTCAAAGGCCATGTCAGCGATATCTTCCCGTGTTTTGTGCAGGGAAAATTCATCGTTGATGGCAGACAGAGTGGCAACAGTGACTGCGGCTGATGAACCCAGACCGGAAGAGCTCGGGATCTGAGAATTGATGTAGACACTACCCATCACGCCCAGAGCCTCGAAACACCCGTCAATGTATGCAGATTTTGCCCGCTGGGGTCGCTTGGTATTCCTCACCGTCACAAACACACGGGGCTTTATGGCCATGGCTATGCCGGGCTTTCCATACACCACTGCATGCTCACCGAACAAAAATACCTTGCCCGGTGCACTCCACGTTGCCAACTTTATATCACCGTAATGGCTGCGTATCCCACAACTTCACGGGTGTCACCTGTGACATCCCCACTTGTCGCATACCGGATAAGCTTTGCCGTTTTCGCCCCAAGCCCTTTGCAGGCAGTCACCATGGCGGTGATAGGGCCGTACCCACAGGCTGTGACACGTCGCTCCTCAATCCTCCGGTAGAATTCCACCGTATCAAGAGTTGCCAGCGGTTCAATCGCATAGAGATCATCAGATTTTGCTTTCTGATCGGACACATAGTGCGAGAAGTCGCTCGAAGCTACGATCCTGATATCGCGCTTTGTCAGCCGGACTGCCGCTTCTATCTTTTCTGCAAGCCGTATCGCGCTCGCATAATCCTGCTGACCCATCATAATAGGGGCGATCCGGGCTCGCGGATACCGGTACTTGATCAACGGCATCTGCACTTCTAACGAATGCTCATCCTTGTGAGATAGTTCATCGGTCTCCATATCGAGTGATTCCACAAACTCAGTGTCCGTATCAATCACACCAAGCGGCGTCTCCCAGGGAACGGCAGAAACACAACTGATATACCCGCGATGGGATGGACCGATCACCACAAAAGTGCCGGAAAAATCAGACGCGATAGTTCCGAATGCATGGGCGGCTACCTGTCCCGAATAGATATACCCTGCATGGGGCGATACGATACCCAAGGGTGCTCCCTCTGCCCTGGTGCCTGAGAAATATTTCTCCAGCAGCTGTTCCAGATGAGAGGGATCCCGCGGATAAAACATGCCGGCTACTGCGCATGTACGCATCTTCATCGAATCAACCCTCTGGTTGAACTATTATATCTAACGATCGGTCACCTTAAAAAAAGTGACCGGATCAGAACTCAGTTTCGAAGTCCTCGGAGGTGAGTGCTGTCGAGATACCATGGAGCCGGAGCATCTCACGGGTGAGCAGGAAGTAAATCATGGAGAGTGCCTTTCTGCCCTTGTTGTTGGTCGGGATGACCAGATCAACATACTTGGTCATGTTGTTGGTATCGCAGAGTGCGACAACAGGAATACCGCACTGGACTGCCTCGTTGATAACCTGTGCATCTCCGATCGGGTCAGTGACAATAACCACTGATGGCTCGATGTATTCAGAGAGAACCGGATTAGTTAACAGGCCCGGGATGAAGCGACCGGTGGCAGACATTGCACCTATGGTATCGGCAAACTTCTTTGCCGGGTACTGGCCGTACTGGCGGGAGGTGACAACGAGAATGTTGGGTGCCTCAAACTGGTTCAAGAACTTGGCCGTGGTCTTGATCCGGGCATCGGTCTCGCGGATATCAAGGATATACAATCCATCGCCGCGGACGCGGTAGATGAACTTCTTCATATCTTTGCTCTTCTGCTGGGTGCCGATGTGGACACCGGCTGCAAGGTACTCTTCGACGGGGATGAGTGGCTCTTTTAATTCAATTTCCATTTCATTTACTGGGTTCATAGCTGTTCCTCTATGCGTATCAGTTCGTTTAATTTGGCAATGCGTTCTCCGCCAACGGCTCCGCATTTTAAGAAAACACAGGAGAACGCAGTTGCAAGGTGGGCGATTGTCGTATCGGTAGTTTCGCCGGACCGGTGGCTCATCACCGTGTCCAGGCCATGGGTGTGGGCGAGCCGCACTGCGTCATAGGTTTCAGTGAGGGTTCCAACCTGATTGGGCTTGATGAGCACGCAGTTTGCGGCATCCTTCTCAATGCCCTGCGCTATGCGCTCAACCTGCGTCACAAAGATGTCGTCTCCACAAAGGAGACATCGATCCCCGATCTGGCGGTTGAGCTCTGAAAAGGCGTCGAAGTCATCCTCAAAGAGGGGATCTTCGACATAGACAAGGTTGTAAGTGTCGACCAGCTCGCCAATATATGCGATCTGCTCTTCAGTGGTGCGCACACAGTTGCGGTACTTGTATCCATCGCCGGTCCACATCTGGCTTGCCGCAACATCAATACCCATGTCAACTTCTACATTCAGTTCGTCAGCGACAAGTCCGGTCGCCTCGGCAATGAGCTCAAATGCGAGGGCATCGTCAATCTGCGGTGCCCACGCACCCTCATCACCCTTGCCGCAGGATTTCCCGTTCTTCTTTAAGAGTTCCTTGACATGCCGGTGGACTGCCGCATTGGCAAATACCGCCTCTTCTGCGTCAGCAGCACCCCCGGGGACTACAAGGAATTCCTGGATCTCTGTCGCATTTGCCGCGTGTGCCCCACCGCCAATGATGTTACCTAATGGGAGTGGCAATTCCTTGACAAATGCCCCGCCAAGGTAGCGGAAGAGCGGCATGTCCATAGAGGATGCTGCTGCTTTTGCATTTGCAAGCGAAAGTGCTACTGCAACATTCGCACCGATCTCTGAGAAATCAGCAGTCCCGTCGATATCACGGAGCTGCTCATCGAAGCCTTCCTGGTCACACGCATCCATGCCTATGAGTGCGGGTAGCACATTCTGGTAGGCGTAGTCAATTGCTTCGCGTGGCGGCTTGACTTTTGCCTCAAAGGTCCCGGTGCTGGCACCGCTGGGCGCCGCAGATCTGCCAAAACCATTTGCCGTGTACACGTCCGCTTCAATGGTTGCATTGCCACGGCTGTCCAGGATTGTCCGCAGTTCTATAACCTCTATGGTTGTCATACGTCCTCTACTTCCTCTTTACCGTAATGGGGATAGTGTGGTTGTTGTATTCCTCGATAGCGATCTCAAGCGGATCGATTCGTGTCGTCGTTACAAGTAACGGAGCACCCATTGATATCTGCAGAGCCCTTGCTCCAATGATCCTTGCCCGTTCATACCGGGAGTATGTCTGCGTCTGCATTGTTCTTCCTCAAAATGATGGTTTTTCTGGTTTCTAATAGATGGGGTCGCTGAGATTCGAACTCAGGTCACTGCGTCCCGAACGCAATAGGATGGTCCAGGCTACCCTACGACCCCTCGTTCATATAGTCAATCTACTGGTAAGGGTTGAGCTCGTCTATGATCACTTTGTGTGTCAGCAGCATGCGCCTGCAGCAGTACCGGGTAATATTAAGATCGGTGAGGATCTGTTTGGGATCCTCGCCTTTCTCCCGCCTCTGCCTGAACTCTTCCCACGCAGTGGAAATCGGTTTTCCACAGGTGAAACATCGTACGGGTATCATAAATTTAACCTTTCATCATATCTTTTATCTTAACGATAAGACTTTTGGAACTTTGCCCTGGCGCCGGAACCGTGCGGCTTCTTCGCTTCTTTCTGCCGCGAGTCGTTGACAAGGAGCGTCCTGTCATACGTAAGGTAGATATCCTTGATCTGGGGTTCATTGTGCCACAGGAGGATACCACGGGCAAGTGCGGTCCTGACCGCCTCTGCCTGTCCCATCACTCCGCCACCAGCTACATTGATGGTGACATCGATGCCGTTCACTGCATTGGGTACCAGGAGGAGGGGCTCAGAGATCTTCATCCGGGTGACATCCGAACCGTACTGCTCCAGAGGTACGGAGTTGACCCGGATTACGCCTTTGCCTGCCTTTAAGGTTGCCCGTGCAATTGCAGTCTTGCGTTTTCCGCTTGTGTTAATGATCTTTACCATGGGAACCAGCCTCTAGAACTTTGCTCCGAGGAACGTGCTCACAGCACCGAGAGTGATGTGGGCCGGGTTGTTCAGACGGTTCATGTGTGCGTCTTCGAGCACTTCCATCTCCTTTCCGACAAACTCCGTTGGAACTCCAACGTAGCATTTGATGCGCTTCATAGCCTCAACACCACGGGGGCGTTTGTAAGGGAGCATGCCGCGGATCGTCCGCTTCATGAGATGGTCGGGCCGGCGCGGAACGAATGGACCCCAGCGGTTGCCGCTGGCGCCGCGTTCCCTCTTGTGCCTGTAGTTAGCGAGCACACGTGCACGACTGCCGGAGATGATTACCTTTTCTGCGTTGACAATTGCAATCGTTTCGCCGGCAAGCCCGCGCTGTGCGACAAGGCTTGCAAGACGCCCGAGAAGCAGTCCGTCACCGTTGATTACTGTTACCATATCTTCTTCACCTCAGGATCCGGACACCGCTGCCTTTCGGGTTGTCCTGCAGGAGCTGCTCAATCGTCATACACTGCCCTTTCGCGTCCCTTATCTTGCTGGTGGCTGATGCTGAAAAGTTCAGCGCTGCAACCTTGACGGACTGCTCGAGCAGACCGCTGCCCAGCACTTTGCCGGGGACGATGATCGTCTCACCATTCTGGGCATAGCGGTTGATCTTTGACAGGTTGACCTCGGCATAATTCCTGTTGGGGGTCTCTAACCTGCTTGCGATCTCGCGCCAGATTTTAGCCTCATTCTCTCGTGACTTGTTCTTCAAGAGTAAGATAAGGCTGGTAAGACGGGGGTTCGTCTTTTCCACAATTCTTGTCATTTCTTTTCATCCCCTGATATTTCGCCTAGCTGCTGTTCCAGCTCGTCTGAGTGCTCCTTGATATACAGAAGTGCACGATTCATGATCTCTTTTACCGGCAGTGAACCATCGCCCTCGACCACGAAAATATAGCGGTCTGCTTCGGCGGTTACACGAATTGCCGGTTCATCACCAATACCACTCGCCATGCATGCCTTTTCACAGAGCTTGCACATGGAGCAGTCGGGAAGTTTGCCGGATACTACTTCGACTTTCTTGCCACGAACCGCAAGCACCTTGCGGGGACATTCTTCCACGCACATACCACAGGCATCACAGGCTTCGCTGATCGAGACTGCGGGATAGTTTTTGTACCCGCAGACCAGGGTCGGCTGCCATTTTGCGTGCTCCCTTCCGGTATTGAGGACTGCTTTTGCTTCAAGGACAAGTTTTTGCCCTTTTGTGAGCTTCACGATGGGCACATTATCGTACACCGGCACCGCTTTTGGATCCTGCGGGATCAGGTCACTCGAACTGACCATGCGGGGGCCTTCGGCGCTTAAAGTGTAGGTGACCGTGCAGCCCGGGCATCCTGCCCCTCCACACGTGCACTTCTCTTGTGTCGAATAGGTTAAGAGATCGGTCTTGATGGGGATAAGCCCTAGGCGGTGAGCCAGCATCTCGTCAAAGAGCGCACTGGTATTGTCATAGATGCGCACATCTTCGATTGCAAGTGTTGGCACTTCGCCGATCATTGCCCGCCGGAAGGCGTTGGCAAATGCCGGGCTCGCTCCCGAGAGAGTGAATCGCGCCAAGGAATCGTCCAGACTGGCGAATTCTATCTGCATCACACTCTCCTGCCACGTCTGCCGCCTTTAGCGCGGCATGAGTCGTGGGGAATCGGTGTAACATCTTCAATGCGCCCTATGCGCATGCCTGCACGAGCGAGTGCACGGATGGCTGCCTGGGCACCTGGCCCGGGGCTGCGCTGCTTGCCCTGTCCGGGTGCACGCACCTTGACATGGACTCCGACAATACCCTTTTCACGGGCTGCCTGGGCAACATTTCCTGCCATCTGCATGGCAGCATACGGGGAGCTTTCGTTCCGGTCCTGCTTGACGACCATGCCACCGCTGCTTTTTGTGACAGTCTCTGCACCGGAGAGATCTGTTACGGTGATGATGGTGTTATTGAAAGACGCGAAGATGTGGGCGATGCCCCATTTTTCCTTGTCGTTTGCTGCCATTATCTACCTCCCCGCTGGTATCCCTGCTGGGGAGCAGCTTTGGGGTTGCTTGCCGGTTTTGCGATGCGTGTACGCTCTGCATTCGAGTCGCTGACGAATGGGGACGGACCATAGTAGGAGATCTGTCCTTCTTCAATCCGTGTAACGCGGTATCCGGGGATGGTGGTACGCCTTCCGGCAATTGCAATATGACCATGGGTGACCATCTGCCGCGCCTGTTTGGGCGAGCGGGCGAGTCCCTTGCGGTGTACCATTGTCTGAAGACGGCGATCGAGCTGGGCCTGCACCTTTAACGAGAGCACAGCTTCGATATCTGCGTCAACACCGAGAAGTCCTGCACGCTGGAGGTGGCTGATAAGCTCATCTTTCTTTGCCTCGAAGATCTGCTTATCCATGGCGCTTGATGCGAGCACGAGAAGATTACGGGCGCCCTTGCGGTATTTGCGCAGGTCTGCCTGTGCCTTCCAGACTTCGCGCTTGTTGCGCAGCCCATATTCGATGACAAGACGGGTTTCTGATTCGATACGCGTCTTTTCAAAGGGGCGCTTTGGAGTCTGGTAAGACTTGTGGTTCTTTCCGGGGTATCCCATGATTAGTTACCTGCCTTCTTCTTGCTCACGCCAACGGTCTTTCCGGTTCTGCCAGTAGACTTGGTGCGCTGACCGCGGACTTTCTGGCCGGTCTCATGCCGGATGCCCTTGTAGCACCGGATCTTTCTTAAGAGGTTGATGTCTTCATCGTTTGCGAGAGTGACATCAGCGCCCAAGAGGTGCTTTGTTTCACCGGTGTACACATCTTTCGGCCGGTTTGACATCCATGCCGGAATCTTTGTTGTGTACTCTTCAACAGCGGTCCGGAGCCGGTTTACCGACTCCTCGTCAAGGCGACCGAGAGACGCATACTCGTCAACTTTCGCCATACGGGAAATAACCGTGGAGGTATGCCTGCCGACACCTTTGATGCCGGTGAGGGCAACCCTCACGGATTTGGTACCATCGAGATCGGTGGTTCCAACCCTTACAAAGTATTTTATATCGTTTTCCTGAGCCATCCAATCCCCTCGATTGGTGAGATTGTCTCTTTTAGCGCTGAGGGGGAGATTTGAACTCCCGAGTCCTTTCGAACACAGGTTTAGCAAACCTGCGCCATACCAGGCTTGGCTACCTCAACAGAGGAATCTCGCATCTTGTAACAGACACTCGCAGTGGAAAAATCACTGCTCCATGAATGGTGCTTTATAATATGGGCATAGTTGTGTAATAAGCATTGCGGGCAGTCTCCTGATAGCAAGGCGGACTGTTGAACCCTTATAGTTCAGTATGTCGAATCCCGCATTGGGGGTGTGATGAGATGCATCAAACGGGTTATACACCCTTTACTACGATTTCTCCTTTTCTCCTATAGTTTTTTCCCTGATAGGTCTGCCAGAATGGTTTTTCTGGAGTGCCAAATGTCATACTCACCGTTGCAGTCGCGCCGTGCTGTGCCGGGGCTGATGTACACCCGGCAAACGGAGCGAAAACGATGAGCAGAAGGAGAACACAAATATCAGAGAATCGGCGGTCCATAAAAAAATCGTATGAGTGCGGTGTCCCTTATAACATTCTGAACGATCGTTGGAAAAATGCTGGTAAAAAAGGGGGATGAGCCGGGGATTTTAGTTCCCTGCTTCCGTCTTTTCCTTTTCTCCTGCTTCCTCACCCGGCTGAATTGTCTTCATGGAGGGAAACAGGATAACTTCTTTAATGGAATTGTTGTTTGTCAGCAGCATGACGAGCCGGTCGATACCAATACCAACGCCACCCGTAGGCGGCATACCGTACCCGAGGGCATTGATGAAATCGTAATCGATCATCTGGGCTTCAACATCACCCATTCTCCGCTTCTCATCCTGCGCCTCAAACCGCGCTTTCTGGTCTACGGGATCGTTGAGTTCCGAGAACCCGTTTGCCACTTCCATCCCGTGGATGAAGAGCTCGAACCGCTCGGTAAACCCCTCTTTGGTCCGGTGACGTTTTGCCAGGGGGGAGTTCTCGACCGGGAAATCGTAGACAAATGTTGGCTGTATGAGTTTCTCCTCAACTAGACCTTCAAAGAAGAAGACAAGGAACTCCCGCTGGGACTGCGGCTTTCCGGAGTCCGGAAGTTTGTGCTGTAGTGCCAGTGAGCGGAGCTCATCAACACTGTGGACAAAGATGTCGATGCCTGCGTACTCCTTTACGGCGTCTGCCATGGAGAGTTTCTTCCACGGCTTGGCGAAATTTAAGGGTGTCTCACCATAGGGGATCTCGTACTTCGCGTGCATTGCGTGGACTATCGAAGAGACAATGTCTTCGGTAAAGCCCATCATGTCATTGAAGTCGTGGTATACCCAGTAGATCTCTACCATCGTGAACTCCGGGTTGTGGTTGGTATCAACACCCTCGTTCCGGAAGTTCCGGGCGATCTCAAAGACCTTTTCAAATCCCCCAACAACGAGACGCTTGAGGTAAAGCTCAGGAGCTATCCGCAGGAAGAGTTTCTGATCGAGGAAGTGGTGGAAGGTGGTGAACGGACGGGCATTAGCGCCCCCGTACACTGGCTGGAGAATGGGGGTTTCAAACTCTAAGAATCCATTGTCATCTAGGAAGCGGCGGATAAGGGCAACAATCCGGCTCCGGTCCCGGAATGTCTGCCTGCTCTCTTCATTTGTGATGAGATCTACGTAGCGATGGCGGTAGCGTTTCTCCACGTCCGTGAGACCATGGAACTTCTCAGGAAGGGAACAGACCGCTTTGCACAGGATAGTAAACGTGTCCACCCATATGGTAATTTCACCGAGTTTTGTCCGGAAGACATGGCCGGAAACACCGATGATGTCCCCCCGCTCAATGTACTGGTTAAAGAACTCGAACTGCTCTTCCCCAAGATCGTTTTTACGTATGTATAGCTGGATCTTTCCTGACTCATCACCCAGATCAGCAAAGAGAGTTTTACCGTGGTTCCTGACGATATAGATCCTGCCTGCTGTTGTGACGCTCTCCGCACTCTTGTCATGCGTTATATCGGCATATCTTGTTTTTATTTCAGAAATGGTATCCTTACGGTCGAACGTGTGGGGAAATACCGCAACCCCTTTTTCCAGGAGTGTATTGATTTTATCGAGCCTTGTTATTTCAAATGGAACGTTTTCGAGGGGACCGGTCATATTGAATGCACCACAGTGAGTACGATGATATGTATCGTAAATATGCGAGTCCGTTGGTAATAATACCTTTTTTACATCGCTCTCTTAAAAAAATTCCAAATTGGTTTTTCTTCTTATAACCCCAGAGCAGAATATAAAAATAAAAAAAAGTCTTGATTATTCGTCTTTCCGTTTTTTGAGCATCCCGGATGCATATTTTAAAAGACCGTATACGCCATCGGTTGATGGGTGGACTTCGATGAACTCTTCAAAGTCATGGGCAGAAAAATGGCGACTCATAAGAAACGCCATGTAGCCCGCAATGAGCCCGCCGCCCGGCCCTGCAACACTGACGCCTCCAATCGTACCATTGTCAGGGTTGATCATAATCTTTGCAAGTCCTGTGTTGCCGGAAGGAACGGACCAGAATGTTCCCGGGCCGGCTGGCCCGGGGATCGCAAGCGATGCCATGTTCTCTGTTTCGGTGACGCAGAATGCGAGTTCCTGGGAGAGGTTGATCGATTGCGGGATGAACCGGTAATCCATGGTACGGGGGATACCAAGGATGTTATCCGCAGCAACAATCCCCTGGTGCCGGGCAACGGGTGTCAGGTAGGGAGGGCCGATCACATCCCCGCAGGCATACACTTCCGGCACACTCGTCTGCATATGTTCGTCAACGATGATTTCACCCACCGGGCCTTTGTTAATATCGTTGAGCATTTCAGAACGAGGTACGAGTCCCGCGGCGATCAACACTGCGTCTGCTTCATGCTGGAAGGTTTGCCCATCTTTTGCCAGAGCGAGTGATTTCATTCCATTACTACTGCCAATTGACCGGACCTGCGTATTCTCCTGTATCTCCACATTTTTTAGCTCCTTTATTGCCAGAGCGCGGAGGTGTTTGTCAGTATCTTTTAAAAACGTGCTCCGGCAAAGGAGCGTGACTTCGCTGCCGAACGTGCTGAAAATATAGGCAAATTCCGCAGCCATCACCCCTCCACCAATAATGGCCAGTTTATTTGGGATATTTTTCATGCCGGATAGGGTATGGGGCGTATATACTTCCGGCAGATCAACGCCCTGCATATCCGGAATATTGGGTCGGGATCCGGTAGCAGCGATGACAGTATCCGCTTTTATTTTCTCGTCATCCAGAAAGACAATCTTTCCCTCAAGCCGACCGGTTTTCCCGTAGATTATATCCACACCGGCAGATTTTGTCTCGGTATCAAGAACGGATGCGATCTTTGACTGGATCGCATGCATCTCTTTAAGCATGCGGGGAAAATTGATGGTGGGTAGCGAATCGAACACCCCCAGACGCTGGAATTCCCGGACGGAATGGATGGTACGGGCAACATCATTCAGGGCACATACGGGCATGCAGCCAAAATGGAGACATTGGCCCCCGATACCCCCGCGCTCGATAAGCCGGACCTCTCGTCCTGCGGATGCGAGCCGGATGGATGCTATCCTGCCAGCCGGGCCTCCGCCCAGAACAACAATCATGGGATCTCTTTGTATCATAAAAGGAAAAACTTGGTTTTTATTTGGGGTGGGCTCTCTCTTATGACGCCCAAAAAACCCTTGGTTTAGAAGACTTCGCAGCCTTCGTCCATAGGTTCTGATAGCAATTCGCCGGTGAATGCGTTCACTTCGACAATCTTCTTGCCCCGGATCTGCCAGACCGGGATATAGATCTGCTTGGAATCTATTGTGATATTTTTCCGGTCAGGTTTTAAGATCTTCTCTTCATAAAAGATTGCATCCCCTTTTTCCTGCTTGATCCGGACTTTCTGGGTGAGCCGTTCGATCAGTTCGGTGATGATCCGCTCGGAGGCCTCATCCTTGCGGATATGCGAATCACAGACTTCAGCTCCTCCGGGAATCTCTGTCTCTTCAACCATCTTCCCGTCGAGATCAATCTTTATCCCGTTGATTGCATTGATTGCCCCCCAGCCATCGGCATCAAAGGGAATTCTGCGATCTTTATACACCTGCTCCCCGCTGCTCGTATAGTGGAACAGGAAGTGGGGGATGAACCGCAGTTTTGCTGCACCCTGCACACCGGCTGTGCGGATCGCAGCCTGCTCGGTAATTTTTACAGGAAGGTGGGGTATCGTGATACCTGAAGGCTCTTGTTCTTTGGCTGCGGCAGCAGCTGCAGCGGTTACTGCTGCTTTTTTAACTTTTGCCGGAGTGAGATCCAGTCCCAGTTCGCGATCGAGGATGTCGGCAAGAACTGCCTCTCCGGTATACCGCACAAACTCGTCCACACCCCACTGGATGCAGTTTTCTGTTG
>Ga0194040_1000469_pt1 | contig 12082 bp, 9 predicted proteins | sample JunL2210m_MetaG_FD_148973 | JGI IMG/M metagenome (GOLD analysis project Ga0194040, IMG submission 148973) | Anoxic zone freshwater microbial communities from boreal shield lake in IISD Experimental Lakes Area, Ontario, Canada - Jun2016-L227-10m | ecosystem: Environmental > Aquatic > Freshwater >... | reverse complement strand
TTTGCAGTTCTTTGTCCTTGAAAAGAATCGGCTCTTTTGTCCCCCATTTAAGATTATGGAACAATTTCATATTGATGAAATACACTTCTGCTTTAAACGGGGATTGTGACCCATACGCGAGCGAAGTTACCATCTTTGTCAGTACTGGAAGATTTTGGGTTTGTAGGACATGCCGGCCAGGACCGAAAATATCGAGTGATCGGCCGTCCCTGAAAAAAATGGCTCGCTGGCTTTCTCGCACAATTAATTGAGTGCCCCACATAATTTCGTATTGCCCGTCATCTGGAAGTCTTTTTACCATCGTTGTTCCAGAATCATCAAGAAATTCTAATATTCCAGTAAGTTTTGGCATTACTTAAACTCCTTAATATATTCGTTTCGTGCAACGAAAGACTCATCAAGTTCATTAATTTTTATTAAAATTGTTTTGACATCCAAATCTGATATTTCTTTTTTTAAGTCGTTTACTTTCTCTAATATGGCTAAATCTATCTTATAGATGTTTAACAGCTCATCTTCTTTGAGTTGTTCGTTACTAAAAAAGGCAGATTCACCATACGGTGCAAAATGAATTTTATCGCCTAATGTTTTGAATTTTTTCCTGCATTCTTCAAGGTCAATAATTTGGTCGTGATCTTTATTTTTAATAACTGCGGCAATTCTGTTTGACATGACTTTTTCGGATGAATATATTGTCAGACATATTTTGTCACGTAAAATTTTTTCAGAAGCCCTCCTGTTATTACGCTCTGCATACCCCTTGTAACCTGGAATAAGTGACCCGAGTTTATCAAAAATGTTAACCGATCTCTGCATTGATTTCCCATTTATTGTAGCACAATTTAGTCTTTTCTATATATTTTAAAATATTCCGATATTCTACTTTAAGCAAATTCTAAATAATTGCATCAATCAATATTCATTGATGCCTTTGCATGTTGCCCGGTGCCCGAGTTGTGGAGCCCAACTTGATATCTCAAAATCAAACGATATAACGAAATGTGAGTATTGTGGAAGCAAGGTGACTATCGATGAATTTACTAAAGGGACTTCCGGAAACACTAAAACTTTTTTTGAGATGGCAAATAACGAATATAAACTTGGTAATTACGAAAAAGCCCATCTATATTTTGAAAAAGTATTAGAAACAGATACGAAAAATTACGAGGCCCATTATTTGAAGGGGTTGTCTTCAGGAAAACAATTCGATATCGATGACTTCAAATTTAAGGATTTATTGCAAGGGTGTTCTGACGCAAGGAAATATATTCCCAAAGAAAAAAGAGAGGCTTTTGTTTCATCAGTCATCACTACGTTTTATAACCATGGTTTGGATTGTGAAAAGGCCTTATATAAAAAATTTGAATTTGGCGTCAGTGATAAACAGGTTGAATATTATGTTGAAAGATATTTTCAAATAATCTCCTTCTATGACGAAATATACCACCTTTATGAATTTGATTTGAGAGCTCCAAAAAGAATCCTGGAAATAACAAAGTCGTTGAAATGGGGAGTAAAAGGAAAAGGAAATCGATATGACTCCAACTGCGAGTTAATTCCCGATTGGAAATATCCGCTGTCGGACGAAACCGATGAAAAACTTGCTCATATTGCCCAGGTAAACAAGGAAATTATTCAGAAATATGAACCAGGGTTCTTTCCAATAGAGAGAAAAACAGAGACCCCAAAACCGAAACCGAAAGAAAAGGGATTAATAAAAAAATTAGATCGGTTTTTTTCTTAAGGATTATGGATTTCCATAATTATTTGAATCATATCATTAAACAAAGTTCATTCAAGGGTAATCGTAATAATTGCGATCTGAAAAAGGATTACAATCTGCCAACCGATGGATTATTTTATTACTCGCAATGAGGAAAGAATATCTCTCCAATGCCAAAATGGCATAGTTAGAGCAGGTTGGATAATGTAGACATTTATGCCTCTTATTTTTCGTTAAACGCTGATATATTTTTATCAGATTTATGAATTGGGAATTTAGCCAAGGAATTCTCCCTGTTCTTGAATTGGGATTGATACATGGAGGATTGATCATTAAAAATGGATTTAGGGGGATAATTATGAACTTTCCGTATTAACAAGTTCATAATAAATTGCCCGGACTTCAAGCCCTTTTTGTTTATTCGGAAAGGGAAGACCAATTACTGAACCCTGTGCGTTTACTCTCAGTTCCCAGTGCTTGGATAAAAAGCCTAAACATCCTTTAGGTTGTGCTTCAATCATTTCCATACTTGAGATATTTTTTAGTTGCAAAACCCCTTCTCTCTCAAAAGATCCATTTCCCTCGGTTACTTTCGCGTGATATAGTAGCCTCTTATCTGTCAAAGCAGCCCAAAAATTGCCGCCGCCTCCAAGACCAAGACACCCTCCTTTGAATATTACAGGGGAGAAAAAATATATTTTTTCATCTGCATTCAATTGTTTTACCAAGTCTGAAGGTAAACCCTCTCTTTTTAATTCTTGCGGCATTATTACCAATTATTTCATATATAAATTAATTTTTCGATATGCGTTTATAATGCATTTGCTTTCTCTATATTTACTATATATTTGTGTTTAAGGACTCATTTTCATTTGAGTGATTCATAATTAGAAGATCGATTCAGGTACCGTACTTGAAAAAAAGATAACTGGAATTATTTTCAATTGACGATAATCAGATTCTTTTGGACCGACACATTGTTGATTACCGAACCGGTCTTAACATCATTTTTCATAATGGACATAGTAACGTTGTAGATCCCGGGTGATACATATGTATGTACTGGGTTCTGACCTGTGGCATTTGTCCCATCCCCGAAGTCGTAATTCAAGAATGTGGGGTCTCCTGATGATTGATCTATAAAGAAAACCGTCAATGGTGCGGTTCCGTTGATTGGCGATGCGGTAAATTTCGCAATCAGGGGGACACTGGGTACCCTAGTCACTGTAATGACGTTCGTTTTAGATACTACATTATTCATTACGGAATTCGATGTGGCGTTGTACTTTATAATTGACAGTGTAATCGTGTACATCCCTGGGAATCTGTAAGTGTGGACTGGATTTGGTCCGGTCATATTAACTCCGTCCCCGAAATCGTAAACTAACATACTCGGCTTCCCAACCGATTTATCAATACATGTCACAGTTAGGGGTGCGATTCCGCTTATGGGTGAGACAGTGAAATCTGCGAGGAACGTTGGCTTTGGGGGTGTGATATTCACCGCAATTGAATATGACTTACTATTCGATCCTGCACTGTTTGTGACTGTTAATACTGTCTTGAATGTCTGATTCATTGTTGTAATAAAGATATGAATCGGATTCGGGATTGTCTCATTTTTACTCCCATCTCCGAAATTCCATTGATATGATAATGGGGGGGTCCCTGTGGATGTATCATTGAACGATACCTCTAATGGTGAATTTCCATGATTCGGGGAAAAGGTAAACCCCGCGAAAGGTTTAACTACTGTCGTATTTCCGGGTATTACATCGAATGATCCAGTTGTCTCCCGGATTATATCCCCTTTTTCAGCAACTATGAGAATCGAATAATGACCAGTTAAATATGAGCCGATGTATGATCCCGTATAGATCCCGGGTTCTGACTCCACTAGATCTTCGATATCAGAATTCCCTACATTCGGTGAAAAAATCTGATATGTAACGTGTGCAGAGGAAATCGGTGTCAAATCATCAGTGAAACTCGCCTTTATTAAAACAGGCTCATTTGCACTGTAGGTCGATTGTTCACTTATTATGGACAATTTTTGGTTTGTATCTGCGGCAACTAACACGTTATAGTTTTCGACCCCATTTGTTTGGACTCCGGTGACGGTATAATTCCAAATGCCCGACATAGGGTTTAGGATTTTATAAATCTGATATGTTGCTCCGGCAGTAAAAGTTATATCAGAATTTGTTGTTCCGGTCGGACTGTTTTTATCAATTAGGATGGGGTTCCCATTGGGATCGATCAGTCGGAAATCAATCTGACTTCCACCCCAGGATCCTGTGAAATCAATGCTTTTAATCCCCTCATTGAGTTTAAACGAAGATTTTTTTGTCTCGCCTTGGGATATCTGCCCGTTTTCATTATGGATATCTGCCAATCCCTTGATCGTCGCAAAGAACTCTGCATAGATCGACTGGAGTTTATCGCTATTCGAAGCCTGTTCGTATAATCCCCCTGTGCTGTCTGATAGTTGTCTCATTAATTCTTCATCAAGTTGATTTGTATCTCCAATAAGACCAATTGTGTATATTGGCCATTGTTTTTCAACAAACAACGGAAGTATGGTGAGGGGGCTGGGTCCTGTATTGTGCCCTCCATCAGTTATAAGAATAATTGCTTTTTTGTTTAAAGAATTTGCATTTTGAGAATTAAGTTGGTTATACCCCATTAACAAACCGCTGGTAATATTTGTTCCACTATCAATCCCTATTTTATCAATAGCATTCAGAATTCCCACTTTGTCGGTTTTTATTGAGGTCAGTCCTTTCTCCAACGTTGAAGTCGAATCAAATTCAACTATTGCAAATTGATCGTTCATATCGCTTTTTTCAACAAACAGCTTTGCTGCGGCGATACGCAATTTTGTTGGATCTGATGTTACCATGCTATTTGTACCATCAATTACAAGAGCCAAGTCGAGATTATTCGAACCAATGGCCGGGCTATTTAATGTATAGCCATTTTTACCTTCGGGAAATTCATTCTTGTTGTAGTCTCTGACAAAAATATATTTTAGATTATTTTCGGAATAAGGATTAGAATATGCCCATATTTCAATATGATTTACCTCATCCAGACCATATATATAAGATTCTTCCCATCCGATTCCATCTGCCTGTATGGAATAGGTCTGTAAATCCTGATCATAATTTACAATCCAATCTTTTTGATTGCCGGGGGTTATTTCGTGATTTTTAATGACGATATTTTTCCCATCGACAGTTTTGTCAATTTTCCAATGCTTTGTACCTAGATCTCGTACAACCATTGAAAGTGGAGTCCATTTGTCTGTAAATTTTGTTTTTACAACATTCCAGCCAGGAAGTAATTTTGAATTATCAGCGGTTGTCCCAGAATTCAATTGATTGACGTTATCCCACGTTGTTCCAGTTACGATATTCCATTCTACCTCCCATTTGCCCTTCCCTTCTGTCGAAAGATAAGCAGCGTACCATCCACCATAACCCACGGTTAGGCCATTAATCAAATTTCTCATGTCTTCTAAATTCTTGATTTCTACATCGTTGTTATCGGACGTTTTCTTAATATATCTTAGTGCTGATCTCAAAGTTAGTTGGTAATTCAATTTTTCATATGTAGACCAATGTGACCAGTCCAAGGTATGGTCTTTACCAGAATATCCACCTCTATCGATTTGGATCGGGCCAATACCTGTGCTATAACGGAATACAGGAGTGTCTGATGGATAATCTATGGTATCTGTTGGAGCACCGCTATGAGCCGCAAACCCATATTTTCCACCCTCCCCCCAGATCAAAGTCGCAAGCATGAGTTTATACTGGTCGGGCGTTATTCCCCACTTTATATCGAAATATTCTGAAGATACAGAAAGATCACTTGGAATTAATGTATCCAATTCGGTGAAAATTGCTGTATCAATTCCTTTGTAGGTATTGGACGTTGTAGTTAGGGGCTCGGATTTTCCAGCATCCAAGGGATTTGGGTCTTGTGTGCTAACTGAAGATGCGGCAACAGCTCTATAATCAATAGTAACCCCCGGGTTGAGATCAGAGAGTAAATAAGAATATGTGTACGATCCTAAATTGGGAAGAACAACTATAGCTGTTGAATGTTTTGTATGTGTTTTATCGTCTCGGAATTCGTACCGAAATTTTACTTCGTACATCTGACCTGGATTCGGATTCTCCAAGTGTCCTCTCATTATGGCCGTTGTTGCAGTAATTTGACCCGGACCATCGGTCACAAGTTTAGGCGAATCACCGGTCCCAGTTCCAGCTGCAACCGAAGTTAATATTCCAATCCCCAAAATCAGTATCAAGATAAATATTTTACAATAATTGACTTTCACTATCGACACCACCCCCCCAGAAACTGAGGATAAGTAAATACTATTGATGAGGACACGATAAATTTTACTAAACAAAATTTATTTTTAAATCGTCGAAAGTTGTCAGTAATTCATGAAAAATAGGTAACATTACAAATTTTACAAGGGTTTTTCATCATTTAATGAATGGCCTCATTCACTACAATATCACTCATTTTTCAATGGAACCATTCATTTCTAAACAATACTATTTAAAGCCAAATAATAGAATGCAAAATCGTGATATTCAATCAGCCCATTCTAGATCGAACTAATTTAATCTGACTATCTTCAGAATGGTCTCACCGAAAAAGGGATAAATTCCCCTATTTCCGCCCGAATTATCAAATTATCCTCTACACAGGTGTAATATTACCCTCAACACCCACAAAAACCCGTTCTCGTTCATCTATTGGGCCCTATTTATCCTCCTTTTCCCTCCTATACCTAATACGCCTATTTACAGCGATTTTATCCCGATTCCGCCAGTAATAGGCCATCCTTTGCTTCTTATCCTTTTCCGGATTCCGCAAACGCCACCGTTTCCACCTCGGAATCGCCTTTTTCCGGTGTTTTGCGATCAGGATGGCGGTCCGGAGCGAAACTGTGCAGGTGGTCATGGGACCAAATCTCTCCTGCCAGTACCTCCACAAGCAACACAAGGTTCTGGTAACCGGCGTTTTCGTAGGAATTTGCCAGTTCCCCGGCATACAATACAATCGATCTCCCAATGCCTGCTTTTGTCGGTCATGGGCCTGCACCTCCCTCAGCTGAGCTTTTTGCCAGGACCTCGCGGTCGTAACACTGCTGGCAGATGTTCGTCTGCATCTCCCTGTCAGAATAGGCCACTTTGCCGAGGTTGCAAATGCCACACCGGCCGAGATCTTTGGTGGTCCTCACCATCCTGGAGAGAACAACCGTACCCGGAAGCGGAGGTGCCTTCGCCTGGTCCCTCCGTACTGCTGCCAGGTAACAACCCTTGCAGATCCTCAGGGCCGTCTGGTCCTTTCTTGACTTCCGGGTCCCGGTCAGTTTCTCGATATAGTCAACCTTCTTCCGACCGCAGGAATGGCAGTGTCCCTTGTGATCGGAATAGTCAAGCGGTTTGTAATCCTGATGACGGAAATACACAATGTGCACAACGGTTTCGTCACATGCACAATTCACTTTGTGCATTACAACTTCGTTTTTCAAAGGCATTTCGGCAATCGGATGGTTTTCTGATACGTAGGGCTTTTCGTGCACAATTATTTCAGATTCACAGGTGCATGGAGAGTCCATACCACTTGCAACATTTTCAGGTGCTCTGTGATCTGAATTTTTGTGATTTATACTGTTATAATTATTTATTTTATTATTATACGCCCCATTTTCCGTTTTGACCTCGTTATCTCCAGTTTCTTCGTGCACAAAGTGGTTTGTGATTTTGGTGTTCGGGATTGTGATTTTGTGCAGTTCATCATCATTGTCATCGTCTCCTGGTTTGAGCCAGACCGCCCCGCCAGAGGACCATAACCGGTAGATCTCCATGTTAAACTGGTAGGCACGTGTTCTCCTCCGGACACTCCGCCCGATCTCTTCGTCCATGACTACCGTGCGATCGACGAAGCTGATCGCCGGACACTTGTCGAGGAGACCGCTGTAAGTCTGACCTGCGGTATTGTGCCCATGAAGGCACCGGTGAATAATATTGTAGGAGAGATTCGTTTCCTGTTGCAACTGTGGAATGGTGAACTCGGTATCGCCCCGCTTGTGGATCACGGTCATGAGGTCTGCCTCCCTCCGGGTGAGTTTTGTTTCCTGTCCTCCCCCGTCGCTGTTGAGGAAACCGAAGAGTTGGGCCGCAGCGTGAAAATCATCGAGCGTCGCGAAGATGTAAGTACCCCCGCCTACCTGGTGCCGTTCCCGCTGCATAAACCGGAGCATTGCATAGGCCTTGATCATCGAGAAGAACATCTCGGGATTGCGCCGGTTGCTCTTCGTCTGGAAGTCGATACGCTTCGAGAACGGAATTACGACGTAGACACGCTCCCGGCTGATGATCTCCCACATCGCCCGGCAGGTCAGGATCTCCGGGCGGGTCGTGTTGAGTTCGGTCGGTATCACTGCTTCTTTATCCGCCATATCGTTGAGGACCGCGATATCCTGCTCTTTGGAATCATCTATCCAGCAGGTGAGCATCCGGTTGAACACCTGGTCGTCACCGGACCCTTCGACTTTGGCAACCCACCAGAGACATCGTTCCGGAATGAAACATTCCATTCCCTTCCTGTCCTGGCTGACCGTGCGGTACCTGATGGGGTCCTTAAAGGACGATGTTGCACCTTTCAGGATCTCCTGCATCTCGTCCGTGAGGATCTTGTCGTCGAATACGATCACTGACCCTGGGCTCATATCAGGGACATAGAAAAGCGCTTTGTTCGACATCGCTCCGACCATCTGGTACCGCGAAGGGACCTGCAGGAGGATCGTATCGTACGCTCCGCTCTTTCCCTTCCCACTTTCTCCGCTTACTGAGACGTGGAGCCCCTTGGTGTTGTCCACCGATCGGGAAGCAAGCGAGAGAATACAGCACTCGGCCGGGACCTTGTCACCGACGTGGTCCAGGGAAAATGTACTCAGCATGGCTTTCATGGGGTCGCCGTGTTCGAGGACTGCCAGAGCCTCGGAATAATGTGGAATTTCTGTCAGGGTTGTTACCGGTAAAGGAGGCGGAGGGCCCGGGGGTGGTTGTCCCGGTCCCTTTTGGGAAGGTGTGGATTTCTTCCGGTCTCCTTTGGGTTCGAATTTCTCCCGTAAATCCGGCCAGCGTTGTACCCCGCCCCCGCATGAGTTGTGATGACACCCGGCATAGATGCCGCCGTCCTGGAACTGGATGGCACAAGCCCCGTCTTTGTGGGCACCCGAGAACGGGCACTCATCAAGGTTGAACCGGATTCCACCCTGGTAGGGTTTCTCATTGGCAATCCCGATCGCATGGTCACGAAGCCAGCGTCCAAGGTCAATAGGCTGGCCACCCGCCTTGGGCGGTGCTGCCGTTGAGACGGCAGCGGTGCACCGGAGTGCACCGGCCAGCCGTTCCAGCTGCTCCCCTGTTACAACCTGCAAACTGTCAGGTACTGAGAGAAGTTCAGCCCGCCGGTGGGGTCTGCTCTTCGTGCTGTCCCCCTTCCGGGATACGGTGCCATACAGTTTCCATATCCGGGCTGCGTTGTGATTCGCGATGTCGATGGTGCTCCCGTTGTCGTTAAACACAAGGGCGAGGGCTTCAAGTCCCTGTTTCACGAGATCGAGACTTTTGGGATCATTCGGCAGGTCGATGCGGTACAGGAGGTGTGCACCGTTCCCGCTGTCGGCGATGACCGGGGCCGGCCACCCTTCCTCGGTGAGATACTGTGCAACCCGCCCTGCCTTGGTAATCGCAGCGGTATGTTCCGCATCAGTCGATGAAACCCCGGATGGCCGGACTGCATCGATATCGATCGGGAACCACCTGCGCCGGATAATATCGGCATCTGCGGTTGTTGCGTCCTTTTTTCCGAGCCGCATCTTGGTCCGGTTTGCTCTCCGTGAAAGGAGTGCCGGGTTCGCCTCGTTCAGGGTAATGTAAATCCCTTGAGGCTGGGCCGCCTCCACTTTCTCGACATCGGAGGCAAGACGTGCCATATCGTCGTAATACCCGGATGCAGTTGCATCACCGAAGAGGGCCCGGAGTTCGACAACCTGTCCGGTATCGAAGAGGAGAGCGAGAGCTCTCGCCACCTGGTTTTCCATGACTACCTCTTCGGTTCCGGGTCCGGCCCGTCGATGAAGGCACAAGCCCAGGTTGATTCACCGATTCCTGCACAGGGATAGGCTGCGGCGCAGTTTGCCTCCTGGCAGAGGACCATTCCTTTTGAATCGGACATGACCGGGCAGACGAGACGTTTTACCGTCCTCCCTGTCGATTCAAACATGGCCGTCCTCCTCGATGAACCCGGTAATCTGCTCGATATCGAGGTATCCGCCGGGAAAGAGTTGTTCGGGACTTAGCCAGGTATCGCCTACCCTGAGTACCGGGGCTTCGTTGACGAATACCCCGTTTATCCGGAGTTCGGTGATATTCTCCGCGATATCGAGCGGGAGGGTATCGAACGGGACCTCAAGGCTGGTGAGAAGCCCGACGAGCTCTTCGCAGTGGGGGCAGCCCTCAAGGGTGTAGAGTTCGACCGTCATGAGACCGGACACCTCCATTCGATTGGCAGCATCTCGGTTTCTGCGATGGCTCCCCGGGCAACATCTTCAAACAGATCTATCGGTACCAGACATGCTTCGCCCATGATAGTGAATACGATACCCTTTTTCCCCGGGTGCTGATATGCGGATGATTCGGCATCGATAGCGCCGGTGCTCATATAGAGTGGGACTTCTTTTCCGTAGACAAGAAGAGCCGTAATGTCGGCCGATGCGAGGTAATAGTTCTCGACCCCGACAAGGATGCTGACCTGGCCACCGCTACATGCAGTAATTGTATCTCCGGTTTGCATGAGCTCACCAGATCGCAATTATTTTACGGTTAGAATTTTCATAAGTAAAATGCTCCTTCTGTTCTCGTACTGTCGAAGGTCTTGATAGGAGGGGGCATTCTACTTCTGTGCAGAACATGAGGCACCTTGTTTTACGATGGTCCAGATACCTCTTTCTTCGAAGAATCGACCGATCCCCACGAACCCGGTTGCGAGTTCATAGGCGTCGATTGCTTCCTGTGCAACGAGTATTTTCTCTTTCATGTGATTTCCTGCCGTTTCTCGATGTTGAGTAATCGGGAACGACATTACACCTGTATGGGTGAGAAGAATTTAATATTTCGCATTAGTTAGCCCTAAAATAAGGAATTTTAAAGGTTGAATCGTTAAACGGTGGATTATATAAGGGTTTGGCGTATGCGGGGTGAAAGTGAATGAGGTGATAGTTATTTGAGTTTGGGTTGCATTGATTTACACTTCCCTGCGAATCGTTCAACTTTTGCGAGGTGGATTGATGGTGCAGGGAGCACATTTGAAAAAAAGATTCAACATCTTTAAAAATACTGAATAAATGGTCATATCACATAATTGGGAAAAATTGGTGTTCGTATAAGTCATCATCTTCGATCAATAATGACGTATCTAACGCAAAGTAATTTCTACAAAAATAATTATGATAATTGGCGAGCCACACATATTTTTCAAAAATGCCGCCATTTGAGTCTCTGAATAGGTTAATATTTTTTAAAACCTCATCCCGATGTTTTTTAAGTTCATTTATTGCTTCAGGATAATACCCCTCGGATGTTCTTACCTTTCCCTTTTTCCAATCCATTAAATCGTCATTAAACATTTTCAAAATAATTAAGTAATTAATGAACCATTTCTTATCTTGGTCTATTATCAAGTCATCCTTAAATGGACAAATTTCAGGACGACAATACCATGTCAAATAAACTTTTACTTTGGCAACGGTGTCCTCATCAAGAATTACTCTAGGATACTTGATTTGTTTTTCATATTCATCAAAATGGATGAATGAGTTACCAAATATAATTTTTTCATCACAATACGCTTTATCTAGCACTAAAATTCCACGGGAAAAATGACCATTCAATGCCAGATCTAACTGATAATGTGCAATGTGTTCAAGTAGATGTCCTATTTCAGGCTCCCCATCGCGAGGCCAGGGACTTAATTCTTTGACACAGATAATGTTATCAGTGTAAATTCTTGTTTGATTTACGGTGTCGAAAGTATAACGTTTGGAAATTGACTGCCGATCTTCTAATCGTGTATAAGCAGATCTGTAGGCGCTATTAAGATGATTGAGAAGTTGATTTAGTTTATTTTCATCAGTACCGGCATTTTCAATTAATTCTTTAAAACCTAAAATATCAACGTAAGCAATAACACAATCTTTTACTAATATTTCCTTTTGTGATTTTAGGTATTCAACAAATTCCGTTTTTGATTTGTGTGCTTTTT
>Ga0194040_1000468_pt1 | contig 12114 bp, 8 predicted proteins | sample JunL2210m_MetaG_FD_148973 | JGI IMG/M metagenome (GOLD analysis project Ga0194040, IMG submission 148973) | Anoxic zone freshwater microbial communities from boreal shield lake in IISD Experimental Lakes Area, Ontario, Canada - Jun2016-L227-10m | ecosystem: Environmental > Aquatic > Freshwater >... | reverse complement strand
GGGGTCAAAAAGAGTACCAGAACCGTTTAGAATCAAAATGGTTGAATCAATCAAACAAACCACAAAAGAGTACCGTATTAAAGCTTTGGCAGAAGCTGGAAATAATCCATTTCTGCTTAAAAGCGAAGATGTGTATATCGACCTTCTGACAGACTCCGGCACCGGAGCGATGAGTGATAAACAATGGTCAGGCATGATGGTCGGAGATGAAGCTTATGCAGGAAGCAGAAGCTATTTTCATTTGCAAACTAATGTCAGACGCATTTTTAACTATACGCATGTAATTCCTACACACCAAGGTCGTGGAGCTGAGCAAATTCTATTTCCAGCTTTGATGGACAGAAGAAAAGAAGTAAAAAAGGTTACAAACCCGATATTTATTTCAAATTACCACTTTGATACTACTGCGGCTCATGTAGAAATAGCCGGGGCAAAGGCAATTAATGTCGTAGTTCCTGAAGCAATGGACACTAAAACATATTTCCCTTTCAAAGGCAATTTTGACTTGGTAAAGTTAGAAAAAACTATCAAGGAATATGGAGAAGATAATGTAGTTGCCATAATCATAACTGTTACTTGTAATAGCGTAGGCGGACAGCCTGTTTCTATGGCCAATATCAAGGCTACTGCTGAAATCGCCAAAAAATATGATGTTCCTGTAGTAATCGACTCTGCCCGTCATTGCGAAAATGCCTGGTTTATCAAAGAGCGCGAAGAAGGGTTTAAGGATTGGAGCGTCGCAGATATAGTAAAAGAAATGTTTACATCAGGTGATATATTCACAATGTCTGCCAAAAAAGACGCTTTAGTTAATATCGGCGGTCTGTGCTGTATTAAAGAGCGCGAAGATTTATTCAAGGCAGTTCAGGTCAGATGTATTCCATTTGAAGGATTTATCACATACGGCGGACTTGCTGGCCGTGATATGGAAGCTTTGGCAATAGGTCTGGACGAAGGAATGGATGAAAGCTATTTGAACTATCGTATCGGACAGGTTGCATATCTTGGCGAACAACTCTTGGCAATTGGCGTTCCAATTCAAAATCCAACAGGAGGCCATGCCGTATTTGTTGATGCCAAGAGACTATTGCCTCACATTCCAGGAGATCAATTCCCTGCTCATGCTCTTGCATGCCAGCTCTATATTGAAGGTGGTATCCGCGGCGTTGAAATCGGTTCACTGTTACTTGGAAGAGATCCTGCTACTGGCAAACAGAAACCTTCTGGGTTTGAATTACTAAGACTGACAATTCCAAGGCGTGTATATACAAATGACCACATGGATTATATTGTAGATACTTTCAGAGATGTTCTTAAAAATGTCAAGAATATAAAAGGCCTGACCTTTACATATGAGCCTCCAATTTTGAGGCACTTTATGGCAAGATTAACTTTCGGAACCTAATATCGATTTTTAAAGTTTAGCTTTTGAGAGCGGGCCTCAAGGCCCGCTTTTTTTATTTATATGTGAAATCATATTTTAAGGCTAGGCAGATAAGTTTAACTTTCTTTTCTTCTTTGTCATCCAGTAAATAAGGACAAGGAAAACAAACCACAATGGAGTCAGCAGCGCCGGAATTCTTGATGAAGGATCAACCAGCATTACTATATAAACGATGATGATAAAGAGCAGTGTAATGTAATTTGAATAAGGATATAAAGGCATTTTGTATTTTGATTTTGCAAGCTCTTCAGCTGATACGGATTTCCTGAAATACAAATGCGACAGCAAAATTGCCATCCATGCCCATAAAGCTCCGGTTGTCGCTACGCTGATGATGTGGATAAAGATTTTTTTATTGTCGAAGAAATTCAAGATTACGCATACAAAGAGGACTGCTCCAGTGAGCAATATGGCTTTTGAGGGCACATTTCGTTTGTTCAGGTTCCCGAGCGGAGAAGATGTTTTTCCTCGTATTGAAAGGCTGTACACCATTCGCCCTGTAGAGTAAATCCCACTATTGCAAGAAGAAAGAGCCGCGGTAAGAACGACAAAATTTATTATTCCTGCTGCAGTATGTATGCCCAGTTTGTCAAATGTAACGACAAACGGACTTCCCATTATTCCGATTTTATCCCATGGATACATGCAAAGAATCACAAATATGGCTCCGACATAAAACACGAGTATCCTCCAAAAGACTTTGTCTATAGCCGCAGGTATTGTCTTTGTCGGGTTTTTTGCTTCGCCAGCTGTAAGCCCTATCATTTCTATACCCAAATATGCGTACATCACTATTCCGATAGCCATCACAACTCCGCCGTAACCATTCGGCGCGAAACCGCCATTTTCCCAGAGATTGTTGAACCAGACCGGAATTCCGCCATTTGCCAATCCGAAAAATATTGTCAGGATTCCTGTTGCTATCATTATGAGGATTACAATGATTTTTATAAGAGCGAACCAGAACTCAAATTCTCCGTACAACTTAACTGTTATCAAGTTTATCGAAGTCATCATAATCAGTGACAGGAATACAAAAATCCATTGAGGCGTATCAGGAAACCAGTATTTCATGTAAACGCCAATTGCGACTAACTCCGCCATACAGGTAGTCACCCACATGAACCAATATGTCCATCCGGTGATGAAGCCGGGAAGTTTTCCGAGATAATCATAAGCGTATGTGGAGAATGAACCTGCGACAGGATTATTGACCGCCATTTCTCCAAGCGCTCTGAGTATGAAAAAAATGAAAATTCCGCCAACTATATAAGTAATTAGTATAGCGGGCCCCGCCATTGCTATAGCTGAAGCTGAACCGTAAAAGAGTCCTACTCCTATTGTGCCGCCAAGGGCAATTAACTGGATGTGCCGTTCTTTCAAACTTCGCTCAAGACCATGTCCCTTCACATTTTTATTATCCATTTATTCTCCGCATAATCTTACAAAAATATTAAAGCCAAATCAACTTTGGTAACGATGCGACGAATATATCATCTGAAGCAAACTCTTGAACCCATTTTTCATCTTTTTTATAAAAATCTCTCTTCGCTTTTAGAAACTTCAATTTGGCAAAGTCTTATAGAATATCAGTTGCTTCTTTTATGGTCTTTTCATCTATTCCGGATTTTCGAAGATTCTGGACAATCTTTTCAATAAGTTGTTTTTCTGAGTCTTCACTTGTCAGAGTTACGAATAATTCGTGCTCGGAATCATAATAGATTTTATTCTTGATGCTATAGGTTTTTTCATCCAACCCTTTAATATTTAACCGCATTTCCAGAAACCTTGATTTCTTGAGCATTTCGACTGTGTATTGCTCCTTATGCTCATAGCCCAATATCATGGACTGAGAGAGCTCGTACATCTCTTTGATGGTAGGAGCACTTTTACCCTGAAAGATTTTCTTCATTAATCCGCTATTAACGCTGTAAAGGAAGTTATCAAACAAGATACCGCCTTCAGGCTTTTCTCTGGCTTCTCTTGCTATCCATACAGATTCATCCATGACATTAAGAGCGTTTACAAAAGCTTTAACTTTATTTTCAGCCTTTTTGCGCTGAGTGATATCTATAAAATATCCTACCAGACCAACAATCTTTTTAGCTCCGTCAAAAATAGGAATCTTGGATATTAGCCCCCATTTATTCTTTCTGCTTCCAGGGATGAAATCCTCTTTGTCAATTAATGGTTCTCCTGTGAGAATTATCCGCTCATCCTCAAATCTGTTTTCTTTTGCTTCTTTTCCTGTAAAGAAATTTGTATCATCTTTTCCGGCCACCTTAAAATTCTTTTCCAGAGAGACATTTTCCAGAAAGGCTTCATTGACTATAGTGTATTTACCCGCAACATCTTTAGCATAGCATATTAAAGGAATTGAGTTTAAGAAGGTACTTACCAATGAAACAATTGAATTCATTTCCTTAAACTGGTCTTGTAACTTATTCAAGAAGTATGACTGGATGTTTTCCTGCTCGTGGATATTAACACTAGCTGCTGAAATTAACATTGACCCAATCCGGTTTGCTTCAAAAGTTTCAGAAAAAGAAACTTCAGGTTTCAAGTCTGAAATTTCATCTACAAAAATATTAAGCAATTTAGCTACAAATCTTACCGTCTTTTCTGGAGGCTGAGTTCTTCCTGACTCCCATAACCATAAAGTATTGCGGTTTAACTGCATCTTCTCCGCAAGTTCTGTTAGCTTAGCTTTCTTTTGTTCCCTGATCTCTCTGAATTTGTCATTATAGAATTTCATAATCATCCTTTTTTAGTTTTTCACATGGCAGAGCAATTTCTTCGGAGACGACCGTCTCATTTTTTAGCGGACGGCTCGGAGAGCCGTCCCTACCTATTTTATGCTAAACATTTTCTTTTGATTAGCACCTTATGCCTAGTATATATCTCAAATATGCTAATCTGTCTAGTATATGAAGCAATTTATTAGGTCTATTTGATTGTTGATGTAAATTTTAATGTTTAGAGTATAAATAAAGCAGCTAATGATAAGATTTTAATATAAAAGAGGTGAGGAAATGAAAAGAAATATTATGGCAACTTTAGGTCTCATAGTGTGCCTTTGGGGAATAAATGTTTGTGCTGACGATGTTCAGCATTACATGGATAGTGCAGAGACTAAAAATGTCAATGGTGATTATATAGGTGCGGTAGAAGAATGCAACAAAGCAATAGAATTAGACCCTAAGTACGAACCTGCCTACTTTTTTAGAGGATTTATTAAGAGTAGGTCACACGATTATAAAGGAGCTTTGGAAGATTTAAACAAAGCAAAGGAGTTAGGTTATTATAAGGCGGATGTCGAGATAAAAAGAATGCAAAAGGATAATGGCAATACAGATAATCAGATGGATAAAACTCCAAATAGAGCAAAGCAATACAGAAGTGTAATGGATTGCATTCAGGATGGTTGGAAATATGAAGGTGAATCTATAGATGGAGTTCCAAATGGAAAAGGAGTATTAACAACACCTGATGGAGAGGATAAATTTGAAGGTCAATTTCAAAATGGAAAATTAGTTAAGGGATCTATATTTATGAAAAATAGAGGCATACTAACAGGGAATTTTAATGGAAGCGTATGCTTGACGGGAATATTTATTGCCTCAGACCTTAATGAATATAAGTTCTTGGTCTTTGATGATGGTCCTAAGCCATTAATGATTTTAACTTCCTGTTACTGTATAGTAGACCATAAATTCAAAGGTGATAAAGGAAACAGTAAAGAACTATTAGAAGTAGCAATAGTAAATCAAGATGCAGCAAACAGGGTAATAGAGTGGTCAGAGTTCTGGCTTCAAAAGCCTAAGGCTGTATTAGAAAATAGACAGGATGACATAAGTCGTCAAATAATTGAATCTAATCCTCATAAGACTCAAGAAGAAATAACCAAAATGGCTCAAGCAAAAGGGAAACAGCTTTATTCTGTATATGTTTACGACCATTGGGATGAAATCAATAATAGCGCAAAGGTTCTTATTGACTCTATACAAAAGGATTATCCTTCAGAATTAATTTCACAAAATAATCAAGATTGGAAAGGATACGGTACAGGCTTCGCAATCAACAAGAACATTATTGTCACAGCATGTCATGTGATTAGTGATGCGAAATCAGTGGAAGTTAAGTTTCCTAATACAGATTGGTTGAAAGCTACAGTTATAAAAGGGGCACAGTCCGTTGATTTAGCTATTTTACAAATTGACACTCCAATAAAGGATTGGATTTCAATAAGTAGCGATGAACCAAGTGTAAAAGTTGGAGCCAAGGTCTTCACTATCGGGTATCCTGCAATAAGTATTCTTGGAACTGAAGCCAAATATACGGAAGGAACAGTAAGTTCTTTATCTGGACTTGGGAATGATGATTTAATGATGCAGATAACAGTACCTATTCAACCCGGCAACTCAGGAGGCCCATTGTTTAATGAAGATGGTCAGTTAATTGGAGTTACTGTAGCGACAGTAGAGATAACGAATTTCGTAAAATATACAGGAACAATACCTCAGAATGTTAATTGGGCTGTTAAGTTAGACTACTTGTATCCTATGATTAAAAAGTACACTACTGATAACCCAGCAAAGCCTAAAAAGGGTGAAATAATAGACTATGCTAAATCGGCTACCTGCTTGATTAGAGCGAAATAGCTCAACACAACTCATAAGAAGTTATCATTTTTAGCCTTACTTGTCAGAAATGGCGAGTAGGGTTATTTGTGTATATAATCCTGTACTATTCTTACGCAATTAATCGTTTCGGCTAGTATCAGTTATAGTCTGTTGCAACTTTAAGTGAGTGGGGTATATAATATTAAGATATGGTATGAGAATTCCACCCCATATTATCACAGAAACCAACTACTATAAACTTATTAACTAAGGTGTCAAATAACATAACAAGGTAAGGTGGGCATGAAAAAATTAATCACAAAATTAGGACTATTAACTGGAATCATTGGCTTGACAAGTTGTAGTGGAATTACAGCTAAATTTATGTATCCTGACAATATGAAACAACTTGCCGTAATATCTACAACTCCATTTTTGACAAGACAACAGTAGCTGTATTGCCGTTTGATGATGACAGAGATAGTGAGAATGATTCTAGTTTGATAGGACTGGGTTTTATACCGTTAGTGCCATTTGGATGGTGTCACTTTGCTAGACCTGAAGGATCTCAAAGTTTTGCCACTATCGGAAGCTTTGACTGTGATATTAATGAGGATTTGTCAAAAGCCCTCGCTGTCAGCCTAAGACGCTCAAATTTATTTAAAGATGCATACTTCTCTTTTGGAGGTGAACAGGAAAAAGCCAATCTAATTATCACCGCTCATATTAATAAATTCTATTACAGGGGCAAATTTATAACTTATGGACTTTCATCTTTTGGTTGTATTTTTTGGTTATTTGGTGCGCCCAATGCGACATCCTTTAATGAGGTTAATCTTAACCTTTACATGAAAAATAAAGATACGATCGTATGGGAGTATACAATTAGTGGAGATGGGGGTTACTGGCAAAGCTTGTACTATAATTATGGATACGATGTAAAAGATTTCTCCAAGATACTGCAAAACGGATACAACGAAGCGATTTATGACCTACAGAAGAAAATGCGAGATAATCCAGAAGCATTTAAGTAAAGCTTAATAATCTATTTATTTTTTGTAATTTTTCTATAGGGTTGGCTTCTGGTTTTACTTATGTTACTCAGTGGATTTATGCACGCAACAAAGTGTGGTCAGAAAAAGCTGGACTTCTATTCAATATGATTACAGTGCTATTGGGGCTTATATCATATGTATTTTTTATATATGGCTCAATACAATCATATTGTGGATTTATTAAATTTTCATAATCCATTCACAACAGCCAATAACAGGGTAATTTCCTTACCGGAAAGATATCCTATCTCTTAATAGTAGTCTCAATATCACTGGTTTTTAGTATCTTCTTTCTTATTGAGGCGATTTCACCTAAAGCGCCGAAGACGATCGTTTCTATCATCGGACGGCTCGGAGAGCCGTCCCTACCCATTTTATGCTAAACATTTTCTTTAGTTTAGCACCTTATGCCTAGTGAGTATCCCAAATATGCTAATCTGTCAAGTATATGAAGCAATTTATTATCTTGCTTTGATTGTTGGTGTAATTTTTAAGTGTTTAAAGTGTAAATAAAGATAAGATATTAAAAAATATAAAAAGAGGGCAAAACAATGCAAAGAATTATATGTACTCTATTAATTTCAATCTTATGTTCTCTTACAGGTTGCCTTAGCCAACGCAGTATTGTTACTCCTTTAGAGGTGGAATTACCCTCAAATTACAGTCAAAATGAGGCATTTGAAACTGTCCTTAAGTCTTTGAATGCACAAGATTGGAAGATTACAGAAGTAAAACCAAATGCTATAATAGCTGCATATATTTTTAAAACCTCCGTAATATCAGTATTTATTGAAGTTGCAGATGATAAATGCGTTATAAGATACAATAGCAGTGATAACTTTCATTATAGAAAGAGTATATGGTCTGAGGATGATTCTGTGGCTAGGTCTTGCAATACTATTTTATCGCGCCTGCAATTTACAATCAAAACAGCGACTTACTCAAGATTAAATGGACAATCATTACGCATTGAAACACTTAGAAGAGAGCAAGCTTTAAAGGGTATTTCTACCGATTTTGCAGTAAATCGTAGTGAAGAACTTTATTACGATGAAAAAACTGGAATAGGTAAAATTTCAGTCACAGGTGAAGGACTCTCTGCTAGACCTTATTTACTTATGAGAGTTGCCGAAATCTCCTCTTCAAAAAATGTAGTATTAAAGTCTGGGCAGAAGATTCCAGCAGGCGCTTATCGAATATTAGGTGAAGAACTCAGTGATGGTAAATTAACGATGGGATTTGAAGCAGTATATTGAGAACTAAACTACACTGTTTATCAGAAATAGTGATTAGGGTTTTACTTTTATTTATACTCCCCAGAATCTTCTTGCGGGAATTCTAATTGCATCATGACAAATAAGAATCTTCATTGGGGACTATTACATAAACTAGTAATCAAGATAAACTTTAGTTAAGATTAGAACACTAAACATAGCGGAAGAAATGAAAGAAATAATACTCAGCGTGGGTATAGATGTAGGGACATCAACGACACAGCTTGTTTTTAGCGAGTTCCTAATTGAAAATACAGCCTCGGTATTCAATGTCCCCAGAATAAAAATTGTTGACAAAAAGATAGTTAAGAGAGGGAAAATCTATTTTACTCCTCTTCTATCCAGTAACGAAATAGATGCCGCTCGGCTAAAAGAAATAATATCTAAAGAATATCAGGATTTAAAAGTCGATAAGCATGATGTTAAAACAGGCGCCGTAATAATCACGGGCGAAACATCCAGAAAAAACAATGCCGAAAATGTAGCTAATCTTTTATCTGAATTTGCCGGAGATTTTGTAGTGGCGACAGCCGGGCCTGACCTGGAAAGCGTAATTTCCGGGAAAGGAGCCGGAGCTGACAGGATATCAGAAGAGCTAGACTGCACGGTAGCAAACCTTGACATCGGCGGTGGGACTACCAATATTTCCGTATTTAAAAAAGGCGAATTGATTGATGTGGGATGTCTGGATATTGGAGGGAGGTTAATCAGACTGGATGAAAACCTGAAAGTTCTATACATTGCTCCTAAAATCAGGAAGCTTGCTGAATTCAACTCAATAAAGATCATGGAGTGCGATATTGCGGAAATTGGCACTATTCATCGCATCGCAGCAGAAATGTCCAGAACTCTTGAAATGGCGCTCAATATCACTCCTAAAAATGAAATATTTGGGGCAATAGTTACCAATCACTCTATCTCAAATGATTATGAGATTGACGCTGTTACCTTTTCAGGCGGAGTAGCCGATTTTATCTACAATACGGAAGGCAATATTTTGAGATATGGAGATATAGGCGTAATACTCGGGAGTGAAATTACTAAATCTGATATCATAAAAAAATTTAAAGTACTTAAACCTTATGAAACCATACGAGCTACTGTCATAGGGGCAGGATCTCATACCACAGAAATAAGCGGCAGCACAATATTTTACAATAGAAACTTTTTCCCGCTGAAAAATATTCCGATCTTAAAGTTAAACAAAAATGAAGAAGCCTCGGATGTTATAGCTGGCGCAATCAAGAAGAAGCTCAACTGGTTTAGAGTGAATAATGAACCTCAGCAGATTGCCATAGCCTTTAAGGGTGAAGATAAACATTCATTTAAGTATATAAAAGCTCTCAGCAAAGAGATACTTATGGGGATAGAAGAATTTATACAAAGCCCATATTTTGTTTTTATCCTTGTCGAGGCTGACATCGCAAAGGTTTTAGGGCATACTATTTATACTGAACTTGAATATAATAAAGATGTTATATGCATTGACAGCGTATCAGTGGATAATGGCAATTACATAGATGTCGGAAATCCGATTGCGAATGGAAGCGTCCTTCCAGTTGTAATAAAAACTCTGGTTTTTGAGAAGAATTAACATACTAAAAATACGGGAGGGATAAAATGATTCTTAAAACGAAACTATTTGGACGGTCATACAGCTTTAAAACTGTGAAGGAGGTGCTGGCTAAGGCAAATGAAGAAAAGTCCGGGGACAAACTTGCCGGGATAGCAGCTCAGAACTCCGAAGAAAGAGTTGCAGCTAAAATAGTGCTTAGCAGCCTAACAATGGGAGATTTACGAAATAATCCTGTGGTACCTTATGAAAAAGATGAAGTTACACGCATTATTGAATCGCAGGTAGATAGTCAGATATATTCAGAAATTAAAACTTGGACCGTATCTGAATTAAGAGAATGGATTCTGAGCGATGACACTCAGGAATCAGATATAAAAAGAATCAGTAAAGGTCTTACTTCCGAGATGGTCGCCGCTGTTACTAAGTTAATGACCAATCTTGACCTTGTGTATGCGGCTTCAAAGATAAGAATTACCGCGCATTGCAATACAGTTATTGGAAAATCAGGAACCCTTGCTGCAAGACTTCAGCCCAACCATCCGACAGATGATATCAAAGGGATAAGAGCTTCATTAATGGAAGGCCTCAGTTATGGCGTCGGAGATGCAGTCATAGGTCTTAATCCTGTCAATGATACAGTCGAGAGCGTAAGCAAGGTTCTCAGGCTCTTTGATGAGTTTAAGAGAAAATGGAGTATTCCTACACAAATTTGTGTTCTGGCGCATGTTACAACCCAGATTGAATGTTTGAAGAAAGGAGTGCCGGCAGATCTTATTTTCCAAAGTGTTGCAGGTTCTGAAAAAGGTAATAGCGGCTTTGGCATAAACGGCGATCTTATCCAGGAAGCGTATTCTCTTGCGCTTGAAAAGGGCACAGCTTCAGGACCGAATGTGATGTATTTCGAAACAGGCCAGGGGTCGGAATTGTCTTCAGACAGCCATTTTGGCGCAGATCAGGTAACATTAGAAGCCAGGTGTTACGGATTTGCAAAGAAATATAATCCTTTCCTGGTAAACACAGTAGTGGGATTTATCGGGCCTGAATATCTTTATGACAGCAAACAGGTAATAAGGGCAGGGCTGGAAGATCATTTCATGGGTAAACTTACCGGAATTCCAATGGGCTGCGATGCGTGCTATACCAATCATATGAAAGCTGATCAGAACGACATCGAGAATTTGGCTGTATTGTTAGCCGCCGCCGGGTGTAATTACTTTATGGGAGTGCCGCACGGAGATGATGTGATGTTGAACTATCAATGTACAGGGTACCATGAAACGGCCACTTTAAGGCAGTTGCTAAAGATGAAGCCAATCAGGGAATTTGAAGTTTGGCTTGAAAAAATGGGAATTCTTGAGAACGGCAGACTAAGTAAGAAAGCCGGGGATGCTTCAATTTTTGTAAGTTAAAAGATTAAAGGAGATGCTATTATGGAAAATATAAAAGATAATAAACCCTCTTGCCATGAAGGCAAAATATGCGATGAATTAAGTGATATATCAGAAATAAATATACGAAAACAGCTTCTCGTGCCCAATCCGGCAAATAAGAAAGCTTATATGGAATTGAAGGAACATACGCCCGCAAGAATAGGCGTGTGGCGTTGTGGACCGAGATACAAAACAGAGACTTTGCTCAGATTCAGGGCAGACCATGCCGCGGCTCAGGATGCAGTATTCACAAATGTCGATGAAAAATTTATAACTGAAATGAATTTATTTACAGTTCAGAGCAAGTGCAAAACCAAGGATGAATACATCACCAGACCTGATCTTGGAAAACAATTATCACAAGAAGCAATCTCGATAATTAAAGAAAAATGCGTAATGAAACCGCAGGTGCAAATATATGTTTCGGATGGTTTGAGTTCGGTAGCCATAGAAGCAAACCTGGAGAATATTCTTCCTGCAATGATTCAGGGGCTAAAAATACATAGAATATCAGTCGGAACGCCTTTTTTTGTTAAATACGGGAGAGTTAGAACTGTGGATGATGTTTCAGATGCAACCGGGGCAGAAGTGGTTTGTAATCTGATTGGAGAAAGGCCTGGCCTTATAACAGCAGAAAGCATGAGCGCCTATATTGTCTATAAAGCATTCAAAGGAATGCCGGAAGCAAGAATGACTGTAGTTTCGAATATTTT
>Ga0194040_1000458_pt1 | contig 12297 bp, 4 predicted proteins | sample JunL2210m_MetaG_FD_148973 | JGI IMG/M metagenome (GOLD analysis project Ga0194040, IMG submission 148973) | Anoxic zone freshwater microbial communities from boreal shield lake in IISD Experimental Lakes Area, Ontario, Canada - Jun2016-L227-10m | ecosystem: Environmental > Aquatic > Freshwater >... | reverse complement strand
TTTTGTATCTTTCGGCATTATGATCTGGAACCGGTTTTACCTAAAACAACAACATCTGAACAGAAACCCAACCCCTGTGGATAATCCCCATCCGGAAAAATCCATAATCTTTCATAATCTCTAAAAAGCAACACAAAACCAGCCATTAAGGAATCAAACTAAACATTCTTCTCGTTTTAATTCAAACCCCCTCACTCCCCTTCCCGTTCAACTTCTCAATCAAACTCATCACCCGCTCCTTCGTTTCATCAGTCGCAACGATATCCTTCGTAATCGTAATATCGGCAATATCCCCTTCTTTGATCCCGCCAGAAAAACCGCAGGCAAATTGAATATCACTATCTCATCCCCACATAACAGAAGAGCGGCCAATTCTCCTTCAATCCTGTCCAGGGTTGCTGTAATTTCCATCATTATCCTTCACATCCAGCTGGGGAATGGAACCATTACCTAACGATTTTCAGTAATCATAGAAGGCCTGGGCAGCAGTATGCCCTGAAAAATCCTTGCAATTATATCGATTGTAAGTGCAGTCGCAGACCGTTCTGGCTAAACTCTGTGAACTCCCCGTCTGCTGCGTAGTCACAGTCTTTGCAATACCTGCAATCGGCTGGCAGCTTGCCTGTCCTGTTTTGACATCGTACTTCGTGCTATCGGTTGCCACCGTTACATCGCCGTTCAGCTCGGTGCGATATATCGCCGATCCCACCTGGGCCAGGCGACCATAGGTTGCTGATGTTGGATGACCATAGGAATTCCCGGCCCCGACTTCTATGACGCTGATCTTCGGATGTACTTTGGAAAGGAAGGCTCTGCTGGATGACATGGCGCTGCCATGGTGCCCGACCTTGAGGATATCAGCCTGAAGATTCGGTCCGCTATTGACAATACGGCTTTCGGTATCGACATTGGCATCACCCATAAACAGGAATGACACCTTCGTCGAGTCATCTTCAGTACGATGAAGTTCTGTTTGATGTCATCGGAGAAGGTGGCGGTTGGGTTTCGGACCGGGATGGTCAGCGGTCGGATCCAGGTTTGATCGTGTCTCATGGTCGGGCATTAAAATGACCAGGGCAATATCGGAATTGGGAAATCCTGCGTTTATGGTGGTATTTTATGGCACTTTGGAAAAGGATGAACCCCAAAATACGGTCATTTATCGTTTGAATTTGGGGGGAAACGCCCAATTTGACCTTATTAAGTATTTTTAGCAATCGAAGCCAAATGCGGGCGATTTAAACGAACGAGAATGGATTTTATGGGTTGGGGCGGGGTGTGGATACCCACCTGCGGGTATCGTTTCGATAATTCGGGCGGAAAATAGGGGAATTTACCTGATTTTTGGGGTTAACGTAGGTATGCCAGGGGTACCTGCAGGTGTTGTTGAGTGACCAGCCGAACCTGGAGATACCGGATTCATTTGTTTTTACTGATATTGGGTACCGGGTCCTTCAGTTTCGGTTCGAGGAGTCTGGCGGGGATTGGGGCGACTACCGAGCTCGGTTATATGAACTCAATCGGTAGGACCTCATGGCCAACGGCCGGTTCGACCTCGGTGAGGACGTACGGTGGACGTCGTTCGCGAAGACGTTTGATGTGGTGGGTAAGGCGGGATCCCTTTTTTTGTGCTGTCGAATGATTTCGGGATATGACCATTTGTGACAACTGCGGTAAGTGATTTACCATCAGAACATCCGCCACATACCTGTCGGCACCGTCATCTCAAACCGTGCTCCCTTCCCCGGCTTGCCCGTCTCATGGATTGAAATTCCAGTAATGTCAAGGATCTCCCGGGAAATGGCTAAACCAAGCCCCGTATTCTTCCCGAATCCACGTTCGAAGATCTTCTCCTTCTCCGCTGCAGGGATACCGTCACCATCGTCCTTGCAAACGATCATATGGTCATCGCCGGCTTCCTCAACAGAGAACCAGATGGTCGTGATCTTCCCGCCATACCGGGCTGCATTGTCCATCAGGTTGTAAAACACTTTGACAATCAGCGGGTCGGCGAACACTTCCGTACTGGCTGGGAGGTCATTCTTAACCACAACCTTTCCCAGCGGGGCTTGCTTTGCTGCCGTGTCCACGATTGTACGGCATTCCTGCCATGTGGGAGCGTGGACACCGATCTCCTCGTATTCCTTGGTGAACTGGACCATTGCGGCGATCCGCTTAGCAGCGGTTGAAACCTTACTAAAATACTCATTCTGTGTGTTACCGGGCTCCTTCTTTTCGAGGATGCTGAGGTAACACATCTGCACCGTGAGCTGGTTGTTGATATCGTGGCGGGTGATGGACGAGAGGAGGGTCAATTTCCTGCTGGCAAGGTCAAGTGCATCTTCTGCACGTTTACGTGCCGTGATATCCCTGATATTGCACTGGATAATTTTCTTATCGCCGACATGGTAGACATTGCTGATAAACTCGACATCTACACTCCGGCCATCTTTCGTTTCCAATGGGAGGTCTTCGTACCGGACATATTCATTCGTTTTCAGTTCACAGAATGCACGTTGGGCAATGGTTTTATCCTTGATGAACCCGAGTTCCCAGAGGTGCCTCCCGATAAAATATTCCAACGGGTATCCCAGCATATCAATAAGGAATGTATTGACATCGATAATTTTTCCGGTCTCTTCTTCAAGGATGATAATACCGTCCTGTGCAGTTTCAAAGAGGCGGCGGTACTTTTCTTCGCTCTCCCGCACCGCCTCAATTTGCCAGATATCAGTGATATCACTGATCGTAATACGGACCGTGGTCGCCTCGCCGTTCCCGCGGGACCTGAATCCTTCCAGTCGGGCAGGGAACATTGAGCCGTCGCCCCGTTGAATCATAAGAGTGCATGCCTGATTTTTCTTGCGGTTCAGCACGGAAACGAAATACTGGTCCCATACTTCAAGATCTTGTGGGGCGATGAACCGCCCAAGCCCATGGTTGATTATCTCGTCCCGGTCAACCCCAAGGAGCGTGGCACTGGTGAGGTTCACACCAGTTATCAGTGCCTTATCGGTAAGCGAAAGATAACCAACCGGGGCAGTTTCGTAGAGGTCGAAATACTTGTCCCGCGATTCTTCGAGTGCCAGCTTCGATTTTATAAGATTTTCAGCCTGCATTTCAAGTTCGATCTGGTGCACACGGAGTTCGTGGATGAGTTGTTCCGGGGTCTGGTATTCCAGCCCGGGAGAACGTTTCGGGGAGCGTGCGAGCTGCTCCTCTGCATCATCCCTCAGGGAACGGGCACTGGCCGTGTTCGTCTCGTCCGTTGCTGCCTTCTTTTCTTGTGGTGTCATCAGTTCTCCGCGTTGCCTGTATCTGCGATAAGCCACGCACCGTTCGGCACCACCATCTCAAACCGTGCCCCCTTACCTGGTTCTCCATTTTCGATAATCGTGATCCCGGTTATTCCAAGTATCTCACGGGAGAGGAAGAGCCCCAGGCCCGTGTTCTTGCCAAAGCCCCGTTCAAAGATCTTCTCCTTCTCCTCAACTGAGACCCCATTTCCATCGTCACTACAGACAATTACAAAATTCCCATCCCGTTCCTCAACAGAGAACCGGATGGTCGTGATCTTCCCTCCATACCGGACGGCGTTGTCCATCAGGTTGAAAAAAACCTTGGCAATCAGCTGGTCTGCGAACACCGTCATATCATCGGGGATATCATTTACCAGCCTGATATCGCCAAACGTTACATCTTTTACCACGGTGTACAAAGGAGTGCGGATCTTCTGCCAGACCGGTGCATTGACCCCGATACCTTCATAAATTTTGGTGAATTGGATCATTGCCTGTATGCGTTCAGCAGCATGGGTAATTTTGTTAAAGTACGTACTGAACGAGGGGTCTGGCTGCTCCATTTCCAGGAGTTCCAGGTAGCCCATAAGCACCGTGAGCTGGTTATTGATATCGTGCCGGGTGATGCCGGAGAGTAACGTAAGTTTCTTGTTCGCTATCCCAAGAGCCGCCGAGAACTGCCGAAGCTCCTCTTCATGGAACTTCATTTCATTTTCGAGTTCTACACGTTCGGTAATGTCCTGCCCCTGGGCGATCGTGGCTAGCACAGCCGTGCCATCGGGAGTCCGGATATTTGCCGAGTTCCAGAGAACGGTTTTTACTTCACCAGAGATCACATTGAAGATCGGGATCTCCACAATCTTCCATTGCTCACCAGCGACAGCCTTTTGGATCAGGTCCATTGAGGCATCGCAACTTTCCGGGGGAAAAAGGACATCCAGGTGCTTACCGATTACCTGCTCCCCGGTCTGACCGGCCAGTTCCTCGAAGGCGTGGTTGAACCGGGTAATCTCAAATGCCGGGTTCCAGACGATGATCGGGGCGTTGGCATAGTCGAAGAGGTTGCTAAGATATCCATTGCTCTCTTTGAGCGCCTCTTCTGCCCGCCTGCGCTCCATCTCTCCGGCTGCCCGCAGTGCCACCAGTTTGAGCACCGCTTCTGCCAGTGCGGGATCCTTTAAGGGTTTTTGCCCTATCACCGCAATAAGGCCTATGGGTGTATGGTCAGAACTCCACAGGGTGGTGCCAACATAGCTCTCGGCGTTGAGATCCCGGAGTGCGGCATCACGGGGAAATAACCGGCAGACTTCCTGCTCGAAACAACAGATCGTCTTTCCTACGACGTCGCCACAAGGGGTATCTTTTAATGCGTATGTTACGTTAGTGTCAAACTTTCCGTCATTGTAAATAGCAACCGTCCGGGCGGTCAAGCCGTCCCCATCGAGCGTATCGATGCAGACATAGCTCATGTCCAGGTGTTCTGCAAGGTATCGTGCCAGGGTGTTAAAGAAATCTTCACCCGAACCCGGGTAACCGCACTGCACAAGGAAGGCCCGGGTGTCATCGAGGAGTTTTCGTTCGGTAATATCCTGTACCATGCCATGAAGCCCGAAGACCTTTCCATTCTCATCGAGTTTCACGCCACCGGATGCATCCGTCCATCGTATGCTGCCATCCGGACGGATCATTTCCAGTTCAAGGTCATACGGTTCACCGGTTGTCAGCGCTCTCGTAACCGCTTTGTTGAGAAGATCCCAGCTGGGGGGAGTATAGATACGCGGAAGTTCTGCGTAGGTTGGCGCAGGAAGTGAGGGGTTCCATCCGGCAATTTTGCATAATTCCCCGGACCAGGTCACGATATCGGTTTCTATCACCCAGTCCCAAGTACCGATATGCGCCAGGCTATGTGCTTCTTTCAGGTGGAGAAGAGCAGATTCCAGTTCAAGTTCTGCCCGCTTGCGCTCAGTAATATCATCATATACAGCGACTATTTCCCCGCTGTGCAACCGGAACACCCGGTTCTCGTACCAACTGGAATATTTCTCATCGATGTAGATTTTCTGTGGGAAATATGCCGGAATTCCTGTCGCCCAGACCTGCTGAAAGACCGGGATTAATCCATATTCGTCAATGGCGGGACGTAGTTCAAAAAGACTTTTTCCTACCACTTCCTCTTTCGATTTTCCCTCGATCTCCAGCGCTGTTTTGTTGAAATCTCTGATAATGTAATCTTTGCCGGATGCCCCGTTATTTCTGACTTCGTAGATGGCAACCCCGCTGTTGATGGTGTTAAAAATTCCCCGGAAGCGGTCCTCACTCTCTGCAAGCATCATTTCTGCCTGTTTACGGTCGGTGATGTCCTGGATAACAGCCACCGCCCCGTTTATGTTCCCGCCATCATCGTGGACTGGCACTGCTGAAACAATAATCGTTGCGAAACTCCCGTTGAATCGCTGGATATTGACAATTTCTACCGGTGCTGCTTCTCCTTTCGTCAGTACGCGGGAGGCAGCCCAGTCCTCGGGCTGAAGCGCTACACCGGTATCCGGCCACCATCCTTTATACTCGATAAATTCCTGCATGTCGGAAGAGTGCGGAACCACCCCGTCGGTGACACCCCAGATCCGGTTCACCATTGCATTGGCCGCTAAAATCTGCCCGGTTTTGGCAAAGATGAAAATCCCTACAGGAAGGATTTCTAAAGTGGTGCGAAGGCGTTCTTCGTTCTCGGTTAACGCTGCCAGCGCCACGTTGCGTTCAGTGACATCATTGAACGTGACAACGAGTTTGTCTGCCAGAAACGTGGCGAAAAGCTCGCAGATGCGGACCGTTCCATCGCGGCAGGTAACCCGGTATTCACCCGTGTTGACCGGTTGGCCGGATCGTTTCGCCAGTTCAAGGTACGGTTTCCACCGTTCAATCACTTCCTGCCGGTATCCGGGATCAGGGTATGCCAGCTGGTACCACTCAGCGGCGGTGGGAGCAGTATGTCCGAAAAGGGTGAGAGCGCTACGGCTCCAGTAATTGATGTTGTTATCCTGGAGATCAACTAAGGCAACAGGGAACGGCGTTGCATCGAGAATTTCACGGAGACTGGCCTCGCTCTTCCGCAGTGCCTGTTCCTGCCGGGCCAGTTCATCCAGATTGCCACGCAGTTCTTCTTCTGATGCGGCCAGCTGTTCATAGGATGCCATCAGCTCTGAAGTCTTCCTTTCCAGATCTGCTTCAATCCGTTTGCGCTCGGTGATATCGCGCCCGATCCCAAGTACCCCGATAAGGGTTCCCTTGTCATCGAACATCGGGGTCTTGATGGTTTCCAGCAGGGCGCGGTGACCATCATCGGCGAAGGAGATCCATTCCTCGTTGCTGGTGGGCTTGCCTGCCTGCATTGCTTTGCGGTCATGCTCGCGGAAGAGATCGCCCTGCATGCGATCGACAAAGTCGTAATCGGTTTTTCCGACGATATCCGCCACCCTGGCACCGAACAATCGCTCGAACATGGAATTGCATAAGAGATAGACACCATCTTTGTCTTTGAGCCAGACCAGGTCCGGGATAGTCTGTACAAGCGTATGGAGCCGGCCATCACTTATGCGCCGTGCCTCATCAGCGAGCCTTTGATCGGTGATATCAGTGAAGACAACGATCCCTGCTGATACCTTCCCCGTTTCATCCAATATTGGTGCGGCGTTGGCATGGACAATCCGATCGTCATCATTGTCTCTCCGTATAACAAAATCCCGGCTGCCGGTTTCACCATACATAATTGCACGGGCCAGTGGTACTTCATCGGCTTTCAGCGGTCTGCCATCGAGATCCAGGATCTGCCAGCTGGCTACATACTGATCGATCCCGACCCCATTGACAATGGTCTGACGGTCTCCACCCCTGATGAGCAGTCCCGCATCATTTACATAGCGCAGGGTGCCATCGGGAGCATCGGCAATGGCGATACCTGCCGGGCTCTGGTCCATGGCAGCCCTTAAAAACGCATTGGCCTGATGCAGTTCCATCTCCATCTTCCGGCGCTCAGTGATGTCCGTGAGCATGGCAAAAGAACCCTGGAACGAACCCTCCTCCCCGATAATCGGCGTTGCAGAGACCTGCATTGTCCTGATAGATCCGTTTTTTGCCTTGAACCCACGTTGATAAGAACCGGACTTACCGGCCATCCGTTGTTCCAGCTGATAACGGTTATCGGGGAGTTCTTCAGTGACCATGAATGACTGGATTTGTTTCCCGATCATCTCTTCCGCCGTATACCCAAGCATGCCGATGAGGCATTCGTTGACATACGTTGTAACAAACTTCTCATCCATCGCCCAGATCCCTTCACGGGACGTCTCAACGATACGCCGGTATCGTTCCTCGCTCTTCCGGAGCGATGCCTCCCCCTTCTTCCGCTCATCAATGAACCGGGTGGTGATCACGATTCCGTCTATACCAGGGACTCCGGTCAGGTTTTTACCGATTGATTCTACCCAGGTATACGAACCATCTGCTCTCCGGAGCCGGAATTCTGTCGGGACACCGGTGTTGGTGTTAGTATAGACCTCTGATAGTTCCCGCTTCACCACCCCTGTATCATCAGGGTGGATGAACTCCATCGGGCTCTTGCCAATCGTGAATCCGGGGGGATAGCCGAGCAGGTGCTCGGACGCTGCCGTGTCAAAGACAATCCGGCCTTCCTGGTCAAGGATCCTTATAATGTCGGATGCATTCTCAATAAGGGTCCGGAACCGGGTCTCACTCACGTTGAGTGCTTCACCTGTTGTATGCCGCTCTACTGCCACCCGGACCTTATGGACGAGTTCGGCAAACTGTGCGCCCGGTTCGCCGCCTTTCTGGAGATAGAAGTCCACGCCGCTGTTGATCGCCTGGATGACGACCTCTTCCCTTCCCTTTCCGGTGAACAGGATGAACGGGGTCGGTCCAAAGCGCGTCCGCACCTCAACAAGGAACTTGATGCCATCCATCCCTGGCATCTGGTAGTCGGAAACGATGGCGTCAAATTTCTCCAGTTCAAGTAACCGAATCGCGCCAGGTGCACTCTGTACTGTAGTTACGGCGATATCTCCGGATTGCTCAAGGAACAGCTTCCCGATTTCAAGAAGGTCTGGTTCGTCATCAACATAGAGGACACGGAGTGTATCTGCCATTTTTTAACTCTCCCCCGCATAACGCCACGCACCGTTCGGCACCGTCATCTCGAACCGTGCTCCCTTGCCCGGTTCGCCGGTCTCCTTAATGGTAATACCGGTGATATCGAGAATCTCCCTGACAAAGAAGAGTCCACGGATTGCGGCCCTTTCACCACCACTGCGTAAAAATATCCGTTCTTTTTTCTCATGCGGAATGCCGGTACCATCATCTTCAAAGATTATGGTGACCACGTCGGGAGTGCTCATATGCCAGATTCGGATCCGGGTGACATGTACACCGTGCGTTATCGAGTTCTCGAAGAGGCCCTGGCATGCCTTTTCCAGCAGGGGATCAGCAAAGACCTCGAGGTCTTCTGTTTCAATGCTGTGCCGGATTTCACCGACGGATATATGGGACAGACCGAGCAACATCACCATCTTTACGTTCTGCCATGTCGGGGGTTTTACCCCCATGTCCTGGTAATCTTTCGAATATTCAACAGTCTCGTGGATTAACCGGATCGCATGATCACCTTTTTGCAGTGTTGCAATAATCTGGTCCTGCCCTGCCGCATGATTTTTTGCCATCTCAAGGTAACTGTTCAGGACAAAGATCTGGCTGGTTAGGTCTTTTCGTGTCAGTTCGGAAAGGATATTCAGTTTCTGGTTCACTCGCTGGAGGGTGTCTTCAGCAAGTTTACCCCCGGTGATGTCCATCACAAGCCCGGTTACTTTTTCCGGCGTCCTGTCCGGGGTGTAACCGGTGATCCTGCCACTGTCATGGAACCACCGGTATTCGCCTGTGCTGGCGCGTATGCGGTACTCGATATCATAAACGGAAGCTTTCCCGTCCAGGTGATCCCGCATTGCCTTCATTACCAGCTCCAGGTCATCCGTATGTACCAGTGCCGTAAAATCGGTATAAAGGGAAAACCGGTCCGGGCTATACCCGAGCATCCCTGCTTTTTGTTCACTGCAGACAACTGCACCGGTCCTGCAGTCCATCTCCCACCACGCGAGGTTCCCTGCATCCATGGCGCTTTCAAGCCGGACATGGTTGACCTTCAGCGCCGCCTCGCTCTTCTTCCGGGCTTCAATCTCTTCTTTGAGATCGTCGAGCAGGTTTAACATGGCAGTTTTATTCTTCTCAAGCACCTGGTTCGCCTCCCCCAGTTCCTGCTCGGCTTTCCTGCGTTCTGCCAGTTCCCATTCCAGTTGCGAGGTACGGTCCGCAACCAGTCCTGCCAGGTATTTCTTCTCGTCCCGCTCCCGCTCGCCCGCCGCCTTTATCTTCACCATTGCCCGTATCTGGGCGGTCAGTTCTGCCTCGTCAAAGGGCTTGGAGATAAACGCCTCACCTCCCACCTCAAGCGCCCTGATGCGGCTCTTCCGGTCATCTTTTAATGCGGTAAGAAAGACCACCGGGATGTGCGAAAGGTACGGGTCAGCCTTCAACTGACTGCAGACTTCAAACCCATCCATCCCGGGCATGAGGATATCCAGCAGGACCACATCAGGGTTCTTTTCACGTACCAGTCCGATGCCGTGTTTACCGTTTTGTGCGCTATACACGCTGGCGCCTGGAAAAGCATCAGTCACGAAGGCTTTCAATGCTACCAGGTTGTCTTTATTGTCATCGATGGCTACGATTATCGGGGCTTTATGTTCCATGGAGGACCTCGTGTATCGACTGTAACAGGAGTGGCCCGTCGACTGGTTTTGAGTGGTAACCGTTGAAACCATAAGACAGGATCTCCTCCCGGTCGCCTTTCATCGCCCGGGCCGTCACGGCAATGACGGGGATATGCTTTAAATGCTCTTCTCTCCTGATCGCTGCAAGCATCGTAATTCCATCCATCACCGGTAGCGATAGGTCCATCAGGATGAGGTCGGGTGTGCGTGCACGTACATGTTCAATACCAGAACGGCCGTCCGTGGCCTCGATAATGGTATAACGGTCCTTCAGCAGTGCCCGGACCGTCAGCATATCATCCGGGTTATCTTCGACAACAAGGATGGTTGGCTTTTCTGGAACTTTCTTTCTGGCAGGTCGTTCCGCCACCGGTAATTCGTGTTCGCGGGGCACCGATACCATCGTCTTCACTGCCGTTAACAGCCCGCTACGGCTGATATCTCCTTTCTGGATTAACTGGTGGATATGGTTTCCTTCCAGGAAATCGAGCTCTTCCCGGGTGATGTGCTTTGCGGTAAGGATCAGTACCGGCAGCAGGGCAGTCCTCGCATTACTGCGGACCATCTTCAGGACGGTAAAACCATCCACCTCTGGCATCATCAGGTCGAGGATCATCGCATCCGGCAGTGCGAGCCCGATCTGTTCGAGGGCTTCCTTGCCATTCCGGGCCACCTGGACCTTGTACCCCTGCCCGGTGAGGATATCAGTTATCTGGATAACGGCAGGTTCACTGTCTTCCACGACAAGGATCGTCCGGTCTTTTTCGCAAGGTAAGGAGGGCGGGTCTCCGGCCTCGGCAGGTACGGAATATTTCTTTATTTCAACTGCCTTGTCATCGTGCAGGTTTTGGGAGAGGGCGAGTGGCAGTCGCAGGGTGAACATTGAGCCTTTACCAAGGGTGCTTTCCACGCCGATGCTGGCATTGAGCAGCCGGGCATATTTCTTTGCAATGGACAACCCGAGGCCGCTTCCACCGTAGGTCCGTGCAATGCGTTCATCTGCCTGCCGGAACTCATCGAAGATATAGTGGATCTGGTCCTGGTCGATACCGATACCGGTATCCGTTACCGTGATATGAAGTTCTTCACCAACCACCCCTGCCGTGATATCTACCGAGCCCTCGTTTGTGAACTTCACGGCGTTGTCAACGATATTCTGCAGGATGTGCTGGCACTTCGAAAGATCGCTCGTGATGGGGGGGAGGGAATCACTTACCAGGTTATGAAGGCTGATACCCTTCTCCTCTGCCTGCGGTCCGATCATTGCTACCACCATGCTGACAAGGTCCTTCACAGAGAACTGGGAGATGCTTATCTCTTCGCGTCCCGCTTCGATCCGCGAGATGTCTAATATATCGTTGATCAGTCCAAGCAGGTGCCTGCCGTTTCGTTCGATCACGTCAAGATAACTGTATTCTTCTTCCGGGATTTTCCCGGCCAGCCGGCGGTTCAGGACTCCGGACAGGGCGATGACCGAGTTGAGCGGGGTCCTGAGCTCATGGCTCATATTGGAGAGGAAGACACTTTTCAACCGGTTGGCCTCGTCAAGCTGTTTTTTCTGGACTTCCAGTTCGGTATTCTGCTCCCGCATCACTTCTGCCTGAACGGTCATCTCGGTATTCTGCTCCCGCATTACATTTGCCTGGACGGTCATCTCGGCGTTCTGTTCACGCATTACCTCTGCCTGCTGGGCCAGCTCCCGGGACTTCTCCGTCAGCTCGCGGTTCTGCTGTCCAAGCAGTTCGGAAAATTCCGTGATCTTCCGGTATGCCAGCACCCCGTTGAAGCGGGCGGTCAGGATACCCCAGCTGTCATTGACCAGCCGGATTGCCGGTGTGGTGTAGGCACGAACGGATGCCAGCGAGATCATTGCCACGACTTCCTGCCCGGAAACTATCGGGATGGTGAGGATCTCCCGTGGTATCATGTCGCCGATGACCGTGGAAAAGATAAACCTCGTATCAATCGGTATCTCCTTAATATGCTGTATCGCCCGGGTTGAGAGCGCAGCACCAAACTCACCTTCCCGCCCCATCACCGAGAACGATGCCCTTCGCGAATCCTGCAGCCCGACCGATTCGAAGAGCACAAAACCGCTCTTTTCAGGGTTTAACAGGTAGACCGCCCCTACCTGCGAGCCGGTAAACGTAAGGAGCACCGCCCCC
>Ga0194040_1000456_pt1 | contig 12302 bp, 7 predicted proteins | sample JunL2210m_MetaG_FD_148973 | JGI IMG/M metagenome (GOLD analysis project Ga0194040, IMG submission 148973) | Anoxic zone freshwater microbial communities from boreal shield lake in IISD Experimental Lakes Area, Ontario, Canada - Jun2016-L227-10m | ecosystem: Environmental > Aquatic > Freshwater >... | reverse complement strand
TTCGATTACTTTGGCATTGCCGGCACTGCTGACTTCAACCTGAATGAGATGGTTCAGCTGAACGAAATCCTTTCCCAGTTGGGGCTCCGTCATTTTATAACCACTTTCCCCGGCCCCCATGCCTGGCCCCCGGCCGGAGTTATGGAAGAGGGATTTCAATGGATCACCCTCAATGCAATGAAAGACGGGACCATGAAACGCAATGACACGGTCATTAACCGGATCATGTCGCGCTTTGACAGCCGGATTTCCGGTGCAAAGTCCGAAAATCACCTGATCGCAGCTGCAGAAGCATGCAGGGAGGCCATCCAGTTTGCGGAAGGATTGATTTCAACGGATCATTTTAACAATGAGCTTCGAACACTGGAGCAACTTCCGGAATATAAAAAACAGGCGGCATACCGCGCTCAAATTCTGAAGAAAGAGGCCGATGAGCAGCAATTGCTCATGAATGCCATTTTTACAAAGGGCGAGGCATGGTGGAAAAAACGGGTTTCCCGCATGGACAGTCAGCACATGATGGGGTTGAATCCCGAAGATACCCTGATGAACGCCCGGTTGAAGACCTTCCTCAGTCTCGTTTGCTATTCAAATGCAAATGAAGCCATGAAGCAGCATGATCCGGACCTGGCAAAAAAGGTGATCGCAATTTATGAAATAGCCGATCAGCAGAACCCCGAACCGAATTTCATGCGCGCCATCATCCTTGTTCAGCAAAATGACACCACTGCCGCGGTTAAACAGCTGGAAACAGCCGTCGGCAAAGGTTTTTCCGACAAATCAAGAATGATGCAACAGTCTGATTTCGAAGCACTTAAAAATTCACCCGCCTATTTTGACCTTCTCCATAAGATGAAATGATGGATCTCAATTTACTGAAAACTAAAATTGACATACTGAGGGCCCAGTTTGAAGGAGATATCTTCACCGATCAAACCCAGCGTCTTCTCTATGCCACTGATGCTTCGGCCTACCGGGAAATTCCATCGGGGGTAGCCCGTCCGAAAAATGCAGCCGACATTAAAAAGCTGATCACCTTTGCAGGTGCTGAAGGCATTCCGCTGATACCGAGAACTGCCGGCACCTCCCTGGCCGGGCAGGTGGTTGGCGCCGGCCTGGTGGTGGATGTTTCACGGTACATGACGAACATTCTTGAGATCAATGCTGACGAACATTGGATCCGCGTGCAACCGGGCGTCATCCTCGATGAATTGAATAAAGTGGTTGAAAAGTCGGGGCTCTTCTTCGGACCCGAGACCAGCACCTCCAGCCGGTGTATGATGGGCGGAATGGTTGGCAACAATTCATGCGGCGCCCACTCCATCCTCTACGGAAGTACCCGCGACCATGTAATCTCGGTCAGGGGGTTTCTGAGTGATGGGTCGGAGGTGGAGTTCAAAGAACTTTTGCCCGAAGAATTCAGGAAAAAATCTATCGGCGAAACCCTCGAAAACAGGATATACCGCCAGATGACTGGGATCCTCTCAAATCCCCAAAACCAGGAAAACATCCGAAAGGAATACCCTGACCCGGAGATCCACCGGCGCAATACCGGGTATGCGCTCGACCTGTTGCTTGACAGTGAACCGTTTGGAATGACGAATGATGAATCATTTTCTCCGTCACGCGTCACGCGTCACGTGTCACGCTTTAACTTCAGCAAACTGATCGCCGGCTCGGAAGGCACGCTGATGTTCATGACCGAGATCAAGCTCAACCTGGTTCCATTGCCTCCCAAAGAGAGAGCCCTGGTATGCGTACACTGTCACACGGTTGCCGAATCGCTGAAGGCCAATCTTGTGGCTCTGAAATATAAGCCGGGGTCGGTCGAACTGATGGACAAGGCCATCATGGATTGTACGAGAGACAACATCACCCAGCGCCAGAACCGTTTTTTCATCGATGGCGATCCGGGAGCCATCCTGATCATCGAATTTGCACGAAACACACGGGATGAGATCCTAGGCATCTACGATAAACTGGTTGCCGATCTTCAATTGAACGGACTGGGATATCATTTCCCGATTGTTTTCCCTCCGGATGTCAAAAAGGTGTGGGATCTTCGCAAAGCCGGACTGGGAGTGCTTTCCAATTATCCCGGCGACCGCAAACCTGTCCCTGTGACGGAAGATACTGCTGTAAAGCCTGATCTCCTTCCGGAGTACATCCAGGAATTCAACCAGATGCTGGCCGGTTTAGGTCTTGATTGTGTGTATTATGCCCATGTAGGTTCGGGGGAACTGCATCTGCGGCCGGTGCTGAATCTCAAAGATCCCGCCGATGCAGAACTTTTCCACACAGTTGCGCTGGAAACTGCGAAGCTGGTCAAGAAATTCAATGGGTCACTTTCTGGTGAACATGGTGATGGCCGGTTACGGGGGGAATTCATCCCACTGATGCTTGGGGAGCAGAACTACCAGCTGTTCCAGGAGATAAAGGACCTGTGGGATCCGGGTCATATTTTCAATCCCAATAAAATTGTCGGGACTCCTAAAATGAACACCAGCCTTCGTTTTGAGCCGGGGAAACCGGTGAGAAACATCCCGACCGTGTTCGATTTTTCGGCCAGCCATGGAATCCTGCGGGCAACCGAACAGTGCAATGGTTCGGGCGATTGCCGCAACACGGTCATCACCGGCCACTGGATGTGCCCATCGTACATGGCAATGAAGGATGAAACAGCCACCACGCGGGCCAGGGCAAACATCCTCAGGGAATTCCTGACCAATTCGGTGAAGGCAAATCCATTCGACCACCAGGGAATCTATGAAGTGATGGATATGTGCCTGTCGTGTAAGGCCTGCAAGTCGGAGTGCCCTTCGAACGTGGATATCGCCAAACTGAAGGCTGAATTTCTGCAGCACTGGTACGACGCCAACGGGATACCGCTCCGCTCGAGGCTTATCGCCTATATCACTTCCGTCAACCGGCTGGGCAGCATCGCCCCTGCCCTGTTCAATTTCTTCCAGAAAAATAAGACCCTCTCGGGGATCACCAAGAAACTTTTGGGTTTTGCCCCCAAACGTAACATCCCGCTGCTTTATTCAACCACCCTCCGTGCATGGGCGGCCAGGAATCTTTCGTCGGGGATGTATGTACCCATTGCAGCCGCAGGTCCGAAACCATTAAAAACCGTGTATTTATTTGCCGACGAATTCTCAAACTTCAACGATGTAGAGATCGGAATTAAAGCCATCAAATTGCTGAATTCGATCGGGTACAGGGTCATCATTCCGGATCATGGAGAGAGCGGCCGAACCTACCTTTCAAAAGGACTGGTCAGAAAAGCCAAAACACTGGCCAATGAAAATATCCGAAAGTTGCAGGATCTCATCACCAGCGAAACACCTTTAATCGGCATTGAACCATCGGCCATTCTTGCCTTCCGAGACGAATACCCCGATCTGGCCGATGCACAGCTCAGGCCCGCAGCCGTAAAGCTTGCGGAGAATGCACTGATGTTTGATGAATTCATCGCCATGGAGCTGAAAACAAAAAATCTCGGGTCCATGTTTACCAGTGATGCGAAAGTGATCAAACTACATGGCCATTGTCATCAGAAAGCCCTGGCATCGGTAGAGCCAACGAAAAAGATGCTTTCGATACCGGTCAATTACCAGGTTGAGGAGATCAAATCGGGATGCTGCGGCATGGCCGGCTCATTCGGTTATGAGAAGGAACACTATGATGTTTCGATGAAAGTAGGTGAACTTGTTCTTTTTCCTGAAATAAGAAAAACCACCCCCGACATGATCATTGCCGCCCCGGGAACATCGTGCCGGCACCAGATCGAGGATGGAACAGGACGGAAAGCCTTACATCCGATCGAAATCCTGTACGATGCCCTGCTTTAGCCGGTTTATTTCAATCCCCGGTTTTCCAGCAATGCATCAATGGTTGGTTCATGTCCCCTGAAATCGACATACAATTCCATGGCATCTTTCGATCCTCCCCTTTCGAGGATACATTTTCTGAATTTCGAGGCTGTGGTCTTATCAAAAATATTGCCTGCCTCTTTGAATGCCTGGAAAGCATCAGCATCAAGCACTTCAGCCCAGATGTAACTATAGTATCCTGCCGTGTATCCTCCGGTCATGGTATGCTGGAAATAGGTTGAACGGTACCTTGGCAGTATCTGCGGGATCAAACCGATCCGGTTCATCGAATTCGATTCAAAGGTCAGTACTTTCAGGTCCTTCAGCTCTTTGGTGGTGTGATAATCCATGTCAAGGATGCAGGCTGCAAGGTACTCGGTCGTTTTGAACCCCTGTCCGTATTTGCCGCTTTTGATCATTTTATCAACGAGTTCCTGCGGAATGACCTTCCCGGTAAGATAATGTTTGGCGTACACTTTCAATACATCCGGTTCAAAGGCCCAGTGTTCCATAATCTGGGAAGGCAACTCGACAAAATCACGCGGAACACCAGAAATCCCCTGGTATTTCACATTCTTAAGCAACCCGTTCAAAGCATGGCCAAATTCATGGAAAAAGGTTTCGGCCTCATCGGGAGTGAGTAAGGCAGGTTTATCTTTGGTAGGTCCCGAGAAATTGCACACGATGGTCATCACCGGGGCAACACGCTTTCCATCCTTATACGACTGCGACCGATAGCTCCCGCACCATGCGCCACCGCGTTTGCTGGCCCTGGGATGAAAATCGAGATATAGTGCGCCAAGGTGTTTGCCATCAGCATCCTTACACTCATAGAGCTTCACATCCGGAAAATATTTAGGGGCATTTTTCACTTCGGTGAAGGTGATCCCATACAATTTATTGGCAACATGGAAGATCCCATCCCTGACATTATCAAGCTTGAAATAGGGTTTCAGCATCTCCTCATCGAGGTCAAAACGCTGTTTCATCACCTTTTCGTTGTAGTAGCGCCAATCCCAGGCCTCAAGCTGGAAAGCTCCGCCCTCATGATCAATGAATTGCTGCATTGCGGTTTCTTCTTCCTTCGCCTTTGCAATGGCCGGTGTCCATACCTGTTCCAGCAGTTTATACACATTCGCGGGCTTTTTTGCCATGCGGTCATCCAGGGCAAAGTCGGCCCAGGTTTCGAACCCCATCAGATTCGCCTTTTCCAGGCGCAGGGGAATCAGCTTTTCAATGACCTCTTTATTGTCCTTGTCATTGTTATTGTTGCAGCGGTTGATATAGGCGCTGAAGATCTTTTCACGAAGCATGCGGCTGTCAGCAAACTGGAGGAATGGCATGATGCTGGGGTTCTGCAGAGAAAACACCCATTTCCCCTTGGTCTCAGGATTCTCATCGGCAGCTTCAGAGGCCGCGGCAATTGCACCCGGAGGCAAACCCGAAAGTTCCTTCTGATCATCGATCACGAGTTTAAAAGAATTGGTCTCTGCCAGTAGGTTCTGCCCGAAGTTGAGCTGGAGCATGCTGATCTGTTTATTCAGCTCCCTGAGTTTTTCCTGTTGGGCAGGTTCAAGGTTGGCTCCGCCCCTGACAAACCCTTTGTATTTCTCCTCCAGAAGCTTCCGCTGATCTGCATCCAGCTTCATCCTATCCCGGCTTTCATATAATTCCTTGATCTTTTTGAATAACCCGGGATTCAGGCTGATATCGTCCGAATGTTTTGACATGACCGGCGAAAGTTGCCTGGCAATATCCTGCATCTCCTTATTCGTGTTTGCACCATTCAATGCATAAAAAACGGAGCTGACCTTATCAAGCAATTCACCGCTGTTGTCAAGCAACACGATGGTATTTTCAAAAGTAGGGGCATCCGTGTTGTTCACGATGGCTGCAATCTCAGCCTGCTGCTGCTTCATCCCCTCCAGGAATGCCGGCATATAATGCTCATTTTTAATCTGTTCGAAAGGAGGAACCTCAAAAGGGGTTGTCCACTTTTCAAAAAACGGGTTGGTCCCCTGCCCGACTACTGATCCGATAATTAATCCCATTGCGGCGAATAAGATAACTGTACGATTCATAAATTTGAAGTTAAGTTGAGGTTGTAAAGGTAAAAAAAGTAACAGAGCAAATGGTCGTGACCCGTGACGCGTGACGTGTGACAAAAATCGTCATTCGTAATTCGTAATTAAATGGCCATCACCTCTCCCTCTTCGGCTGCATAAGTCTCAGGAAATACTGACCGGGCTTCGGCAAGCAATGGAGCAATATCTTCGTAACGGGCAGAAAAGTGACCGATCAGCAATTTTTTCACCTTCGCCATGGCGGCGATGGTTGCCGCATCGATGGCTGTGGCATGCAGCTTCTCCACGGCGGCGGCCGCCTTATCCTGCATGAAGGTGGCTTCATGGTATAGCAGGTCAACGCCGGTGACGAAGGGAATGATCGCTTCAGAATAACCTGTATCGCTGCAATAGGCATAGGAGCGTGCAACCAGCACTTTTCGGGGTGGGTTTTTCTCACGAAACACGAAGCCGCAGGTGGGAATTCTGTGATTAAGCGGAAAGCTGTGAACTGAAATCCGTTCTTCCTCGCAGACAAGATCAGGTTGATCCATTTGCAGGGAATGGAAAATCAGGGGGTAGATAAGCCGGGTTTCCGAGGCCTCCATCTGTATATCAATGATGGACTGAAGCGCTGCAGGCGCATAAAGATGGAGTTCCTCCTTGCGGCCCAGCAAATGCATGGAATGGAGCAGACCTATCAGTCCAAAAAAATGATCTCCGTGAAGATGGCTGATGAAGATGCGCTTTATCCTCTGGAAGGATATATGGTACCTGCGCAACTGGAACTGGGTTCCCTCCCCGCAGTCAATTAAAAAGAAGCGCTCATTTGCATTGAGCAAATGAGCGCTTAGGTTTCTGTTGTTAGCCGGGATGGCAGCATTGCTTCCCAGGACAGTCAACGAGAAGGTCATGGCAGATTATTCAGCCTTCGGTTCTTCTTCGGTTGGCTCAGCTTCGATAGCTGGTTCCTGTTTTGCCGGTTTGGTGTCGCGGGCCAGATTTTCGGCCTTAACCATATCAGCTTTCAGATTAGCCAGGGATTCGATATCGCCAAGGGTTGTCTTCTCCAGGTTATCCTTGAGTTTCTTAACCGCTTTCTTGGTATCGCTTTCCTTTTTCTGACCGACTTTGGCCTCCTTGTTCTTCTCTGCATAGGCAACATCCTGGTGGATCTTGCTGTGCGAGAGGATGATCTTCTTGTTCTCCTTCGAGAATTCGATCACCTTGAAGTCCATTGCTTCTTCCTCTTTCGCCTGGGTGTTATCCTCCTTGCCAAGATGACGGAGCGGGGCAAACCCTTCAACGCCATAAGGCAGGGCAACAATCGCGCCCTTGTCACTCATGCTGACGATGGTTCCAACATGAACCGAACCAACAGCAAATACATTCTCGAATACATCCCATGGGTTTTCTTCGAGTTGTTTGTGTCCAAGGCTGAGACGACGGTTATCCACATCCACATCAAGCACCATCACTTCAATGCTTTCGCCAATCTTGGTAAATTCGGCAGGATGTTTGATTTTTTTCGACCAGCTCAGGTCGGAAATGTGAATAAGTCCATCTACACCCTCCTCCAGTTCGACGAAAATACCGAAATTGGTAAAGTTGCGAACGGTAGCGGTATGTTTTGACTTGAGTGGGTATTTCTCTTTGATATTGGCCCATGGATCAGGAATGAGTTGCTTGATGCCCATCGACATTTTGCGTTCTTCGCGATCGAGTGTGAGGATAACCGCTTCCACCTCCTGACCAACCTTGAGGAAATCATGGGCAGTGCGCAGGTGCTGTGACCAGGACATTTCGGAAACATGGATGAGTCCTTCAACACCCGTTGTGATTTCAACGAAGGCGCCGTAATCGGCAATAACCACCACTTTACCTTTAACCTTGTCGCCGATTTTCAACTCCTGGTTCAATGAATCCCATGGATGCGGGGTAAGCTGTTTGAGACCAAGGGCAATGCGCTTCTTGTTTTCATCGAAATCGAGAATAACCACCTTGATTTTCTGATCGAGTTTTACGATCTCTTCAGGATGATTGATACGGCCCCAGCTGAGGTCGGTAATGTGAATGAGACCATCCACGCCACCGAGGTCAACAAATACACCATAGCTGGTGATGTTCTTAACGGTGCCTTCAAGGATCTGACCTTTTTCAAGTCTCTTGATGATTTCTGCCTTCTGCGCTTCGAGTTCGTCTTCGATGAGGGCCTTGTGCGAAACAACCACATTCTTGTATTCGTGGTTGATCTTCACAACCTTGAATTCCATTACTTTATCAACATACACATCGTAATCGCGGATGGGTTTCACATCGATCTGTGAACCAGGTAGGAATGCTTCAATGCCAAAAATATCGACGATGAGACCGCCTTTGGTGCGTGATTTTACATAACCCTTGATAATTTCCTGTTTTTCGTAGGCGTCATTGATACGTTCCCATGATTTCAGGATGCGGGCCTTTTTGTGTGACAATAACAGCTGTCCACTGGTATCTTCCTGGTTTTCAATATAAACTTCCACTTTATCCCCGATCTTGAGTTCGGGATTATAACGGAATTCGTTCATCTGAATCACACCATCGCTTTTGAAGCCGATGTTCACAATCACTTCGCGGTTGGTCATGGTGACCACCGTACCTTCAATCACTTCATGATCCTGGATGGCGCGCAGGGTCTGGTCATAAGTCTCTTCCAGCTTTTTGCGTTCATCACTGGAATAGATTTCATGTTTCTTTCCAATGGCATCCCAGTCAAAATCGGCCAGTGATACAGGGGCAACAGGTGTTCTTCTGCTCTTTTTTTCCGGTGTTGCTGCTACAGGTTCCTCAACGGATTCTGCAACGGGTTCGGCAACAGCTTCGGTAACAATTTCTACTGCAGGTTCTGAAACAACTTCAACAACAGGTTCTGCAACAACTTCTGCAACAACTTCTTCCACCTGGGCGGCTTCGGGTTCAGCAGGTTCAACTTTTTCTACAATGGGCTCAATGTTCTGCTCCACGTTTTCATTCATTTCTTCAGGAGTCATTCAATTTTGCTTTGTGGCGGTGCGAAAGCACCAACCGGGTTTAACATTTGGTTAACTGACGGGGGATTAAATAAAGAACGCTTTTCATCTCCACCCCTTTGAAAATGGAGTGCAAAAGTAGGAAGAAAATTTGGAATTCACAAGAGAAGATTGAATTATACCCTGCTTCTATTTGACCTTCAGCTCCGTCCAGGCTTTTTCGAGCTGTTTGTTGAGGGCTCATTTGTCCTATTATTCGAAATTCGTCATTCCTCATTCGTCATTCGTAAATCAATTGTGTGTTCCTTTGTATTTAAATTTGCACAAACGAATAAAAATGAAAAACCAAAATAAATTCAAATTCCATTCCTGGTTTCCCATTGTCATCGTGTTCCTTCTGCTGATCAGCATTTCATGTAAAAAAAAGCAGGACGACACACCTGTCCCTGATAAGCAGGTACTTATGACGATTAATTTTACAAACAATTTCATTAATCCGAAGCTTGGGGCCATCGTATTCGTCTCTGATGCCGCCGGGAAATCCCTGGCTGATACCAGCGTGACCGGTAATCCCAGGCTGGTGCTTTCCACCTATAAGACCACCACACCCCCATACCAGGTAACGGTTGCAACATGGGATCCCGATATGCATAATTTCCTTGTTACCATCAACACCTATACCCACGTACTTCCTGCAGAATGGACCATGAGGGGGAACCGACTCGTTTCAACCGGTGATGCAAGCTACAGCCTAACGAATGTTCCGCAGCATTCTGACCTGATCCTCTATTCAAGCTCCGGGTACTCAAACCTGACCTTTGCAGACGCCGGCAGCCTGCCGGTATACAAATCCCCTGATTCGTTGTATATTAAGCTCAATGGAGCTGCCGGACCTATGTATAAGTGGAAAAGCGGATTGGCTGCCGGTACCAGCCTGGAAATCGACCTTACCACCATGCAGGCAGCCGAAACCCGCACGATTTCACTGCCGGTAACGGCACAGGATTTCCTGGCCAGGGTGTCAGGTTATAATGACACAAGCGATTATTCTGCCCTTATGGTAACAACGGATGAAGTATTGGGGGATGGCACGGCCAAAGACAAAATTGTTGTCAGCTATCCTCCGTCAGCATTTGCAAACTTCCACACCTATCTCGAATTGGTCCAGAACTGGGATTCGGCAAGTACCTATACCTACTCAAAATTTGGCCCCATCCCTGGCGAGTTTGTCAAAACAGGAGCTGTCATCTCCGGCATTCATCCGTCAGCCGGGAGCGTCAGGTTTTCCGTATCCGGATCGTATACGGAAACCAAGGCAACCTGGCATTTTCAGGATGCTGACTACCTCGCTTTCGCATGGACCGTTCACGGACCCGACACAGTCACATTCATGACATTGCCTGCCTTGCCCAAGAGCATGGCTGCCATGTTCCCCACCCTGTCGCTCGACTCAATGCGACTTACCCTGATGGAACAAAGCTGGTATCCCGTTACCGCTTCATATCGATCATACCTGGATGTACTATTCGATCCGCTCCATCCCGGTAAGGGCAGCTACCTGGAGGCAAGCTCTGTGAGGATCATGGTGGAATGAAGTACTTTTTACCTACTTTTGCACCCTAAAATGCTTCTTTATGCCATTAAAATGCGGAATTATCGGTCTATCAAGTTCAGGGAAAACCACGCTGTTCAATTGTATTTCAAATAACCGTGCGGAAACGCACAAGGCTGCCTTTGCCGGCACCAAGTCGAACCTTGGCGTGATGAATGTTCCCGATGCCCGTCTCTATGCCATCGATCAGCTGATCAAATCGGTGAAGGTGGTTCCGACCACCATTGAGATGGTTGACATTCCTGGTCTTTCAAAAGGCGGCAGTCAAACCGAAGGAAATAAGTTCCTGTCCGACATTCGCAATGTGGATGCCCTCATCCATGTGATCCGTTGTTTTGATGATCCGCAGATGCCTCATCTCGAAGGCTCGGTAAATGCAGTGCGTGACAAGGAGATCGTTGACCTGGAACTGCAGATCAAAGACCTTGAATCGGTGGAAAAAAAGATCATCAGGATGGAGAAGCTGGGCAAAACCGGAGACAAGGATGCAAGGCACGGGGTGGAGGTTCTCAATACCCTGAAAGCCCATCTTGAATCATTCCAGTCAGCACGCACAGCGCCCGTTTCGGTTGATGAACGCCGGTTTCTGGATGACATGTTCCTTTTGAGCGACAAGCCCGTCATGTATGTTTGCAATGTAGATGATGCCTCTGCGATAAGCGGAAACGAATATTCATCCAGGTTCATCGAATCGGTAAAGGATGAAAATGCCGTAGTGCTGGTTATCGCTGCAAGGATGGAATCTGAGATTGCCGAACTTGAAACTGAAGAGGACCGGAACATGTTCCTGTCTGATGCCGGTTTAACCGAACCTGGCGTGAACCGTCTGGTCAGGGTTGCATTCCAGATGCTTGACCTGCAATGCTTCTTCACGGCCGGGCCCAAGGAAGTTCGTGCGTGGACCATTAAAAACGGCATGACAGCGCCCCAGGCAGCAGGCGTTATTCACAGCGACCTGGAACGTGGATTTATCCGCGCAGAGGTGATGAAATACAATGATTTTATCCAGCTGGGATCTGAGCATGCCTGCAAGGAACACGGGAAGTTGATGGTAGAAGGTAAAAATTACGTGGTGGGTGACGGGGATATCCTGCACATCCGGTTCAACGTTTAAACGAACCGGGCATAGTTTTTCAGCTTTTCAAGAAAATCAGCTTTTTTCCTCACCGACACTTCAACCTCGGTATTATCCTCAAGGATGATGGAACCACCTTTTCCCTTCACATATCGTTTCACAAACATAAGGTTGATCAGGTGTTTGCTGTGAACGCGCGAAAAAGGGAGATCTTCCAGGATTTTTTCATAATTATTCAGCGGCTTTGACGCGACAAAGCGCTGACCGGTGGTCATGTAAAAAAGGGTGTAAACATCGCTCGCCTCCAGGCGGATGATGTCGCCAAGTTTCACGATATTCAAACCATCGGTTGAAGGGATGATGATCTTTTCATTCTTATTTTTTAGAGAATCGCGCAAAACCCTCAGCCTGGAATCAATGTCGTCGACCTTGTTCTCATGGAAACGTTCAATCGCATTTTTCAGCACTTCAAGGTTAACCGGTTTAACCAGGTAATGGAGCGCCGAAAATTCAAAAGCCCTGACGGCATATTTATCAAAAGCGGTTACAAAAATTATCTGGAAAGCCCTGTATGAGACACGTTCGATGACATCGAATCCTTTGCCATCGGGCAGGTTAATATCCAGGAATACCAGTTCAGGCTTGATCGCATCGATCAGAAAAATA
>Ga0194040_1000448_pt1 | contig 12396 bp, 7 predicted proteins | sample JunL2210m_MetaG_FD_148973 | JGI IMG/M metagenome (GOLD analysis project Ga0194040, IMG submission 148973) | Anoxic zone freshwater microbial communities from boreal shield lake in IISD Experimental Lakes Area, Ontario, Canada - Jun2016-L227-10m | ecosystem: Environmental > Aquatic > Freshwater >... | reverse complement strand
ATTCGTCGGAGATGCCCTGGATACGGTGAGTCCCGACTTTATGGCCGGTCGACATGGTAGGCGATTCAGCAGGTTCGAGCGGATGAATTTTAATCTTTGGGTTCACCTTCCTGAGAAACCTCCCCACCCCCATCACGGTGCCCCCGGTTCCAACACCGGCCACGAACGCATCAGGGGTTACACCATGAAATGTAAGCTGTGACCAGATCTCCGGCCCGGTGGTTTTCTCATGAGCTTCGGCGTTGGCTTCATTCGAGAATTGCTGTGGCAGGAATATGTTTGGCTCCCTGGCAGCAATCTCTTCCGAAAGCCTTATACTTCCCAGGAAGCCCCCTTCGGCCTTTGAGATCGGGATAATTTCCGCCCCAAGGCTTTTGATAATATCCACCCTTTCCTTGCTCATCCAGTCGGGCATGATGATGCGGACTTTGTGCCCCAGGGCCTTCCCGATGGCCGAGAAAGCAATGCCCGTGTTCCCGCTTGTGGCCTCAACTATGGTATCTTCCTTTTTAATGCGCCCTTCATGATAGGCCTTTTCCAAAATATAAAGGGCCATCCTGTCTTTTATGCTACCGGTAATATTATAATGCTCTGCCTTAGCGTATATTGTCCGTTGCTTTCCTTTGTAGTTAAAATTGATGACAAGCAGGGGGGAATTCCCGATAAGCCTCCAGAGATCTTTGAATCTTAAACGGAATTCGTTGTCGACGTGGATATTCATACATGGCATAGGAAAGGACTATAAAAATAAATTCTTTGGAAAACAAAGGCAAAAATAAGGATTTTCTCTTACCTGGCCTTTGAAACCTGGATGAAGGTAACTTCTATATCACCCCCCTGGGGATAAAGGCTGATATAATCATTGTCTATGCGGTACCATGCGTCCTGTTCCCTTACACTGATCAGCCTTTCGTTCACTTTTCCATCAATACTGAGATTCCTGATCACAACACCGCCAGTAAGTGTCTTATCTTTCCCGTAGCGGAGCAAAACACTGAAAGGTTTTGCCGAAAGGTTCCTGAGCTTGATATAAATGAAATTGTCTTTCCTTGCTGCAATGTTCAAGGGCATAAAGCTGAACTTCTTTTCATCGTTCGAATTAATGGTGACCGGGCTGCCCAATACATCGGCAATCGCGTTCTCTGAAATTGTTTTATGTATCCTCGCAATCATTTCCTTCGGATAATTCTCCATCGGGAGGAAGGCAGCCGCATCTGAATATGCGTCGATGGCCTTGTCAAATTCAAAGCCGTTATAGAATTTATCAGCCTCTGCAATGGCTTTATCGTATTTCCCTTTATTGGCCCTGTAAAGACTGTCGATAACAATACCTACCCGGCCAAGCCGGTCCTTTGCATATTTGTCATCGGGGAACAGGGCCACAGCCTGCTGCAGGTATTCCCTGGCCTTGCCATAATCCCTGCTCCCAAAAGCATTGTCGCCTTTAACCACGAGATCATCAAATGTTTTTTTCCGGCCCTGGACTTCGGTCAGCTTTTTATTGATCTCATCGATCTTGTTTTTCGGATATTGCTCGTTGGGCTTAATGGTCAGCGCGTTTTCATATTCAGTCCTCGCGTCCTCGTATTTCTTTTCAAACAACATCTGGTCTGCCTTAGCCAGGGAAGCTTTAAATGCATCATCCCTGGCTTTCATTTCGGCAAGAATGTTATCGATTTCTTTAATCCTGTCCTGAGGATATTGCTCTCCCGCTTTGATGCCTAGGGCTTTTGAATATTCAGCCTTCGCCTGGTCATATGATTTGGCAGCCATTAACTGGTCGGCCCTGGCCACAGAAGCTTTGAAATTGCTTTCAACCATGGCCTTCTGCCTTGAAACATCGGCCATTGTCTTGTCTATTTCACTTATTTTGGTCCTGGTGTAAAGGTCATCCGCCTTAAACTGCAATGCTTTCTGATACTCTGCTTTAGCCTCCTCAAACGATTTGGCTGCAAGCAATTTATCGGCGTTGGAAACAGTCACGGCATAAGCACTGTCGCGTGACTTTCGTGCCCCAATATCGGCCAGGGCCTTTTCAATTTCAGCAATCTTTGTTTTCGGATAAGTTTCAGAGGGTTTTATCGCGGAAGCCTTTTCATATTCCGACCTGGCCTGGTCCAAGGTTTTTCCCGATAATAATTTATCGGCATTTGCAATAAGGCCCGAATATTGGGCATCCAGGGCTTTTTGTTTCTGGATGGCCTCATTTATGCTGTCAATACTGGCAATCCGCTGTTTCGGAAGGATCTCGGCAGGTTTAAGTGTCAATGCTTTTTGGTATTGGGCTTTTGCTTCAACCCAGGATTTTGCTGTAAAGAGTTTCTCTCCAGCTGCCAGCATACCTGAGTACTGATCGTCCAATGCCTTTTGCCTGGCAATTTCTTCGAGTATCCTGATGATCTCCGCAATTTTAGTACCGGGGTATGCTTCGCCTGGTTTGATTGCCAATGCCGCGGTATACTGGGTTTTAGCTTCGGCATACGATTTTGAAGACAGCAGTTTGTCAGCCGTGGTAACCGCATCCATGTATTGCTTGTCAATCGCCTGCTGTTTGGCCAGGTCTGCTAAAGCAGTATTTATTGCAGACAGTTTTTCTTTTGGATAGGCTTCATCAGGCTTTAAAGCAGAAGCCTGGGTGAACGGGGCTTTTGCCTGTGCATATTGGTTCAGCGTCAGAAGCGAGTCCCCGTTTTTTATTGCTGCAAGGTAATCCCCATCGAGTTTCTTGAGGCGTGCTATTTCGGCAAGCGCTTTGTCAATTTCCAGGATCTTTGTTTTCGGATAAGCTTCCGAAGTCTTAAGGGCGGATGCTTTCTGGTACTCAGAACGGGCCTGGTCATAGGTTTTAGACCCCAGCAGTTTATCGGCATTTGCAATGGTTGAAGCGTACTGATCATCCAGGGACTTTTGTTTCAGGATCACCTCTGCAATGCTGTCAATGCTTGTTATTCTCTTTTTAGGAAGAATCTCGGCGGGTTTCAATGCCAGGGCTTTCTGGTACTCGGGTTTAGCCTGCTCCCACGACTTTGAAGCGAACAACTTTTCGCCGGAAGCAATAAGACCTGCGTATTCACTGTCAAGGGCTTTCTGTTTTGCGATCTCCTCCAGTACCTTGTCGATCTCTGCAATTTTAGTTCCCGGATAGGCTTCCCCGGGCTTTATGGCCAGTGCAGCCGTGTATTGGGCCTTGGCCTCGGACCAGGATTTGGCGGCCAATAGTTTATCGGCTGCTGCTACTGCAGCGAGATACTGTTTATCCAGGGCCTGCTGTTTGGCCAGGTCTGCTAAGGCAGTATTGATTGCAGCCAGTTTTTCCTTCGGATAGGCTTCATCGGGCTTTAATGCGGAAGCCAGGGTAAACGGGGCTTTTGCCTGTGCATACTGGTTCAACGTCAGAAGCGAGTCCCCTTTTTTTATTGCTGCAAGGTAATCCCCATCGAGTTTCTTGAGGCGGGCCACTTCGGCAAGCGCTTTGTCAATTTCCTGGATCTTTGTTTTCGGATAAGCTTCAGAAGGCTTGAGGGCCGATGCTTTCTGGTACTCTGAACGGGCCTGGTCATAGGTTTTGGCTGCCAACAGTTTATCGGCGTTAGCTATGGTCCCAGTATATTGCTCTTCAAGGGATTTTTGCTTTAATAGCAGTTCCCCAATGCTGTCGATGCTTGATATCCTACGTTTCGGCAGGGCTTCTTCAGGTTTCAGCACCAGCGCCTTCTGGTACTCGTTTTTTGCCAGGTCCAACGACTTTGCCCTGAACAGTTTTTCCCCGGAAGCCATAAGTCCGGCGTATTCATTATCAGTGCGCTGCTTATCCAGAGCCTGCTGTTTGGCCTGCTGCAACTCCATCTCCTTCTTCCGGGCTTCTTCCGACATTAAGGCTGCCTGTCCTGCAACAAGGGGCCTGACTTTCTCCAGCATCTCTTTCGGATAGCTTGCGCCGGGTTTCACATCCAGGGCATAGGTGTAATAATCTCTGGCCCTGAGAAAGTCTTTGCCGATATAAAAGCTGTCGGCCAGGCTTATATATTCATCGAATTCCTTTTGAGTCTTTGCCCCCTTAGCCAGCAGTCCATCAATTTCGGCTATTTTATTTTTTGGATAAGGCTGGTCAGGCTTGATCTTTGATGCACTTTCATAGTCCTTCCTTGAAGCGATATATGATTTGCCTGAAAAGAGCTGGTCGGCACTGGCGATAAGTTTAATATAGGCCTCATCCCTGCTTCTCTGGGCCGCAATCAGGGGTGTGAGCTCGGCAATCCTGTCCCTGGGATATTTTTCCTGCGGTTTGATTTTCGAAGCTTTCTGGTAATCAAGCAGGGCCGGCTGCCAGTTCTTTGAATTGTAATACTGGTCGGCACTTCTGATCGCCTCTGCAAACTCACCTTCCTGCAACTGCCGGTCTACCTTCAGTTTTATGATCTCATTGATCTTCTCTTTAGGATATTGTTCCCCGGGAAGCAAACGCGAAGCATTCTGGTATTCCTCGCTTGCCCGGTCCAATTCCCCGGCTTGAAAAAGCCTGTCAGCATTTGCAACGGCAACATCATAAAGGGTATTCTGAGCCTTCTGGGACCTCAGCAGGTCCATGGTCTTCCTTAGTTTAGCCTTTGCAGAGGAGTCGTTTGGAAAAGTATTCAAAGCCAGCTGGTAATAAGCCTTTGCATTCAGATAGTCTTTCTTTTGAAAAGCGGCATCCCCGGCACTGAGTGATTTGTCAAATTCGGGTTGCTTGTTCTTTTTTTCGGCAATTACACCCTTCAGCTGGACGATACGCATATTGACCGTCTTATCGGTCGGTTTCAGTTTCTGGGCTTTCTCAAGTTCCCCAAGACATTCTTCAAGCTTATTAGCGGCAAACAGCAGATCCGCCCTTTCAATCAGTTTGTTAAATGCGCTGTCGGGTGAAGGGGGTTTAGCCTTTGACAGGGTATCTGTAGTCTCATTAATTCCATGAGTCCCCGAAGGAGAATCAAAACGGGAAGGCCCGGTAATTGTATGGACGCCTAAGGCAAAAGCCGCCAGTGTAGCAAAAAAAAGTAAATGGGGTAAAAACTCAGCTCTCCGGGGATGTAATTTCATGCAATAACTTCAGTTTTAATCGGAATAAATGATCCTGGCATAGGATAACGCAAAAATCTGGAAATAATTTTACTTCATTGAATTATCACACCATCGCGGATCGTCAGCTTTCGGTCGGCCATTCCTGCAAGTTCAGTATTATGGGTAACAATCACATAGGTCTGGCGGAATCTCTCCCTTAAACTGAAAAAGAGTTTATGCAGTTCCATTGCTGAATTGCTGTCGAGATTACCCGATGGTTCATCGGCGAGGATCACACCCGGGTCATTGATCAATGCCCTTGCGATAGCAACTCTTTGCTGTTCGCCTCCCGATAATTCCGAAGGCCTGTGTTTAAGGCGCCCCGAAAGGCCAAGTATATCCATAAGTTCCTTAGCCTTGGCGGTAGTCTCACTTCTTGAGCCTCCCCTGATAAAGCCCGGGATACAAACATTTTCAAGGGCCGTAAATTCCGGAAGCAGGTGGTGGAACTGGAATACAAACCCGATATGCCTGTTTCTGAACTCTGAGATCTTTTTATCCGACAGATGGTCAACCCTGATCTTATCTATCTCAATAAAACCCGAATCGGCTTTATCGAGGGTGCCTAAAATATGGAGCAAGGTTGATTTCCCCGCGCCGGAAGCCCCCACGATCGAGATAATCTCGCCGTCGTGTATTTCAAGACTGATACTTTTCAGTACATGAAGCTCGCCGAATGATTTTACTATGTCCCTTGCAATAATCATGAAAAGAGAAAGGGCAAAGTTATAAAATTCCCCGTCCCGAAATATTTTGTATTTACGAATCAAAGGGTTACTTTTGGTAACCGGTTATAACCCGGGTAATTCTCTTAATTCACGAGCTATATTACTGATTTATTTATATTTGCGAAAAACAAAAATAATATATTGAACTATGAACCTGCATGAATACCAGAGCAAAATCATATTAAAACAGCATGGAGTACCTGTTCCCGAGGGGGGGCTTGCAAATACACCTGAGGAAGCAATTAAAGTTGCCGAAGTGCTTCAATCCTCAACGGGGACCGATAAATTTGTGATCAAGGCCCAGGTTCATGCCGGGGGTCGCGGGAAGGGCGGCGGGGTTAAAATTGCGAAGAATTTCGAAGAAGTGAGGCAGTATGCCGACCAGATCATAGGCATGAGGCTGGTGACGCCCCAGACCACTTCTGAGGGGAAACTGGTAAGAAAGATCTATGTTGAGCAAAACATCTTCTATCCCGGGCCTTCCGAGCCTTGCGAAATTTATCTCAGCCTGCTTTTAAACCGCAAATCGGGGCATATTATTATCATGTATTCACCCCGGGGAGGCATGGATATAGAAAAAGTTGCAGAAGAGACCCCCGACCAGATTTTTACCGAAGAGATTGATCCAAGGCTCGGGCTTCAGCCTTACCAGGCCAGGAAAGTTGCATTTAACCTGAACCTGAAGGGGGATGCATACAAAAACATGATCAAATTCCTGAATGCCATTTACCAGGCTTATATCAAGTCGGATGCTTCCCTTATTGAAATCAATCCCTTGTTCAAGACTTCCGATGATAAAATCCTTGCAGCAGATGCCAAAGTCGTGATCGATAACAATGCTTTATTCCGTCATCCCGACATTGCAGCAATGCGTGACCTGGACGAGGAAGACCCTACCGAGGTTGAAGCTTCGCGCCATGACCTGAATTACGTCAAACTGAACGGGAATGTTGGCTGTATGGTGAACGGGGCCGGGCTTGCAATGGCAACGATGGATATCATAAAGCTCTCGGGAGGCGACCCGGCCAATTTCCTTGATGTGGGAGGTAGTGCAAACTCCAAACGGGTGGAGGAAGGGTTCAGGATCATTTTGAAAGATCCCGCCGTGAAAGCCATCCTGGTCAACATCTTCGGGGGGATAGTGCGCTGCGACCGCGTAGCCCAGGGGATCGTCGATGCCTATCAAAATATCGGCGACATTAAAATCCCCATTATCGTGAGGCTGCAGGGCACGAACGCCATTGAAGCGAAAAAACTGATCGATGAATCAGGGCTGAAAGTAGTCTCGGCCGTTACACTTGAAGACGCAGCCAACCTGGTCAATACAGTGCTGAAATAAACCTCGATTCTTCTTCTTTCTCAAAAAGCAGCAAGCGGATCTTTTCCAGTTCCTTCATAGGGGATTTTTCAAACGAAAAGGATGAAAAATCAATTTCCAGGCTCCTTAGTTGCGACTGGTCATAATTGCCACTCATGAAACTCAGCAAATGTTCCTCATCGGAACCGGGAAATTTGCCCTGGTTTGATTTAAGGTACTGAAGTATCCTTAATCCGTCAAATTTTTCATGGCAGGCCCTGATGAAATTTTCTGGTGTTTTAAAATTCTTCCTCAGAGGTTCAAAGGGGTCTTTTTCCTTAAGTGATTTTTCAAGAAATTTAACGACAGAAGTCTGGCTGGTTTTATAAAAAAAAGCAGGGAACAGCTCATAGGTTTCCCATATCTCATCAAACAGCTCAAGCGGGTATATGGGATAGCTTGTCCAGTCACCCGAATCACCTTTGATCATGGCAGGCCCTGTCCCGAAAAACACACGGTCGCTGAATCTCGCTTCAGGGTATACCTTTTCGTCATTCCAGAACAGTATCCTGCCGTATTTCCGCAGTTTCTGAAGAAAATAAAAATCCTCCCCGCTGGTTTTCGGGGTCATCCCTCCTACCGCCGCATAGGCCCACACAGGGCATGCTATTGCTGAACCCAGAGCCGTAAATGTGTACGGGCTGCCGATGCGCCAGAGGTTGAGCTGATAATGCCTCATATAAATTTCATACCGTAAAATAGCACGGTATGCGCGGGCATCATCTGAGAACATATGAAAGTAAGGAGCAGAAAGCGCAACGGCGCCGGGGTTATTATAAAAGTTCAGGGCAACGGAAAGAAAATAATTCTCTGTAAATCTGGTATCGGCATCCAGGCTCAGGATCAGATCATCGGGCTTCGACTTTTCAATGATGAGGTCCATGATCACTTTTCTCGCCCAGCCAATACCGAATTTCTTAAGGTCCCAGCCCTTACCCTTTGAAGCCCTGTCGATAATTACAATAGTCGAGGCATCAAAGGTGCCTGACCTGAAAGCTTCGTCAAAACCTGCCCCCGGTTTCACCGCCTTCAACCATTCCAGTGTCATTTCATTGGTAAGGCAGATCTCTGATTTTTCAGGGTCGTTCCACCAGGCTTCGGGTTGGTTTACACATACATAAATCCTGAACCGTTTATACGTTTGCCGGGAAATACAATCTATCAGCCGGTGAAGGAACTGAGGTTCGTTCAGAACCGGCAATGCAACATGGATGAATGGCAATTCTTCCTGAAGATCCAAATCAGCGGTCGATCTTAAGCTTGTCAAAAAGTGCATTATCCTCTATCACCTCAACCGCTTTTATCACCTCCTCATCGTCCTGGTTGGCAACCTCGTAGAAGGCGCTCAGGTTCCACAATTTTTCGGCAATAAGGCCCTTGATCTGTGATTTTATGAGTTTCTCTGAAGCTTTGTACCCTTTTTCATCCAGCTTGACTCCCTGTTTTTCGGCGAGTTCAAAGAAAGGTTTCATGAACTGCTCATTCAGGGAAAAGACTTTGTTGAAAGTTTTAAAATCGGGATATTCCGACTGAAGGGTCCCGCGGTTTTTATCAACATATTCACCTACAAACAGGTTAACCACATTTTTTCGGCGGAGATCAAGGTAATAATCCGAAATAACGGTTGAATCCCAGGGAATGAATACATCGGGCATAATGCCTCCGCCGCCGTAGACCACACGCTTTTTCGATGTGAAGAACTTCAGGGAATCGGGGAACTTAATACTGTCGGGATGTATGAGTTCACCCCGCTTTACCCGCTTGGCGAAGTCCATGTAATACTTATCAACCCCTTCGGCGTATGATTTCTGAATACAACGGCCCGAAGGAGTATGGTACCTGGCCGTGGTAAGCCTCACCTGGGAACTGTCGGGAAGGGAGAACGGCCTTTGAACAAGGCCTTTGCCGAATGACCTCCGGCCTACGATCACGGCACGGTCCCAGTCCTGCACTGCGCCGGCAACGATCTCGCTGGCCGAAGCAGAATTCTCGTTCATCATTACTACCAGCTTGCCCTGCTGGAACAGGCCTTTAGGCGATGAGGAATAGTCTTCGCGCGGACTGTGGATACCCTCGGTATACACAATAAGCTTTCCTGCATCAAGGAACTGGTCTGAAAGGTCTATGGCCGTACCCATATACCCCCCCGTATTATTGCGAAGGTCGAGGATAAGGTTCTTCATCCCCTGGGCCTGGAGTTTCAGGGTCGCTTCAAGGAACTCTTGGAGGGAGGTCTGGGCAAAACGGCTCAGGTTGATATACCCTGTTTCGGAATTGACCATGTAATACGCATCAATGCTGTTAAGGGGAATTTTATCACGGATAATCGAAAAATCGATCAGGTCTTTCTTCCCTGACCTTAAAACGGCCACTTCCACCTTGCTGCCTTTTTTACCTCGTAAATGATCCAGGACATACTGGTTCGTGACATTCTTTCCGGTTGCGGCCTGCCCGTCAATCTTTACGATCTTGTCGCCGGGCATTACACCAAGTTTCTCGCTAGGGCCACCCGAAATGGTATGTACAACATTGATGGTATCGCGCAGTATCTCAAACTGTATGCCCACACCCTCAAAATTGCCTTCAAGCGGCTCATTGGCCTTCTGCACATCCTTTTTGGAGATGTACATCGAATGCGGGTCAAGTTCCTTAAGTGTTTCAATTATAGCCTTCTCCACCAGTTTGCCGTCATTTACGGTATCCACATAGGCAAATTCAACCATCTGGAGAAAAGCACTGTATTTCTTCAGACCGGCATACAGGTCTTTCTGGCTCTGTGCATTTGCCTGCATCCCTCCAAACATCCATAATACAACAAGCATTGCCGGCAGTACCAGGTATCTTTTATTCTTTATCATAATTTTGCGATTAAACCCCGTTTACATTAATTTGCAAAATTATCCATTTTTGGCATACCTTTTGACGAAGCATTCTGATTTAACTAATTTTAACCCCTCTTAACACAACATTAACAAGTTTCAATTTGTCGGAACAAACTTATTCGGATCCTTTAAAAGAAGAGCAAAAACGCTTTCTGCAAAGCATGATCTTCCCTTTTGGTTTTGTCATACTGCTCTGGCTTATAAGGATAGCGGATGCCTTATGGGACCTGGGGCTGAATGAGTACGGGCTGATCCCCCTCAAGCCTATAGGTTTAATCGGCATCATCACCTCCCCTCTCCTCCATGCCGGATTCTCACATCTTTTCGCGAATACCATCCCTCTGCTTGTGCTTGGTTCCCTGCTTTTCTATTTTTACCGCCCCCTCGCATGGAAGATATTTCTCCTCACCTGGTTCATGACCGGTGTGTGGGTATGGGTATTTGCCAGGGGAAATGCAGCCCATATCGGGGCCAGCGGGATCATTTACGGGCTGGCTTCCTTCCTTTTTTTAAGCGGGATCATACGCCGGGAGCAAAAGCTGATGATCATCACCCTCCTGGTCACATTTTTATACGGCAGCCTGCTGTGGGGGCTATTTCCCCAGTTCTTCCCCAAAGAACATATCTCCTGGGAATCGCATCTCATGGGCCTGCTTTCGGGGGTGCTGCTGGCGGTCTATTACAGGAAATCGGGTCCCCAGAAGAAAATCTATGAATGGAACGATGAGGAGGAAGAAGACGGCGATGATGCCTACTGGAAATCCACTTCCACCGGAGAAAACTTCGAAAATTAACTTTCCATTTCAGCATCCGGCTATCTCACTATGATATAGGGCTTTATCCTCCTGAAAATTGAATCGTTAATCCCTTCAACCGAATTCAGTTCATCCACCGACCTGAAGACCTTGTGTTTTTGACGGTATAAAATCAAAGAACGGGTTAATTCGTAAGGAAAATAAGGATGCCTGAGCAGTTCCTTGAACGAAACGGTATTGATATCAAGCTTGTGCAATGAATCGTGGCTGATCACAAGTTGTTCCCTGATGAGGTTGTAGAGCGAGGTATCGATACCCCAGACTTCAAGCAACTGCCTGCAGGTAATGAACCCTCCCAGCTTATTCCTGTAGGTAACAATCCGCCTGGCAAAGGACGGCCCTATCCCCTTTAACCTCTGAAATTCAAGGGTGTCGGCCTTATTGACGTCCACACTGAACATTGGTTTCTGATACCTTGGGCCTCTTGCAGAGTCTTTTATTTTTTCTGCGGATGACCGAAAGGTTTTGAATTTGCCTCCCCTCTTTAATGAATCTTCAATCTCAGCCTTCCTTATCCCTGTTTCAAATTCAATAAGCTCTTTTTCAAGGGCGGGAAAATTAACTGACGGGACGACATGCTCTTCGGGAAGAAGCTGGTTGGCCGATGCGACAAGCAAGAGGAGGATGAGAAGGATAATTATGCCCCTGAGTTCGCTCCTGTTGAAAGAAAGGTAATCCCTGACGATCCGGAACTTTTTCATGGCCGCTTATGTTTGTCGAGAAGTTTAAGTCCTATCCTGCATTCAAGGCAGCGCTTACGGTCGCAGTAATTCCGTTTAAGATGTATTAGGGCCTGGGATTCCAGGGCATTCCCGGCCCTGATCCCAAGCGAATCCCACATCCTGGTTTCATGGTTGTTTTCACTTTCAAGACTTTCAAGCAATTCAACCGCCCTCATCCTCATCGGGCTTATATCCCTTGCCGATCCGTATGCAAATAAAAAAGGCGCCAACACATTGATCAGCAGCAGCCTTGCCATTTCGGGCCCTATCTTCTTTTCGTTCCTGCCGGCTGTTTTTCCAAACCTGTAATGTGTGTTCCAGTAATCAGTCGCCCTGAGCCGGAAGAATTTTTCCAGCATCAGGGCATCCTGGTCTTGCAGCAGGAACCCGGGTTCAGCCTTGCATTTCACAAGGCATTGTACAAACTGGCTGATCCTGATATCAGGAAAATTTGAAGGATGCAGCCTCAGCCGTTTCCACAGCCCCGGCTTTAAAGGTTTTAAACCGTATTTAGCACGCTGGTGCCCGTATTCATATTGCAGTGAACGCAAGTATTTGTCGCGGGGATTCCCGGCAAGCAATCCCGATTGCCCGTAAAACAAGGCCTCCAGCATAAAGGGGCTGCCGGCATTCCTCCTCACTATCCTCAGGGGAACCGACCGCGCCAACAATTCGAACGGGAGTGCATTGATCCGAAAACCAAATCCGGAAGCAAGCAAAATATAAAGCACTTCATCCCAATCGGAATATTCATCAAGCAGGCTCAGTATAAATCCTGATTTTGCCTCCCCC
>Ga0194040_1000428_pt1 | contig 12698 bp, 8 predicted proteins | sample JunL2210m_MetaG_FD_148973 | JGI IMG/M metagenome (GOLD analysis project Ga0194040, IMG submission 148973) | Anoxic zone freshwater microbial communities from boreal shield lake in IISD Experimental Lakes Area, Ontario, Canada - Jun2016-L227-10m | ecosystem: Environmental > Aquatic > Freshwater >... | reverse complement strand
TTTTTATCCGCCTTGAAAAGGAGTTTCGTATTATTTATTTTGATTTCTTTCCCGTAAAAAAGTCAGAAAACCTGGACTCGGTTAAAAAACCTGTCCCGGCAAAACCAAAACCTGTTAAAACTTTTACTGGAAAGGCAAAAACAATTAAAAAAGCAAGTCCTGAAAAAACTTCACTGGCTACTCGAACATCCAAAGTGAAGAAGTAACGAATCTTTGTTCAGAGAGTTATACCACAATCACTGAATTTTCCGAATCCTGGTATTCGGACCTTATTTTCTTGTCTGCTTCACTCTCATTTTCCCACTGGGTTCCGTCGATTAAATATTTGAACTGGTATTCATTCCCAACCCGAAGTTCAATACTAACTGAGTGAATTCCGTTGCGCCTTCTTATCATCGGCGCTTGTTTAGGATCCCAGTTATTGAAATCACCAACAAGGGAAGCCTTTTTGGTGGAAGCAGTTAAGTGTGGAGGTAAGCTGAATTTAACCTTACAAACTCCTTTATCGGTTAAATACTCTTTTTTTATACTCATTTTCTGATTTCAATTATGATTAAACCTATGAAAAAACCTGTATTATCGCATATATAGAAATAAGACTTCAAGTGCCGCTCATATTTGTGAAGACCAGAGAAAAGATCTTTACAGTATTGTTTACCAGGATTAATTTGAACTCCCTGTTTTCAGATTGATCGTCAATGTATTGTCCTTTGGAGTCAAATCAGTCCAGAGACTCATTAAATACAGATTGAGAATTGGTCCTAAAGCACCTGCCTGGGCAATTGTTGCCTGAATAAGAGCATTTTCATCAGCCGAAAGGGATTCATCTCCGGCATAATGTGCCATCATGGCATTTCTCATCCTCGGGGCAACGGCCATTGCAATTGGAGCGGGAGCATAGTACGGCGGAGCCATAAGTGTAAGCTTTGATATTGTATCCATCCCGGCCTGAAGTGCATTTTTTGCATATGTAGCAAATGGCTGCCCGTTCAAACCAGCATAATTGATAGTTGTGATATGGTTTGTTGTTATAGCCAGGGTTGAATCTTTAACATAAGTAATAACACGGTAAGGGCATGGATAAGTAACAGTAGAGCCTGTTTCAATATCAAACAGAAAATTATTTCCAGTTGCTTTTTTAACAATATCATTTGCGTGGAAATGCCCGGTAAACATGATCTTTAGCCCTGCATTCATCAGTTGATCTGAAACCGTGGACCAGTTATCAACAACATATTCGGAAAACATCGTTGCCTGTCCGCTGAAATGTTCAAGGATCCCGTGATGCATCATGCCGATAACAGTTTTGCCCTTCAGATTTGCTTCAGCAAGGCGTGCCAGGGCCCAGGTCATGGTTTCGGGCTTTATTATACCTTCCGTGACATCGGTGGAATCATTATTATTATAATATTCGGCAGCATCGATTGTGATCAGCCATAGATTGGGAATAGGCTCAGAAACATAGCTCAATGAATTGGGATCTGAATATAAAGCATCTCCATACCCGCTATTTGCATAAATTGATTTTATATCATCAGCTCTAACGGAAGGAACCCGGGTGGCATTGGTTCCATCGTACTTTAATGCATGTGGGTTATTCACATCATGGTTTCCAACAGTTACCCTGACTTTAATCCCGGCATTAATTAATTGTGAAATTAATCCAGCAACAGATTGATGGCTTATCAGCTCACCATCCTTTGTTAAATCGCCTGAAATAAGTACCAGGTCAGGCTTTGAAACAAGGAGTTCAGTAACGGACTCCCTGAGGATCGCATCACTTTCTGCAAGTAATTTTCTATCCATTTTAAGATATGCCTGAAATGCAGGTCCATCATGAACTAAGAGTGACGGATCCATATAATGAATGTCGGAAAGCACAGCTATTTTAAACGTGCTTTTTGTTGGCGTGGTTTGATTATCACTGCTGCTTTTTTTACAAGCATTAATGGACAGAATGCAAAGAGCAGCAAGAAGCAGGGATAGTTTTTTCATATGAATGGGTTTAGGTTTAGGTTTGTAAAGGTAATTCCACCCCTGCTGCCCATTTTGAACAAAAGGTTAATTAACGATTAAATTATTGCACGTTGAACTATTGAATACTCCTTTACTGCGAGAATATGGTTTCTCTATCGGAAAATACAAAAACCTCTTCCACATGTTTTTCAGTATATGCATGCCCTCATAAAGCTATTTTCCTAAATTCTAAGGAGTCTTTTTCGTTAATCGAATCAAAAGCGCCTCATGGGGACCAAGGTTTCCTTTTAGATTTTCGCTTGTGTTGCCGATGACCTCGTGTTTCCACAAGTCCCTGATCATAAAAGAATCATCGATAGTATACTGTTTGTTAACAGTCGCTTTCATATCCTGGTCAAAATTGGCTGTTTTGAAAGACCGGTTTATCAAGCAGAGAGCAAATTCTCCATGCTCGAGAGGTTTAAACCATATCTCCAGGTCACCGGATTTAAGCCAGCGGAAAGCTGAGATCCCGAGTCTGTCCTGGTCAATTGCAATTACTTCGCGATTGGTCAAAATAGTTAGTGTTTCCTCAGACATATTACGAATATCATTACCGGCAATCAGAGGGGAGGAAAACATAGCCCACATACTGAGATGCAGCCTTTCTTCAGCCGGGCTAAGCTCCCCGTTCCCGATCTGTAGCATATCTGCATCATTCCAGTGCCCTGGACCCGTAAAACTGCCAAGATCTGCCATTCTGTCGATAATTTGCAGAATACCCATTCCCCCCAGGATGTTCCTGCAGTCAAAGCAGTTTATTATATCAGGAGTGGTCCGCCACAAATGACCAATATCCTTTGCCCATTCCCAGGGGTTATTCTTTCCCCATTCGCAAATGCTGTATACCACCGGTCTCCCGGCTTTATAAAGTGCGTCGCGCATAAGAAGGTATGAGGATTCCGCATCCTGTTTTCCATGCGAACACCAGTCGTACTTCAGGTAATCAACCCCCCAGGTGGCATAAGTCGTAGCATCCTTGAGTTCATGGCCTTTACTTCCTGGTCTTCCACGGCAGGTTTCGGTCCCTGCGTCCGAATAAATACCGAATTTTAATCCCTTTGAATGGATATAATCACCGAGGATTTTCATACCTGAGGGAAACCTGTCTGGATCAGCTAATATGATCCCATTTAGATCTCTTTCGGTCTGCCAGCAATCATCAAGAATAAGATAACTGTAACCCACATCCTTCATTCCATTGGAAACCATTGCATCCGCCACTTCCCGGATGACCGATTCATTGATCCTGCATTTGAACGAATTCCACCCGTTCCAACCCATGGGGGGTGTCCTCGCCAGTGTATCGAATTTCTGCCCATACTCGTCAGGTAAAAATAAAATCAACAAAAGCACTATGGTTAAAACAGCTTTTCCATTCATTCAAGACAACCTCCGGACTGAAATTATAAGGTAAATTATAAAAATTTTCATGCCTGAATTATTTTTCAATAGCAAAACCGGGATGGGATGGTTTCCGTACAGTAAAGTTAAGTATTTGATATGTGTTGAAAGAAGGTGATATTAAAATCCTTAACATTTTACAATTTCTTAACACTAGGCGGTTCTCTGCTCAATTATTTGATAATTCCTTAACACCCGAGGAAAAATGTCAGGGTAATTTTGTGTTTTTCTTTTCGGTCAGGTTATCATGACCGAAGGTATTCTCACTCAATGTTCAAAGATGCATTTATTTCAATCTATTATTATGGAATATTAATCAATATATAAATCTAAAACCTTAATGATGAATCAAAAAGTGGTACTTACAGAAAATAAAGGATGCTGGCCTGTTGGCAAAGAATGCAAACAGAGAAACATAAACAATCGAATCTCCTCTTTATGGGATCTGAACATTTTATGGGCGAAAGGGAAAGGTATGCTGATAAATTTACCTTTGGTAATAATGACTGTGATTTTAATGATTGCAGGAGTTAAGAATGGAAAAGCCCAGACAGAGAACCCCGGTATTGTTCCTGTAAAAATGTCACCTGTCAGCGATCCGCCTAATTTCAGCCCGGGTAGGCTGGTTGTATTAAAAACAACCACTACGGTAAGCAAATCTTCCTCACCGATTACACTCCAGGAATTTACCACATCAGGGACACCAGGCGCAACGATAATTATCCCATCATCAGTGATCAATAATTACCCTTTGCAAACATCCGGTGTTTACGGAGGATCAGAAGGATTCCTGACCAATTCCACCGATGGGAAATACCTGATGCTTGGAGGCTATGCAACGTCTGCTTCATTTGCTGATATCACTGCGACTACTGCAGCTGCAATCTCAAGAGCTGTAGGTTTAGTCACCCAATCAGGGTTTTACTCACAGTTAGCTCTCAGCAATGTTTACTACAACCAGAACGATATACGGGGTGCAGTTTCCGACGGTACCAAATATTGGGCATCAGGGGCCTCAGTAGCTGGTGTTGATGGTATAGATTTTTACGGTCCCGGTACCCAGGCCGGACTGGGTACCTTGGCTACAAATCCTCCTAAAGCATATGGATTGCGGATCTTCGGAGGAGATATCTATTTTTCAACCCAAAAACAGTATGGCGGTCTTGCCGCTAATAATTATGGTATATTCAAGATGACAGGCTTACCAACAACTAACCCTGTTACAATAACCCAGGTAATAAATACTGGGGCAATCATTCCTGAAGATTTCTCATTTAATCCGGCGATGAATGTTTGTTATATTGCCATTAATTTAAATACAAGTAATGGAGGGATCCAGAAATGGACCAAATCGGGAAGTGTATGGAGTCTGGCTTATACTCTTGGCACAGGCGCAACGAATATTGGAGCATACGGCCTGGTTGCAGATTATTCTGTACCCGCTACCCCTGTATTATATGCAACTACCTTTGAAACTGCAGGGAACAGGGTTATCAAAATTACAGATAATGGTACAGCGGCATCATCCCCGGCAACCACTCTTGTAAGTGCAACGGCTGGGGTGTTTTATAAGGGCATTTCCTTTTCGCCTGTTGATTCAGGAACCCCGGTTGTTAATCTTGATATCAACACAAACAGTGGTTCCGAAGCTGCCTCTACTGTAGTCACAGTAACCGCCATTGCTTCATCCCCGGTTGCAACTGCACAAACTGTTTCTCTTGGTGTTTCAGGAACAGGGATTACAGCAGGTGATTATATCCTTTCCAATTCAACAATCACGATACCAGCAGGAGCATCAACAGGTACAGTCACTTTTACGGTTGTTGACGATGCTATATTTGAACCCACTGAAACTGCCATATTAACGATAAGCAACCCATCTCCGGGAATGGTACTTGGCGCAACAACAACCCAGACTATAACAATTCTGGATAATGATAATACGGTACCGACAATTGTAATAAACACAGCAACCACTTCCGATTATATCGATGGCGGGGTAATGGTTTCGCCTACCAGCCCGTATACCTTAAGCGGTGTGATTGCTGATATTACTGATCCTGCAAGCACCCTGGGAATTGATTTTGCTATTAATGATAACGAAACCCCTGCAAGTTTATTGACATTGACCACCGTCAGCAGCAACATTGCAGTGGTGCCAAATGCCAATGTTGTGATCACGGGTACCGGGGCCATCAGGAATTTAAAAATAACACCGGTCAGTGTTGGTTATTCGAATATTTCAGTTACGGTTAGCGATGGCGTTAATAATAAGACTTATGTAATTGCTTATGCAGCTTCAGCCCGTACGCCCGACATCATTCCGGCAAACACTTTCTGGCATACCGGCATGTCGGATGCCTCAGATGCAATAGCACTGGATAATAATTATTATATCAGCGGGGATGATGAATTTGATTATTTAAACGTTTATTCAAGGTCAGCATCCGGCTTACCTGCTGTATCCTACGATTACTCTTCAAACCTTGCACTGCCCGATCCGGGGCATCCTGAAGTAGACCTGGAAGCAGCAGCTAAAAGTCCTTCGGTCATAAATAAAATGTACTGGTCGGGGTCAATGAGCAATGGAGCCGCTCCATTCCCCAATAAGCCCAACCGTGACAGGCTGTTTGCGACGACAGTCACTGGTACAGGGGCGTCCACTGCCTTTACTTTTGCAGGATATGTGAATATCAGGACAGCCTTGCTTGCCTGGGGAGATGCCAATGGTTATGCTTTCACTGCATCCGCCACAGCAGGAGTAGACTCAAAAGCTCCCAACGGATTCTCTCTTGAAGGAATGGTATTTGGGCCTGACAACACAACCTTATATCTTGGCCTGAGAGCTCCTTTGGTACCCGTGAGCAACCGTACGAATGCCGTTATTGCTCCTATCCTTAATTTTGAATCATGGTTTAACAATGGTTCTCCTGTTGGAAATCCGGCATTTGGCCAGCCTATCGAACTGAATCTGAGCAACAGGGGTATACGGGATATTATCAGGCTTTCCAATGGAACCTATATACTAATTGCCGGACCTTCCGGAGATGGAGGTGCAAATGATTTATATAAATGGACAGGATACCCTGCAGATGCACCTGTATTAGTTCTAAGTTCAGCAAGCGGTGTTTTGAAAATGGAAGGTATCATTCCTGTTTATGTAAATTCCCAGTTATCATTATCACAGATCCAGGTTGTTACGGATGGTGGGGATGTAGTACTCTATAATGATGGATTTGAAGCGAAAGATTTAGTGGGAAACCTCCGCAAATTCAGGTCTGATCTGCTTACAGGACTTGACATGGATATCTGTACCGGTTTTACAGCTTCAATAACTCCGGCTGGTAGTACAACTTTTTGTTCAGGTGGATCTGTCACCCTGAATGCCTCCGGGGGAACTAATATCAACAACACCTATCTTTGGTCTACAGGGGCTACCACGGCATCTATCATTGTAAGCACAGGCGGCACATATTCTGTGAGCGTGACCCATGCTAATTTATGTACAAGTATAGCAAGCCAGACTGTGACTGTGAACCCATTGCCCATTCCTGCCATTTCGGGAAGCAACAGCCTTTGCGCTAATTCAGGGTTTTATACTTATATAACAGAACCAGGAATGACAAACTACAACTGGACCATTTCTTCAGGCGGGACCATTACTGCCGGATCAGGAACCAATGTTGTACAGGTAGTCTGGCCGACGGCCGGTGCACAATCAATAAGTGTGAGCTATACTAATTCTAACGGATGTATCCCTGCAACACCAACTGTTTTCCCGGTTACAGTAAATCCTGTTCCCGGCAATGCTGGCTCTATTACCGGTGTGAATGTCATTTGTGCAGGGGAACAAGGTATTTCATACTCCACAGCTCCAATTGTTAACACGATGTATTATGTTTGGACACTCCCTGCTGGTGCCAGCCTTGCCGGCGGGTCAGGAACAAATAATATTATTGTAAATTATTCTCCCAATGCAGTTTCAGGCAGCATTAGTGTTTATGGGAATAATATTTGTGGTAACGGTACAATTGCCAGCCTGGGTATTACAGTCAACCCGGTACCCCAAACGCCTGTCATTACAGCTAATGGCCAGATGCTGAACTCAAATGCAGCCGATGGGAATCAGTGGTATCATAATGGTACTGCCGTTGCAGGTGCCACCTCCCAGTCTTATAATGTTCCTGCGACCCGGCCTGGCTGGTACTGGACCCAGGTGACCCTTCAGAACTGTTCATCAGACACCTCCAACCATAAATACATTCAGGGTGTAGGTATTGATGAAAACATCGAAGGATCATTCAGCATATATCCTGTACCTAACAATGGCAGTTTTACTGCTTCAATAAGCTGGCCAACCAAAACTTCATTCAATATAGCAATCTATAATGAACTTGGAGCCAGGATATACCTTTATACTGATTTTGTGGTAGAAGGCACAACTTCTCAGCTAATCGATCTCAGACCAACTCCAGCTGGAGTTTATACCATCGTATTCACAAGCAGCGATAATAAAATCATCCGGAAGATAATTATCAGCAATTAAAATAATCAGAATGTAAAGCAGGCATGGCTGATATCGGCCATGCCTGCTTTTTTATCCTTATAAAATTCATTTCAGAAAACGGGTTGGACCACATGGCGAATACCGGCTCCATAGAATAGTTATTCAACTGTTGCCCGGAACTTTTCAAATCAATCTTAAACAGTTCTTTATCAAAAAATTCTGGTATTCTTCCATAAACTATGAAATTAAGATGAAAAGTTTGTACTTTTGTGAACCAATTCACATACCCTAATACAAACCAAATCATACTCTTATGGCAAAAAGAACAATCGTAGCCATGCCTGGTGACGGCATAGGTAAAGTAGTCCTGGATGAGGCCATCCGCGTTTTGGATGCTGCCGGTTTTGAAGCTGAATACGTTCATGGCGACATCGGATGGGAATTCTGGTGCAAGGAAGGCGACCCCTTCCCTGTACGCACGCAGAAACTCCTTGAACAGCATAAGATCGGTCTCTTCGGAGCGATTACTTCAAAGCCCAAGGACAAAGCCGAAGCTGAGATTTCACCTGAACTGAAAGGGAAAGGGTTTACTTACTACAGCCCGATTGTAAGCATGCGCCAGAAATATGACCTTGATATCTGCATGCGTCCATGTAAAACCTTTAAAGGGAACCCTTTGAATTTCATCCGCCGCGGTTTTGGGGGCGTTATAGAGGAACCTGTTGTTGATACCATGATCTTCAGGCAGAATACCGAAGGTCTTTATGGCGGCGTGGAATGGACCAATCCCCCCGACCAGGTGTATGATGCGCTGATGACCCATAAAAAATTCAAGGACAATTTTGCATGGTGCCCCAGGCCTGAACTCGCTGTTTCAACCCGTATCCTGACCAAAAAATATACCAGCCGTATTGTAAAAGCTGCATTCGAGTATGCCAAATCAAGGGGCTTCGACACTGTCACGGTTTGCGAAAAACCAAATGTGATCAGGGAGACCTCTGGAATGATGCTTAAAATCGCCCAGGAAATGTCGAAAACAGAGTACCCCGGCATCAAGGTACAGGATACCAATATCGACGCCCAGATGATGTGGCTCACCAAGAATCCTGAAACATACCATGTTGTTGTTGCCAGCAATATGTTCGGAGATATCATTTCCGATGGTTTTGCCGGTCTTATCGGCGGACTGGGCTTCGCCTGCAGCGCCAATATCGGCCCCGAGATCGCAGTGTTCGAACCCACTCACGGTTCAGCTCCCAAGTATGCCGAATTCAATCCTTCTATCGTTAATCCCATCGCCATGATCATGAGCGCCTGCATGATGCTCGAGCATATAGGCGAGAATGCAATTGCTGCAAAAATTTCCAAAGCCATTGCAGAAGTGGTTGAAGAAGGTAAGGTCATGACTTACGATATGATGAAACTCCCGGGGAAACCTGATGTTTTCAGCAAGGGAGCAACATCGACAAGCCAGATGGCCGACGCGATTATAGCCAAATTAGTGTAAATTAATCCGGGAACAGGTTACTTGGTTACCAGGCTACTGGGATAGAGAAGAAATACACAATCCAGTTACCCAGTAGCCCAGTAACCCAGCACCTAATCTCCAACTTATGACCGATAAAGTATTAGCCCTCTGGCCCGAGCTGCTGTGGATCAATGATACTGATCTGCGTGAAAAAACGGCCAAAACCTGGGAACTTGCCCTTGAAAAAAGCGTTCTCACTCCCGAAGACCTGAACAGGATCCCCTTCACCCTGCTTGCAGGGCCCGACCTTAAAGTGTCATTTATGGCCCACAAGCGTTGCGTGGTTCATGTTGCCCGCGATGCAGGGAATAAAATGAATGAATTCTTCAAGGATGACCTTCCTGTGAATATGGATGTCCTGATCGCCGGGGCCATCCTGGCCGACGTTGGCAAGCTTCTTGAATATGAGATGAAGGACGGCAAGTCGGTGCAGGGAATGTACGGAAAGTACCTCCGCCATCCTTTCAGCGGTGTTTCACTGGCTGAACAATGCGGCGTCCCGGCTGCTGTTTGCCATATCATCGCGACCCATGCAGGAGAAGGGGATATGGTGAAACGTACGGTTGAAGCCTATATAGTGCATCATGCCGACTTTATGACCTTTGAGCCGTTCAGGGAAAGACTGAAGTGATTTACGGTAGATGCTCTAACGAACATTTTCACTTGAATTCGCCTTGAGCGAGCATTTTGCAAAAGCTGCATCAGGTGAACGAAGAGAACCGTAGCAGCGTTGCAAAGATGCGAACGAAATACGAAGTTTAAAGAAAAAAATTATGACTATAATTGAAAAGATTATAAGCGCTCATTCAGGCGGGAAGCCTGTGAAGCCGGGCGATATCGTTGATGTTTTTATCGATACCCGCGCAGCCCGGGATTTCGGGGGGGCAAATGTCGTCAAGAACCTCCTCGATAAAGGGTTAACTGTTGCCGATCCGGCGAAAACGATTTTTACGTTTGACTGCAACCCCGGCGGCTCGGACCAGAAATATGCCCAGAACCAGCATTATTGCAGGCAGTACGCCCGTGAAAAAGGCATCCGTATCTATGATGTGGATTCAGGAGTGGGAACGCACCTGGCAATTGACGGCGGACTGGCATGGCCGGGGAGCACGTTCGTTTCAACCGATTCCCATGCGAACATCATGGGCGCCATTGCTTCCTTCGGCCAGGGTATGGGCGACCAGGATATCGCAGCCGCCTGGGCAAAGGGGGCAGTCTGGTTCAAGGTCCCGGCATCTGTAAAGATAAACCTTAACGGGCCAAGGCCGGCAGGAGTTTCAGCCAAGGACATCGTACTGAACCTGCTGAGCATTTTCGGGGCCAATAAACTTCTTGGCTATTCGGTCGAGATCTACGGCGCTGAAACAGAAAAATTCAGCCTGGATGAAAGGATCACAATTTCATCTATGGGCACCGAGATGGGAGCTATACTTATCATCTTCCCTACCACGCATTCACTTCTTGCGGAACTGAAAAAAATCACGGGTAACGATTATCCCATGATTACTGCAGATGCAGGTGCTGTTTATGATCAGACATTTGATATTGAATTTTCGAAATTCGTTCCCATGGTTGCCAAACCCGGGCACCCTGAAGACGATACGGCCATTGACAATGTGCGTAACCAAAAGATAGACTCTGGTTTCATAGGCAGCTGTACCAATGGACGTATTGATGATCTGCGGATGGCAGCCTCGGTTCTGAAAGGCAGGAAAGTTGCGCCAGGTGTTGTTCTGAAGATAGTCCCCGCGACCGATTCAATCTGGAACCAGGCTCTCGACGAAGGGCTCATCAAGATATTCAAAGATGCAGGCGCCATGGTATCCAACGCAGGCTGCGCAGGTTGCGCTGCAGGGCAGGTCGGTCAAAACGGTCCGGGCGAAGTGACTATAAGTACCGGCAACCGCAATTTTGAAGGGAAGCAGGGGAAAGGATTTGTTTACCTGGCCTCCCCTGCCGTGGTGGCAGCCAGCGCTGTTGCCGGATTTATCACGACACCTGACCAGATCCCGGCCAAACCAGCAGAATTCGGAAACAAAGCCATACTGAAATCCGCAGTCAAAGAAAAAGTTAAAACAAGCAAACCCTCAGTTGTCGAAGGCCGGGTCTGGCTCATCGGCAAAGACAATATCGATACCGATATGATATTCCACAACCGCTACCTAACCATTACCGACATAAAAGAAATGGGGCAGTACAGTTTCGACAATCTTAAGGGGTATGAGGATTTTGCGAAGAAAGCCAAGGCCGGCGATATCGTTATGACCGGCAAGAATTTCGGGGCCGGGAGTTCGAGGCAGCAGGCCGTTGACTGTTTCATTTCACTTGGGGTCAACTGCATCCTGGCCGAATCCTATGGTGCGATCTATGAGCGCAATGCCATCAACGCAGCCATGCCTATCCTGACTTACAAACCCGAGGTGATTGCCGAGCTTGAGCTGAAAGACGGGGACAGTATCCGCCTGAATTTCGAAACCGGCGATATCGTGAACCTCGTTAATAATAAAGCAGGCAAGGTTGACAAATTCTATGATGCCCAGATGGCGATCTACAGGAACGGGGGACTGCTATAAAGATACGGGATGCGGGATGAAGAATATGTTGTATCCTGCATCTTGCATCCTGTTGAGCTAAGCGATAATTACGACTTCTTTTCCGGCCTTTTCAATTTCCACCGGCGGTGGGACCATAGGTAATAACGCGGGTCTTCTTTTATCTGGTCTTCCAGTATGTTCATGAACCTGGCTGTGATCTCTGATGTTTTCGTATTCTTTGGTTCGAGTGAAAGCGGGATGAAATCAAGTGTATAATATCCACGTTTCACCGGTTTGATCCATGCATAAAAAACAGGCAGGTTGTCAACCCTGGCGTACTTCTCGGGGCCGTGAAGCACGGCGGTATCCTGGTTAAGAAAAGTAACCCAGAGTGCCAGCCTTTCAGTTGGAGGGCTCTGGTCGGCGATCATGTAAAAGATGGGAGGCTCCCCCCAGTCTTTTGCGAATACCGCCCTGGTGTCGGCAATCGAGACCAGTACCGACCTGCCTTGTACCCTTGTCTTCTGGGTGTAAGCGTCAATATATTTATTCGTGAGGGGTTTATAAAAGCCAACCGGTTTGTGAAGCAGCTGTGTGCCGCTTGCAATCCCCGCCCATTCCCAGTTGCCGTAATGCCCCGCCACACAAATCGCCCCCCTGCCCTCACGGTAACACTGGTCAAGCTCTTCGGTACGGACATATTTATTTT
>Ga0194040_1000425_pt1 | contig 12719 bp, 9 predicted proteins | sample JunL2210m_MetaG_FD_148973 | JGI IMG/M metagenome (GOLD analysis project Ga0194040, IMG submission 148973) | Anoxic zone freshwater microbial communities from boreal shield lake in IISD Experimental Lakes Area, Ontario, Canada - Jun2016-L227-10m | ecosystem: Environmental > Aquatic > Freshwater >... | reverse complement strand
TCCTCGACGGTACGCTTGCCAGGCTTTTGGATGCCCGCTCGGAACTCGGTAAGCAGCTGGATTCCCTGGCTGATGTGGTTTCCTTCGGAGTGGCCCCGGGTATTATTGTATTCAACCTCCTCACGGCCAATTGTGCAGGGAGCTGTAATGCGCTTGACCGTATGCATATCACCCCTTATTTTGCCTTGCTGATCCCGGTATGTTCTGCATTAAGACTGGGTAAATTTAACATCGACCTTAGGCAGGCCGAGAATTTCATAGGTTTGCCCACACCGGCCAACGCCATTTTCTTTGCTTCTATCCCCCTCGTGATTTTCCTGCAGCCTCACATTTACACCCTGATAAAGCTCGATTTTTTTGTCGAATTCTTTTCAAACTCAAGGGTCATTGCGATCCTGACGGTATTTTTCTCTTATCTGCTGGTGTCGGATTTCAAGATTTTTTCAATAAAATTCAAGACGACCGGCTGGGCCGAAAACATGAAGGCTTACATTTTACTGATCTCGTCGCTGGTCCTGCTGGTATTGTTTTCCCTCAATGCCATACCCCTGATCATTTTGCTGTACCTCTTGCTTTCACTGGGGTTTCAGAGGGAGATATAGGTATCGGGAAGTGAAGTTCGGAAATTGTAATTTGTGAAGTATCTCGCACAAGCTGCCTTGGCTGCAAGGAGCGGAACATATTGCACAAGCTGCCTTGGCTGCAAGGAGCGATCAGGAGAATGATTAAATTCAGGTGATTGATTGTTTGAGCGACGCAGCAGGCGCAGCAGCGGTGCAATATCGTGAGCGACTGGCGCAGTAGGCGCAGCGACGTTGCGTATATATGAGCGACAGGTGCAGCAGCGGTGTGAGATGCGAGCACCTCTTACCTGAGCTCGAAATTTTCCCCTAAATACACTTTTCGCACATGCGGATCATCGGCAAGCTCGCGGGATGTTCCTGCGCGGAGGATCGAGCCTTCAAAGAGAAGGTATGCCCTGTCGGTGATGGTAAGTGTTTCATGAACATTATGGTCGGTGATAAGAACACCGATGTTCTTTTCTTTCAGCCTTGAAACGATATTCTGGATATCTTCAACAGCTATAGGGTCTATACCGGCAAAAGGTTCGTCAAGCAGGATGAATTTCGGATCCACGGCAAGGCAGCGGGCGATCTCGCACCTGCGGCGCTCCCCGCCCGAGAGGGTTATTCCCTCGCTTTTCCTTACATGCTGGAGGCCGAATTCATCAAGAAGGGTTTCGAGGCGTTCCTTTTGTTTATCCTTGGGCAGTCCGGTAAATTCAAGTATGGCCCTGATGTTGTCTTCAACGCTTAATTTACGGAAAACGGAGGCTTCCTGGGGCAGGTAGCTGATGCCTCTCTGGCCCCTCTTGTACATAGGTTCATTGGTGATATTGAGGTCGTCGAGGTAAACCTGCCCGGCAAAGGGTTTGATAAGGCCTACGATAATGTAAAATGAAGTGGTCTTCCCGGCCCCGTTTGGCCCCAGCAAACCAACGATCTCCCCTTGTTTAAGCTCCACAGAGACCTCGTTTACAACTGTTCTCTTGCGGTATTTTTTAATGATTTTTTCGGTGCGGAGTATCATGGGGCAATTTTGTCTTTGCTGATCCAAAAGTAGGAAAAAATGTCAGAATGTAAAGTTCATCGAAACGAAAACACCAAATTTAGTGACATTTGGGTTTTGAAGGTCATGCAGGTGGGTCATCCGCCAAACAGCATCAACCCTGAAAATTTTAAAAATATTTTCAATACCGGCGCCGGCTTCCAGGTAGGGTTCCCCTCCGAAAGGCCTCATCTGGTCAGGAAAGAGGGAGTAATCTTCGTTTTTTGGCTCCAGTGTACCGTAAACACAACGTGCATGAACCACTTCCCTCCATTTTAATTTCCTGAGAAGGGGGATATGATTGAAAATAAGCCCGTCGAAGTGATGCGTAAAGTAGACGCTGAACCACATATCGCTCACAAATTCATAATAATTCATGAGGTTTGAAGCATCCTCGTCGAAGAGGAAAGTCTGGTTCCCGTCATGGTTCCTGAGCAGGGGATAGGGCAGGGTCCCCCAGATCTTGCCGGCTTCTATCTTGTATTTCGACCAGCCTATGGTCGAGAAATTGAACCATTGCTGAATATTCAGCTGCAGCTTATAATATTCGTAATCGCTTTTAAACACATTCGGGATGCCGCATGAGAGGCTGATCAGGATGATGGGATAGCTGGAACTTATAGTATACCTGTAAAATTCGGCATTAATGAATTTTTCGCGCCACGACAAACGGGTGTCGAATTTCACTTCGGAAGTATAGATTGAGTTCATGAAGACCGGGACTAAGGGGTCGGCAGGGAACACAACAAACTGCGTCATCCCTAACGGGAACATTTCCCTGTGCGTGAGGGTAAGGGTATTGATGAGCCCATTGAACCATTCGTGTTCATAACCCACTTTATATTCCCTTACCATGGTAAGTTTGTTGTTCGGCCCCCTATGGAAAATCGATGAGAGGATATTGTCGGTGGAAAATGCATTCGGGCTGAGGCCGAGCTGCTCCACATCCCATTTATATGATACTGATAAGTCCCTTCTCGGGTTTTTACTGAGCATATACAGTACGTCGCCACCCCCCTTGAATGCCCCGTCGAGGGTGCCGTATGCCACGTAGCCTTCAAGCTGCACCCTTCTGCTGAAACTGTTAGCCGTACGCCCGCCGAACCTGAACCTGGCCCCTTCCACACCGTTGTAGCTGAATAATTTTGTGTAAGGCCCAAGTTCAAACTTGCCCCAGCTGAGATAGCCGGTTGTTATCCCGTAAATCACATCCGCATACGTCCTGAAAACACGCATGTTCTTTACCGAATCAACCATCTTATAGATGCCCCTTTCGGTTTTGTTGAGCCTTTCGGGACGGTTGTTCTCCCAGAATGCATCATCTTTCTTACCCGATTCAGGTTCGATCAGGACATTCGACGGCATGGAAAAGAACTTTTTCGCTTCCGGTATGTCGAATTGAAAATCAGAATACTGTACTGTTCGATGGGCGAAGAATCCGATGAGCTTACGGGCATTTTCAAACACGTTGAAATCAACCGAGAATTTATCCTTTGTAAGGAGCCAGTACTTGTTGTTTGCCCATTCGTATTCCTGGGCAATGGCCAGGTCGTTCACGAAATTGATATTTGCATCGCCGGCTATGCGCATATCGATCTTTTTTACGGCAAACGAGGTGTCGGCTATCCAGATGTTCCCGGTAAACGTCAGTTCCTGTTTGCGTTTTGGCTTGAACATCATATGGTAGCACCAGTTATTTCCTATATAGGCCGAATCTACAAGGTAATATTTGTATGCATCCAGGCCGAAGTCGGCTATCGGGCTTATAAAATTCTTCTCAAAGACCAACACGTAGTCCTTATAAACGTCAACCTCCTGGGAAAGGTTCCCCAGGAACTGCGACACACTTTCGTTCTCAAGTCCTGAAAGCCGGCTTGCCTTGATGATCTCCTTCTTCGAGCGGGGCGACTTCCTGTAATAAACCTCCGACATTGTTTCGGTAATGAAAACAGGGAGGTACGATTTCCCGTTGATGGTTGATGTGTCAACGTAATTCCAGACGAAGTCGAAAGGTTTTAGGATTTTTCTTTGTTTTAGTTTATCGCTGATGTTGTTGGCGTCGACTTCGATCTTTGTATAGGCCTTATACTGGTAAGTGTCAAAAGACTGCAGCATATTTGATTTCTTATGGTCTATCACTTTCTGCAGTAGGATATCAGCCGGGTTCCCCTTATAGCGCACCACCACTTCGGGGAGGTTGTAAAGCTGGGGTTCAAGCTCAAAATCCACCGTCTGGAACTGGTGAAGGCTGATTTTCCTGGTCTTGCCGGAATAGCCGATCAGTGAGGCCCTGAGGCTGTCGGCTTTTACTTTGAATTCCAGGGCATAATACCCGTTAAAATCGGTCAGGGTTCCCAGGGTAGTGCCTTTAAGCACAATATTGACAAAGGGGATGGCTTCCCCGGTTTTGGCATCTTTAACATGGCCCATGATCTTGGTCACCTGCGAAGCCGCGGTGATTGACAAGGCCAGGATGAAAATGAAACAGAGGGGCGCGAATTTACGCGCCCCCCGGATGTTTATCATGCTATATCTGATGTTAAACCTCAGGCCCATTTTCGGAAAGTTCGTCCCAGAATTCAACTGCCCGCCGGAGGTGTGGGATTACAATGCTTCCGCCGACCAGGGTTGCGATGGCAAAAACCTCTGAAAGTTCTTCACGGTTCACTTTCTGTTCATGGCATTTGATGAGATGGTAGCGCACACAATCGTCGCAACGCAGCACCATGGATGCGACAAGGCCCATCATTTCCTTGGTCCTTACCGGCAGGGCCCCTTCCATGTATGCATTGGTATCGATATTGTAAATGCGTTTGATCACCTTATTATCCAGGGCGAGGATCTTTTCATTCATTTTCTCCCTGTAGGTGTTGAATTCATCAAGTTTTTTTCCCATTGAGTATCAGATTATACCTTCTTTAAGTATATCATGAAGGTGGATGACCCCTTTGTAGGATGACCTGTCGACGACAAGCAGTTGTGTAATATTGTTTTTCCGCATTATTGTAAGGGCATCGATCACCAGGGTTGAGGGTTTGATGGTTTTGGGCCCGGGCGACATCACATCAATGGCTTTAAGTTTGCGTAAGTCAAGATCCTTTTCAAGCATACGCCTCAGGTCCCCGTCGGTAACGATACCGATAAGCTTCGTCCCGTCAAGCACTGCGGTGGCCCCCAGCCGTTTGGAGGAAATTTCGATGATTACTTTTTTTATGTCATCGCTCCCTTTGACCATGGGTTTCTGGTTGCGGATATAGAGGTCGGAGACTTTAAGATACATTTTCTTTCCGAGGGCTCCGCCCGGATGAAATTTCGCGAAATCGCCGGCCGTAAACCCCCTGGCTTCAAGCAGGCATATTGCCAGGGCATCGCCCATGACCATCTGAGCCGTCGTACTTGAGGTGGGGGCCAGGTTATTCGGGCAGGCTTCCCTCGAAACGGTGGTATCAATCACATAGTCTGACTGCAGAGCCAGGTACGAACCGGTATTCCCAACAAGGGATATCAGTAGGCTGCCATGTTGTTTCAGAAGGGGGACCAGAACCTTGATCTCTGGAGTTTCCCCGCTTTTTGAAAGGCAGATGATGATATCGTCTTTCTGAATGATACCCAGGTCCCCGTGAATGGCATCAGCGGCATGCATAAATATTGCCGGTGTGCCTGTAGAGTTGAACGTGGCAACAATCTTCTGGCCGATGATAGCACTTTTACCTATCCCCGTTACCACAACCCTGCCTTTCGAACCGATGATATGCTCCACGCATTTCATAAAATCATCATTCACCGATTTAGACAGATTCTTAATTGCTGCTGCTTCATCCTCAATTGTGCGGATTGCAACCTTTTTCAATGCGTCAGATGTTTTCAATGCACAATTTTTTTATTTTTTTTTGGTTATTTGGAGATGTTTATGTTTATATTTGTATATAAGAGCTAAAAAATTAATAATCAAGTTTGTCCGACAAAAGTACGAAATTAATCATTTTGAAATGGCAGTAAGCAAAGACGAATACAAGCTGCACGAAGTATTAAAGAAAGTTTTTGGGTTTGATGGTTTTAAAGGCAGCCAGGAAGCTGTAATTCTTAATGTCCTGGCTAAAAAAGATACATTTGTGATAATGCCCACAGGGGGTGGTAAATCATTGTGTTACCAAATGCCGGCCCTGGTTCTTCCAGGTACCGCGATCATCGTATCCCCCCTCATTGCCCTGATGAAAAACCAGGTCGATTCAATGAGAAGCTTCGGCACCGAAGAAGAAGTGGCGCATTTTATGAATTCCTCTCTCACCAAGCAGGAGATCACCCAGGTTAAAAAAGATGTAACAAGGGGGAAGACGAAGCTTTTATATGTAGCCCCCGAAACAATCACCAAGGAAGAGAACATCGATTTCCTGAAAAAAATCAATATCTCCTTTTATGCGATAGACGAGGCGCATTGTATTTCGGAATGGGGCCACGATTTCAGGCCTGAATACCGCCGTTTAAGGCCCATTATACAGGCCATAGGGCAGGATGTACCGGTAATCGCTCTTACTGCAACCGCAACCCCAAAAGTTCAGCAGGACATACAAAAGAACCTGAACATGATGGATGCTACGGTTTTCAAAGCATCCTTCAACAGGCCAAACCTGTATTATGAAGTCAGGGCCAAAACGAAAAATTCTTCCAAGGACATCATTAAATACATCAAGGGTCATATAGGGAAATCGGGTATAGTGTATTGCCTCAGCCGTAAGAAGGTCGAGGAACTCGCCGACACTCTTGTGGTGAACGGCATTAAAGCGCTCCCATACCATGCAGGCCTCGATGCGGCAACCCGCAGGTCGAACCAGGATAAGTTCCTGATGGAAGAAGTTGATGTGATCGTGGCCACTATAGCTTTTGGCATGGGCATCGACAAACCCGACGTGAGGTATGTCATCCATAACGACATGCCCAAGAGCCTGGAAGGATATTACCAGGAAACAGGCCGTGCCGGAAGGGATGACGGGGAAGGCAACTGCATTGCTTTCTATGCTTATGAAGACATTCAAAAACTTGAGAAATTCCTGAAAGGCAAATCGGTTGCCGAACAGGAAATCGCAAAGCAGCTGTTGCTCGAAACTGTCGGTTACAGCGAATCTTCGGTTTGCCGCCGCAAACAGCTGCTGCATTATTTCGGAGAGATATTCAGGGAAGAAAACTGCCAGAACTGTGATAATTGCATGCATCCCAGGAAAAAATTTGAAGGAAAACAATATGTGCAACTGGTTCTTGAAACCGTTGTTGCTGTCAAGCAGCAGTTCAAGAACAAGCATATTATAAATATTATCATCGGCAAGAACTCAGCCACTATAAAATCCTATAAACATAATAAGCTGCCCGAGTTCGGCAAGGGGGCGGCAAAAGAGGAGAAATTCTGGAATGCTGTGATCAGGCAGGCTTTGATCGAAAGGTTGCTCACTAAGGACATCGAGAACTACGGCTTGCTAAAGATCAGCCCCGAGGGTAATGAATTCCTGAAGAACCCTTATTCCATGATGCTCATGGATGACCGGGACTATGAGAATCCCGAGGAGGAGGACCTTATGGAAGCCATGGGGTCAAAGAGCAGCACGGCCGATAAAACCTTGTTTGCCCTGCTGAAAGACCTGAGGAAGGAAATAGCCCGCAAGGAAAAACTTCCCCCGTTTGTTATCTTCCAGGATCCCTCCCTCGAAGACATGGCCATCCAGTATCCTATCAACCCCGAAGAACTGAAACAGATCACGGGTGTTGGGAGCGGCAAGGCACATAAGTACGGCAAACCGTTCCTTGACCTTATCAAGGAATATGTTGAAGAAAACGAGATCATCAGGCCGATGGACATGGTCGTGAAATCAGTGGTGAACAAGTCGGGGATAAAGGTGTATATCATCCGCAGTATAGACCGTAAGATAGCACTGGAAGATATTGCCCTGGCCAAGAACCTGAGTTTTTCGGAATTGCTTTCTGAAATTGAAAGTATCGTAGGCTCGGGAACCAAGATCGATCTCGATTATTATATTGATGAAGTGGTGGATCCTTACCACCAGGAAGAAATTTTCGAGTACTTTCGCAAAGCGGAATCGGATTCCATCAATGAAGCCCTTCGTGAACTCGGGGAAGATGAGTTTACCGAAGAAGAAATCCGTCTTATGCGCATCAAATTCATGTCGGAATTAGGTAATTAAAACGTTAAATCATGCAGGAAGAAATTGGAAATAAGCCTGGAGAGATTCAGGAAAATTCAGCTATTGAGCTGACGGAAACACACGCAGAACAACACACAACAGCTAAACACCCGTTTTTTGTTTTTACTGTCAATACGGTACTCGGGCTTGTTCTTCTTGCAGGCCTTGTCATTTTATATATCATTGTGCTGACAAAAAAGGACAACCAGGTTCAATTGCCTGTGGCATTGCAAAATTCGAAAGGGAAGGCCCTTTCGGTTGTTTACCTGAACCTTGACTCCCTGAACATGAAATACGAGTTTATAAGGAACCTCAGGAAAGACCTTGAATCAACGGTGAACAGGTTGCAGGGGGAACTCAAAAAAGACGAAGAAAGCCTGCAAAAGGACGGGGCCGATTTTCAACAGAAAGTTCAGGCCAATGCCATTTCAGAAGAAAAGTCCAAACAGATTTATGAGATCCTCATGAAACGGCAGCAGGAACTTCTTGAGAAGAAGGACAGGTACACGCAAATGATGACCCAGCAGCAGCTGGCAATGAACCAGACCCTGACCGATACCCTGACCACTTTCCTTAAGCGCTTCAACCGCGCCTACAGGTTTGATTACATCATGGGATATAAAAGCGACGGGGAGATCATCGTGGCAAATGACAGCCTTGACATCACCCATACCATACTGGTGGCAATCAATAAGGAGTACCTGGAAAGAAAGAAATAATGAGGCATATTGCTGCTTTCATAATTCCCGGCCTGCTATCGGTTTTCCTTGCGTGCAGTTCACCCGGATCAACGGGGGAAAATGCCGCCCTGCCTGCCGACTCTGTTATTTCTGAAAAGAAATTGATGGCCCTCCTTGTTGATGTGCATTTACTTGAGGGCGGGCTGATGATACAGAGGAACAGGGGGGAGCAGGACAGTAAATGGAACCAGGAAGCATACCGTAAACTTTTCCGCAGGTACCATGTGACGAGATCACAGTTTATAAAAAACATTGCCTGGTATCAGAAAGACCCTAAGAATTTCACACTGATCTATGATACAGTCATGCAAAGGCTCGACAGGCTTCGTAAAACTCCCCCTGCGAAACCTAATGCTTTGAAAAAACCGAAGAAACCTGCCTCTGTGTTGCCCCATCACTGATGGTGTAACTCCAGTTTATAACCGAGGTTCCCGTAATGGTCCCCGATCCTCTTACGACCAGGTTGTCGCCGATCGACTGGTTTGGGTCAAGAGTGATGGTGTTTCCTGAAACAAGAGCTTTGGCGGGAGCATAGGAAAAGCCAATATCGGCAAAATTGTAGAGGAACACGCCCATTTTTGAACTTGTATCGGCGGTAATAATCACTTCATAATTAAGCTTCACCCAGGTTTCCTGAACACTCCAGTTGCCTAAGAAAGCCGCCCTTGAATCGGTTGACGGGGCCAGGGAGATTTCTTTCCCGCATCCACAAAACAGAAGGCAGGAGAGAAGGACAGGGAACGCCAGTGCCTTGATCTTTTTCATTGCAGGATTATGATATGATCGGTTTAATTATCAGAATGTAATACTAAGGCCTGCGCTGGGCATAATAGGAAGCTGGTTCACCTGAGTATAGGAGATGCGGTCAAAATAGAAAATATTTTGTTCGTTCAGGGCATTGGTCACACTCACTGTGGCGTCAAGCCTTGAGTTTTTCCCGAGAAAGAAGGTTTTTTTAAGACTGAGGTCGAACCTGCTGTAGTAAGTCAGCCTGCCTTTGTTGTAATCGGCATACAATATGCCAAGCTGACCGTTATTGGTCGTATAGTCGCCTCCCATATCAGAGAAGGTAAGCTTTTCATAAAATCCCTGGGTTTGGGTAAACGGGAAGCCTGAGCCGAAGTTATACCGTGCATCAAGTTCCCAGCTGCCTCTTTTCCCGAAAAGGTAAGTGGCGACCAGATTCAGGTTGTTCCTCCTGTCCCAGATGGGCACATAATGCATCACTCCGTCATACAAATGAATAAAGCAAAGAGAGTATGTCACCCAGAGACTCAGCTTGGAGAGCTGGTATTTAAGCGATACGTCAACTCCTTCGGCGTCGCCGGTTTCAAGTATGAAATCTTTCTTGAAATAATCGGGCTGGCCGGCGTTTTCGGGTGAGTCGTCGTATAGCTTGTTCCTGTTCATCGTGGTAAGCTGGGGATAATACTTGTAATATCCTTCGACATTCAGGAACAGGTTCTTAAGCACATCCCATTCAAAACCAAAGATAATCTGGTCGCAAAGTTGGAGGCGGGTATTGACAGGTTTCCCCAGGAATTCCTTCTGCAGGTTCTGGGGTGCGGCAAGGTACCCTGTAAACAGGCTCACCACATCCTGGCTGTAAGTTGTGCTGATGATATCCTGGGAGTACATGCCCGCAGCCATTTTAAGCCTGAACTTAGGGAACATATTGTATTTTACTGACAGCCTGGGTTCGAGCCTCAGGTTTGCGAGGGTAGCGTAATACTCCAGCCTGAGGCCGGGTTCAAATATGAATTTCCCTAAGATCCACTTGTATTTTCCATAGAGGGAAGCTTCAGTAGTATTCTGGTCATAATTGATGCTCCTGTTAATACTGTTATAGAAATTCAGGAGGGTATGGTATCCTGAACCTTCAAGCCCGTATCGGAGGGAGTTCTTGCCGAAGAAATACGTAAAATCAAGGCCTACATTAAACCCCCCGATGGAGCTGGAACGGGGAGACTTGTTTTCTTCGGCCATATCGACTTTATAATATGAATAGGATGCATGGCCTTCAAGCAGGACAGGGCTTTTGCCCGGGATGGCCACAAAGTTGAGCCCTCCTCCGTATGAGTTCCAGTGGTAATTCTGCAGGATCTGGTATTGTACCTTGTCGTTGAAATCAAAGCCATACAGGTTTACCTTGCTGCCATTGGCGGCATTGATGGAAATCTTCCCATAAACGTCAAGGTAGTTGTATGGCAGCCCGTTTTCGTTTATATAGTTGTAGAAAATCTTGCTGCTCTGTTCCAGGTAAGAGCCTTTTACCGAGAGGATCAGCGAGGCTGAAGCGTCATCTTCGGTTTTTGCTTTTGCAATGGGCCCTTCAAACAAGGCTTTTGCCCCGAAAGTGCTTATATCGAACTTTCCGCTGAAACGGTTCCTGTTCCCATCCCTTGTAGTGATATCCATCACCGATGAGATCCTGCCACCATATTCGGCATTGAACCCGCCGGTATATACATCCACATTCTTAAGGATGTCAACATCAAAAACAGAGAACAGGCCGATAGAGTGGAAAGGATTATAAATGATCATGCCGTCGAGCAATACTTTGTTCTGTACAGGGGGGCCTCCCCTGATATAGAGCTGGCCGCCCTGGTCGCCCGAGAAAATCACACCGGGGAGCACCTGAAGGTACTGGGCCAGGTCGGGCTGCCCGCCAATGGTCGGGATCTGCATGATCTCCTTGGGAGTAATTTTGATGATGGACGTCTGGGTTTGGGTGGTTTTATCCTGTTTTGAAGCTGAAACGCTGACTTCCTGCAATTCGATGCTGGACTTGTTGAGATAAAGTTTTTTTGTGAACAGGTCGTTTTTATTTACCGTCATTGGGATCCTCAGGGTATCGCAGCCGATATATGTTACCATCAGCGTATATTGTCCTGAAGGGATCTTTGAAATGGTGAAGAACCCGTTCTGGTCGGTGGTGGCCCCGTAAGTTGTTTTATACAGGTAAACATTGGTGAAGAGGATGGGCTCACCCGTTTCTTTCTCATAGACAAACCCCCTGATAATGCCATTTTGGGCGAATGCCGTAAACTGGAAAGAGATCAGAACAGTCAGGGTCAGGATAGCAGAAAAGAGTAGTTTACGAAGGTCCATGGAGTCAGTTCTTGTAAGAAAAATTAAAATTGCATCAAAAGTAGCTAAAATGTGCGATTCAAAAAAGGAAACCCTTTAGGAAAATATTCTTATTTTTGCTCTGATACATTCACAAAACTGTCATGGCAAATAAGCTTTTATTACTTGGTGACGAGGCAATAGCCCTTGGCGCACTCGATGCAGGTCTTAGCGGGATCTATGCTTACCCCGGAACTCCTTCAACCGAGATTACCGAATATGTGCAGCATTCAGCGGTTGCTAAAGAAAACAATATTCATTGTTCATGGTCTACAAATGAGAAAACGGCCATGGAGGCTGCTCTTGGTATGTCGTATGCCGGCAAGAGGGCTATGGTCTGTATGAAACACGTTGGCCTTAATGTTGCCGCCGACCCGTTTATCAACTCGGCTATTACAGGTGCGAACGGCGGACTCATAGTAGTTTCGGCCGATGACCCTTCCATGCATTCCTCCCAGAACGAACAGGATTCGAGGTTTTACGGCAAATTCGCCATGGTTCCCATCCTTGAGCCCTCAAGCCAGCAGGAAGCCTACGACATGGTACATTACGGCTTTAATTTCTCGGAGAAATACAAAATCCCCGTTTTGCTCAGGATAACGACACGCATGGCACATTCACGCTCGGGGGTGGTCCGCGTTGCAAGCCGTGAACAGAACACCATGCACCTGCCCGATGACCTGAGGCAGTTCGTCCTATTGCCGGCCATTGCGAGGAAACGATATAAAAACCTGCTGGCTTCGCATCTGCTTTTCATTGAAGAATCTGAGAATTCTCCTTTTAACACGTACATCGACGGCCCTGACAAGTCAATCGGCATTCTGGTATCAGGTATTGCGCTGAATTACCTTATGGAGAACTTCCCTGACCGTAAAATCCCATACCCGGTATTAAAGATAGGGCAGTACCCTCTCCCGCGCAAGCTGGTTGAAAAACTTATTGATGAATGCGGCGAACTGCTGATCCTCGAAGACGGCTACCCGATGATAGAGGAACTGATCAGCGGTTATGTCCCGGGTGTGAAAAAGATCAGGGGAAGATTCGATGGGAC
>Ga0194040_1000416_pt1 | contig 12797 bp, 12 predicted proteins | sample JunL2210m_MetaG_FD_148973 | JGI IMG/M metagenome (GOLD analysis project Ga0194040, IMG submission 148973) | Anoxic zone freshwater microbial communities from boreal shield lake in IISD Experimental Lakes Area, Ontario, Canada - Jun2016-L227-10m | ecosystem: Environmental > Aquatic > Freshwater >... | reverse complement strand
TTCAGCACCTGCGAGCTCTCGTATTGTGAAGGACCGGTGAGGATGTAACCGTCCTGGTAACCCCCACTCAGTACTTCCTGCCCGATACCGAGCGGTGGCGTCTTGGAAAGATCCCCGTTTGACACGATCCATGTCATATCAGACGAACCGACGAGTGACTGGTCAGAAGATCCCATGAAGGAAACATCAACGGTCGCAGCCTGGGCCGGGGTGATCCCGGTACAAGCCACGCCTAGTACAACAGCTGCGAACACACAGCCACCGATGAGCAGTTTTCTCCTTTTCGTCAGGCGGTTCATGTCGGGACTCCTTTCCCCGAGCCGCCCGAACCTGACGGGATCCCATATTCGATGTTGTACCACACCGAGGGCACAGAAATGGTGTAAACACCCAGCCGTTTGCTTTCAGCTTCAGCCACCTGCCTGAGCAGGCTTTCGCGTTCCTCAGGTCTCCGGTCGGAGGTAATCCACTCCTTGGTTTCATTCGTCATCTTATACGACCTGCCCTGTACCACCGGTGGTGCGACGGTCACCGTGTCGTCGGTCTGGTCGAAAAAATTCAATACGTTTTCAGTCGTCTTCTGTGCCGTTTTTGTCTCAGCGATTGCGCCCGATGCCCTCCGGTGCTGCACAAATGCAAACATCGCACAAACCAGCGCAACGGCAATTTCGAAGATATTAGTTAATTCTGGCCCCATGATATGTCTCCTTTGATTTCTGGTGTTCTTCGCGGTGGGCCTCAAACTCTGCACAAATGACCTCGTATTTCCCGATCCGTTCATAGATCACGAACAACGAAGGGTACAGCGGGAGCACTACCGCAAGAACAACAACGAGAAGTTCAACATCCATCCTTCATCACCTCGTAAAAAGGCAGGGTGGGTTTTGGGGTTTCACGAAAGGAACGAAGACTGCCCCGGAACCCCTGCCGTTTTCACACCCGTCTAAGCGAGTGCGGGCTTTGTGTCAGCCCAGGTGTCCACACGGGTGACAATGGCCGTGTCCTCGTACGAGGAGATGGAGATATACTTCCGGGTGAATGTGACCGTGTAGTCCTCGCCGTTCGCGTCGTGGCACTTCAGCTGGATGGAATACCCTTCCGCTTCGGTGTTCTCGATTGCAGTCCCACCGATTGCGGTTGCAAGTGCGGTGTTTCCGACAAGTGCGGTGGCGGCTGCGGCGTAGCCCGCAACGGTCGATGCCTTTGCCGTGGAGGTCCCCATGCTTTTCAGGGTTGTCGGGTTTTCGTACACCACGTTGACGCCGAACGACTGTGTCCCACGGGTAATGCCGGCAATGGTTACACCGCCGACAACGTGGTCCACGCACTCGAATGCGTTTGCGTCGATGGCTCCCTGGACGAGGGTGTTCAATGCAGCGACACTGGCGATCGGTGTCGCGATAATACGGACCGAACGCTTTACATTAGCTTTCTGGATAAAGTCTGCCATGTTCTGGTAGTTCCTGCCCCTTCCTGGGACGTAAAGAGGATAAGAAGGGAAATATAAAAAGGAGAGAGGGAAATGTTGCCCCGGACAATTGCGAATGCCGATGAAATTATCCGCATTATGAAAAAATGGAGTCCGATAGTTAGTGTTGAATTATTCTATGAAATGATGGGTCAGGTTCATGATATCGCGATACGGCACTACCCCGAGCATCCTCTTGTCGTTATCCGTAACCGGGAGAGATCTGAAATCGTACCGGTCAAACATATCCTTTGCTTCCTTTAACGTACTGTCAGGGGAGAGACTGATGTATTCGAATACCATGATATCCTCAAGTTTTTCAAGGCCCTCTGCCTGGAGGAGCTCCTTAAGATCAATCACACCCATAAGGTGGTCCTCCCTATCGACCACGTAGATGTACATAATCACATCCTTTCCTTTGGCAACCGATGCATACTGGTCCATTGCCTGTTCAGCAGTTATTTCAGGGGGGAACCTGATAAATTCCGGGGTAGCATAATTCGTGATGGTCTCTTCCTGTTTTTCGAGGATTGCCTGGATCTTCTTCACATTTTCCTTGTCAAGAGCCTCGATAATCTCCTCTGCGTCAGATGTTGGGAGAACCGACAGGATATCAGCAGCCTGCCCCGGGGTCATTTCATTGATAAGCTGGATCACCCGTCCCCGGTTCAGCGAAGATACGAGTTCCCGCTGGACATGCGGGTCAATTTCCTCAAGGGTGTCAGATGCCTGTTCGGTTTCAAGCTCCGATAAAATCATTATCCTCTGTTCATTATCGAGCTCTTCAAGGATATCGGCAAGGTCAACCGGATGAATTTCAGACAGTTTCTCCATCAGGACCTTCAACTTTACATTACCCTTGAAACTACCCATCGGCGAAGGAAGCGGTTGTACATAGGTCCAGGAGATCATCTGTTCTTCACGGTCCGGGTTAATATTCCGGATTATATTTGAAACAAATTCAAGCCCGATTCTCCGCAGGAGACCAAAACGGCTTACGTCGACATCAGTTACATACAGCTTGCGGTGACGGTACACCATGCGGATATCGTAGACCATCTCCACTTCCCTGTCTTCAATATCAAGGACTTTTTTATCAAGGATATGATCCCTTAGGAGGAATGCGGATTCACCCGGCATGTTTTCATATTGTTCAATGGTTTCTATCTGGAGGATTATTTCCCTCCTCGAAAATAACAGGACTTTTTTCATCGGGACAAGCAGGGATGGATACCCGAATGACCGTGAAATGCAAAGTGCGGTTACTTCCGGGATTTTCCCGGTCTCAACAATGACAAGATCGGTAAGTTTCCCGATGTTTTTTCCATTCCAGCGGACCTTCATCCCGATAATTTTGGAGAGGAAATATTCCTCATCGCCCGTTGTCTGGTTTTGTATTGTGATCTGCTCCATTCTTCCCACCTCACTTCCATACCAGGGTAAAAAATTTGTAGACGAGGATTATGACCAGGACAATCAGGTAAATCCTGAGCCCCATGAGTGCTATCCTGACCCCTTTCGTCATTTTTATCTTCGGGGTCGCATATTTTTTGTTAATCTCGATTATTTTTGAGAAATATTTCGGAATAAATCCTTCTTGTTTTCCTTCCTTGGTATCATCAATTGGTTGGGGTTCGGGATTTTCCATAATTTTTTCACCTCAGGCAAATAGTTCAGGGAAGAGGACACTGAACGAATACAACGTCGAAAGCACAATAACCGCCAGGACAATCGTTATGCTCACCACATTCTGCAACCTGGTATTCCGGTATTCCCCCATAATATCCTCGTTGTTCAGCAGAATTATCAGGAATACCAGTGCCGCAGGAAGCAGGGTAACGGCAATCACCTGGACAAACAGGGTGATGAGTACAAGCGGAGCCCCGGGAATCAGCACAATAAGGCCCGCAGTAATCAGCAGGATAATGTAGTACAGGTAGAACCAGCTTGCTTCGCGTATCCGGTTGTTGAGTGAGTGAGCCCACCCGAACACTTCCCCAAATGCCCACGAACTGGTAAGCGAGATGCAGATAGCACCAAGAAGGCCGGCATTAAAAAGCCCGATTGCGAGGAGTGTCCCGACCATTGGATTCGTGCCCATCATGAGTTGGGATGCCTGGGCTGCACTTTCCACGTTCAAACCATACAATAACGTTCCGGTCACAATGATAATGAAAATCGCCACGAGAACGGTGAAGACTGCCCCGATAACGGTATCTACCTTCCCCCAGGGGATATCTTTCTTTCCCATCCCTTTGTCAACGACGGCACTTTGCTGGAAGAAGATCATCCATGGAGCGATCGTTGTCCCGATATTTGCCATCAGGAAGAAAATTAAGGTCGCCGTGAGTCCGCCGGGGAAATTCGGGATAATTCCCTGGCTGAGAATAGTGGGCACCGATGGATGGACCATGAAGGCAGCAGGGATATACACCAGGTTTAACAGGCAGAAGACCATGGCAATCTTCTCCCAGGTCCAGTACCTGCCCTGGAGCACCATGAACATCATGATGGAGATGACAACAATGACGGTAATCACGGGAGGGATATTGAAGATACTCAGTGCTGCGGTCATGCCGATGAACTCTGTCACGAGAGTGAGCCAGTTTACCAGCGACAGGTCGAGGAGAGAGAACCATCCCCAGAATGATCCGAATGCATCAAAAATTGCTTCTGCATGCCCGTGTTTCGTCACGGCACCCAGGCGGACGGTCATTTCCTGCACGTAATATGCCGTGGGACCGAGAAGGACCAGGAACCAGATCAGTGCATAGCCGTACTTCGCGCCGGTTGCTGCATATGTAGTGATCCCACCGGCATCGTTATCGGCAATCATCACGATAAGGCCGGGACCAGCGATAAGAAGGTAGAGATGGAGCGATTTGATTACTTTGCGGTACTGGTAATAGAATCTGGATAAGAAGTTCAGGGCGACCCACCTCCATGCTGATGTATGCTGTCGGGGGATCACCAGGATAAAATGGTCATCCCTTCAACAGGGCCATCGTTGGTTCATTGAAAACATCATTGTCACCGAATGGTGATAAAGGAGTATGATTTTAACTATTTGCATTCACCCTGGACAGGGGATAATCCGATACCGCAAATTTCCAGGGAATTCTTATCCCAAACTTGTTTTTACACACATGGATCCTGAGGTTGGGGTGGCCCTTTTAGGACGTAAAGAGGATACGAAGGGATATAAAAAGGAGAGATGAAAGATTTCCCATGATAATGTCAATGGCGTATACCACTAATGTCGAAACGGACCAGGAGGGTATAACATAAAAGTTGCCCAGTAGTCTTATGTTTCGAAGAAAATCATAGGATAGTGGATGTCTGATAAAAAGTACGAATCCTTGAAGATTGTGAATATTGTTGCATCCGGTGTCATCGCCGATTCTATTGATCTTGTTGAGTTGTCAAATAAGGTCGAAGGTTGCGAACTTAATACAAAACGGTTCCCCGGTGCAGTATATCGTATCCAGGAGCCTAAAATTGCATCCCTGATCTTTTCGTCAGGCAAGATCGTACTAACCGGTAGCCGTAGTAGTGAGGCCCTCGCAGAAGGACTTGCTATCGTTATCAAATCTTTGAAAGACGTGGGTATTGATACCATCAAAGAGCCCAAAGTTGCTATCACCAACATGGTCTGTTCATACGATCTCGGTATAAAAATCAATCTCAACAGGGTAGCCGTCACGTTCAATGTCGAAAATATCGAGTACGAACCCGAACAGTTCCCCGGGCTAGTATACCGGATAAAAGATCCCAAAATCGTCGTTCTTATCTTCTCTTCCGGAAAGATCATTCTGGCGGGTGGCAAGAACCTTGTCGATGTCAAGAAAGCGGTTGATATCCTCGAACACAAGCTCGAAAGCATCCGCTAAATGAAAAAATGCATTTTTTAAAACCATAAAAATCAGAATATTTTCAATTAAAATCCCCGAAATACGAGGCATTTATTTCTTAATAACACACAGTTGACGGTAATTATTTTAGATCCCAACTAGCTAGAGGTGGACATCCATAATCACATTACACTCTGAAAGTCGGAGCAAAATGTAAGAGTGGAGTACGACCTGGAACGGAACGAAATGGAGTGAGGGAACGAGGGAGCGAATAATCTGTGGTGTATATTCCTATTGAGGGTATAATCCTGGCAGATCGACTCGGCCCAACACACGATATAGTGTAGTTAGTCCAGACTGATGCATAAGATACCATTAAATTGAATAAAAATCGGAAAAATGAATTGTTGGCCAATTCCATGCAATGAAATTTACAGTGCCCGCCCGAGGGCGATCGATCCGATTTGCGGGGTCGTGCTTGTCAGGGTCCAGAAGAACTGGAGTTTAGCCGCCGGGGAAGTAGCAAGTCTCGCATATCCCATTCCGATTCCGGCCCCAAAATTGCGGGTATCGTTGCTATGTGCACTCCCGGTTTCATCGATAACGACAACCTCCCTTGATTTCGAATTATCCGCACTGTCTGATACTGCTGCAACGAGCATAATGTGCCCTGAAGCTTTGTTATCAGTATTTGTATTTGCCCAGGAGATGATATCGCCCGGCTGTAAGTCTGAAAGTGAAACACTCTGGAACCAGCCGTTCTTTCCTGATGAGAAGAGCTGGTAATAGTTGAGCGGGTTCGGCACTGAACAGCTTCCCTGCGGGTCATTACATCCTGCTTCGGGGATAGGGCTACCGGTTGTCCAGCTGGTAAATCTGGTTGTACGGTCGGTATTAGCGGAGGTAAAGAGTGAAGTGATGAAACCGCTGCAATCGGTCTTCACATTGAGGAGCGAGGGCTTACCTTTTGTGTCTATCTGGCCAGCGGCAATAACAATACCGCTCCATCCTGCAGGTTTGCCACCGGGATTGCTTTTCCAGACCAGTTGGTTACTTCCGATTGGTGCCCAGACAACACTTGTGGGTTTGCTGGCATGCACCACATAGGAAGTTTGTGATGTTTTCATGTTTGTATAGGAGGACGGGAGATAGTCCGGAGCACCGGACGAATACGTATATATCCCTTTCATAAGGGCCTTTGCACCGGATAACAACGCTGCATTCGTCGAGCCGGCCGGGGTCTGATATATCCACGTTGTTGGAGGTACAGGTACGAGGGTCGCAGAGATCGATGAGGTTTTACCTGCCAGAACCGTTACATCGGTCTGATAATCATTATATCCCATTTTTTGCAGTGTGACCGTATGTTTTCCTGCGACTATATTAGTCAATGTGACAGGCGAAGTTCCTTTATTCACGTTGTCGAGAAGAACCGTTGCACCGGAAGGAGACGATATAATTCCTACCGAACCCGTTGTGGGGGTTATGGGGATAAGGGTCGCCGAGATAGTTGCGGTCTTACCGGCCTGGACTGACACATAGGTCTGATAATCATTATATCCCGTTTTTTTCAAGGTGACCGAATGTCTTCCCACCACAATGTTACCCAATGTGACAGGCGAAGTTCCTTTATTCACGTTGTCGATGAGAATCGTTGCACCGGATGGTAAGGAGGTAATTTTCAAAGATCCCACAAATGGGGCTGCGGATACTGGTACTGCAACAACAATGAATAATAGAGCAATTATTGCTATTATTGGAATTGCATTTAATTTCATAGATCCCTGGTTCATTTTTATCCTTATAACCTCTTACAACTGCACAGCATATGGATCTTACAAAAATTTATTAAAACGTAGTCGTGCCGAGTTAATTGAACTCAAAAAAGTATCTATTTTTATTGAACCTGGCCCTACAAAGCCCGCCCGAGTGCAACATATCCGGGCTGCGGTTTCGTTGTCTCCAGTCCCCAGTAAAACTGAAGGATATTTTCGGGGGAGTAGGACAATCTGATTATTCCCATTCCAAGTCCTTCTCCGGTTTTCTCTCCTGAAGGGAGCGTTTTAACCGGGCGGGTATCGAAACTGTGGGGCGATCCTGTTTCATCAATGACGACCACGTACCGTGAATTTGGATACCCTGTGCAGGATGAGACTGCTGCAACGAGCATGATATGCCCCGGATCACTTTGGTACGTATTTGAGAACGATATGAGATCTCCGGGCTGCAGGTCTGAAAGTGAAACGTTCTGGAACCAGCCGTTCTGTCCTGATACAAAGAGATGGTAATAGTTGAGCGAATTCGGCACGGTACAGCTTCCCAGCGGATCCTTACATGATGCTTCAGGTACAGGACTACCGGTTGTCCAACTGGTAAATTTTGTCGGCTGTATGGTATTTGTAAAGGTAAAGAGGCCCGTAATGAACCCGCTGCAATCCGTCATTACATGTACGGGCTCGGGATTACCTTTTGTGTTTGTCGGGCCGGCGGCGACAACGATGCCGCTCCATCCTTTAGGTGTGTCGCCGGGAATGCTCTTCCAGACAACCTGAGTTTCCCCGTCCGGCGCCCAGGATATATTGCTTGGGTTAGCAGCGTGCACCGTATAGATAGTGCAGGAAGATTTCTGGTCCTTATAGGAGTTCGGGAGATAATCCGGGCTGCCCGGAGAATAGGTGTAAATCCCTTTCATCAGGGCCTTTGCACTGGATAACAATGCTGCATTCGTCGGGTTGGCCGGGGGTTGGGATATCCACGAGACCGATCCCGGACCCGAAGTCCCGATGTTTGAGCAATCAGCTGTCTGCGGTGTACTGGTGATAGCTACGGTGGGCGTCGTAGTGATTTTCCCTGGTGTGGCTGGTGCAGATTGATTTGTGCAACCTGCAATGCAGACTGCCACGATAAAGCAGATACATATGACTATCAGATATTTTTGGGGAGAATGAGACATACTCTTACTCGGGCGTTTGCGCATAAAAATTCAATTGCGGGATTAAGCTGCTTATATCGAAGACTGCTAACGTCCTCATTTCAACTGGATGTTCTGATAACCAGCTTAACCGCAAAAAAAACCGTTACCAATAATAAAGATCACCAATTGATTATCGCCCACCTTACAGGTGAGGACCTTGACAAGGCTATCATGAAACTCTACAATCTGACCGATGAAACAGAAGTAAAAAAGATGAAGAGTATGGCCCCCAAACAGTGCCCGGCGTGTGCTACGTACAATATTCACACAAACGAGTTCTGCGCAGCCTGCCTTACTCCCCTGAGTGAAGACGCGGTGAGGTCAACGGACCTGCTGAAAGACGATGTCATTGGCAACCCGAAGGCATCGAGCAGCCTGATATCCCGTTTATCCCCGTCCAGTACCGCGTCAATATCCTCATTCAGCAGGATAAATGCCCGGCGGTCAAGGTCAGAATGGATCTCCTATCCTTCGCTACACATCGCAATCCTACCCACGTTCTCAAACGATTTAGCACGAACAGATTTAGTCTTCCCGTTAGGAAGTGCCAGATCTCTGGATACCATCGGCTACTTCACCAGGCGAACCTCCTGACTATCCGAAAATTGACCGGAAAGCAGAAGCGAACCGTGAATACCGGGGTACCATCAGGCCACCCCTTTAGACATCGCCCGCCGTTGTGCGTTTTTTGAGGCTGGTTTAGCCTTCCTTTGCAGCCGCTTCCGTTCCCGATCTTTTTGCTGGATAACGCCAAGATTCCGCTCCCTGTATGCCTTTTTCCGCAGAAGATAGGCGGCATGGTTACGTTCCCGCCATGCTTTCCACCTCGGAATAGCGGCGTTCCGGGCCTTTACAATCTTGATCGCCGTGCTGATCGTTACTGTCACCGTTGTCATTTTCTCTTCCACCTCGGGCTTGATGAGGACCCGGCACGTTCCCATAACTCATCGTGGTTCATGTACTGGGTAATCCATAATTTTTCCTTGCTATACACCCCGCCGGTCACTTGCCGGGCCGTGATCTGCACACCCGCAAGAGCCATAATCCCCCATAAAATATCATCGCGGGCTGCGAATGTTTTACCAGAAAGGAACGCCGGAAGGTGTTGTCTTACTTCTTCCGGGGTCATGGGACCACCCCCATGCGACCTGTCCCGTTGCATACCTGGCACGGTTCAGGGAGTTTCCGTTTCCGGAAAAGCCGCCCTGTCCCGCGACAGACCACGCAGTCGATTTCTCTGTGGTAGCGGTCGGTCATCCGCCCACACCGCCTTTCACTGGGCCGACAGCCCGGGCTTCACGGTCATAACATTGCTGACATAACCGTATCCCCGCCTCCCTGTCATGGTAACCCGCTTTCCCGCGGTTACATACCGAGCAACGGCCGATGTCTTTCGATATCCTTACCAACCGGCTGAGAACGATAATCCCCGGGAGCGGTGGGCCCTTGGTCCACTCCTTGCTCGCGGCCACCTCAAAACATTTCTTACAGATCCGTACCGCCAGCTTGTCCTTCCTGGAATTCCGTGCCGGCGTGGCTTTCTCTATATAGTCTGTACCCTTACGGCCACAGGCAGCGCACGTGTAATTGTTTTCATGGTAGTCGACGGGTTTGAAATCCAGGTACGAGATACCAATAGAACTTGCCTGCAGTTGCCTGCATGTTGCCTGCAGTTGCAGGCAACCATTTCGGGGATTTGGAGTGGTTGGTTCCGGGATCGGTAAGATTTCAGCAGACTTTCGATCTGACTTGCCTGCAAATTTAGAATCAGAGAGAGAGAGAGGTGTACTATCGTGTGCCTCATCATGGGGCCCCATGCGTTCTGATTTGCAGGCAACTACCCTTTCATTCACACATAATTGTGTGTAATACTCATTCGTTTGTAAATCAACGGCCGCAACATCCGCAGAAATGTTGCCTGCAGTTGCAGGCAAGTCAAAATTGGCACAAACGCATAAACCTGTGTTCCCGCTTTCCATTTGAGAATCAACGGTCGTTGAATCGATTTCATCATTGCCTGCAAAGTTGCCTGCAGAAACAGGTTTGCAGGCAGGTTTCGATACCGCGTCGACGCCACCATCATCACCATCGATCCATACACCGCCACCTGAGGACCAGGCACGAAATAAGTCCTGGTCGAACGTATACGCGTTGGCCCGTCTCATCATGGAGACCCTGGAAAATTCTTCTTCGCAAACGACAGTCCTGTCAGAGTATGAAATGAACGGGCACTTTTCCAGCAGTCCTGAATAGGTTACGCCGCGACTATCGTAGCCGTGCATGAGCTTGTAGATGGCATGATATGACAGGCCGGTTGCTTTCTGCAACATCGATGTGGTAAACTCCGACCACTTCTCTTTTTCAATTGTTGCAACCAGGTCGGATTCCTTCTTTGTCAGCTTGGTTGCCTGGCCTCCGGTTGTGCCGTTCAGAAGACCATACAATGTTACGGCATCGTCGAAATCCTCCCGGGTGGCGATGATACACGGCACGCCGCCAGCCTCAACCTGCTCCCGCTGCTGGAACCGGATCACGGCGTTTGACTTGATGAGGTCCAGCAACATCTCCGGGTTTCTCCGGTTATTGTTCGCCTGGAATTTTATCTTTCCCGCAAACGGGATGACCACATGGAACCGCTCGGCACCGATCAGCTCCCACATGGCGCGGCATACAAGGACCTGCGGACGTTCATCAGCACCCTGTGGAAAGACCTGGCTTTGTTCCAGTACCCTTGCGAGAACACGGTTGTCCTGTTCAGGAGAATCATCAATCCAGCAGGTGAGCATCCGGTTGAACACCTGGTCATCACCAGACCCCTCGACCTTCGCTACCCACCAGGTGCACCGCTCTGGAATTACACATACCTGGCCTTTCCGGTCTTTGTTCACCGTCCGGTAGAGAAACGGTTTCTGGAAACCCGTCGTGACGCCCTTGAGGATCTCGGACATATCTTCCGACAGGCTGGTGTCATCGAGGACAATCGCCATGCCCGGCTGCAGGCCTTCCATGTAGAATAGGGCCTTGTTGGACATGGCCCCGGAGATCCGGAACCGTTCCGGTACCTGTTTCAACATTGTCGTGAACGTGTGGCTCTTCCCTTTGCCGCTTTCGCCGGTCACTGACACGTGAAGGCCGTTGGTGTTGACGACTGACCGGCTCGCGAGTGACAGGATGAGGCACTCAGCGGCAGTCTCATCGCCTTCGTGGTCGAGGGCAAAGGCCTTGAGCATCCCACCTTTCGGGTCTCCGTGTTGCAGGACAATTCTAGCTTCCCCGATACCCTCCATTGTATTAAACGACGGGGTTGGAGGTGGCCCGCCCGGTGGTGGCCGGGGTATGCTGCTGGTGTTTTTGCGCTCTGCCGTTGGTTCGTAGCGGCCCCTTAATTCTTTCCAGCGCTGAATGCCGCCTCCACATGAAGCATGTTTACAGGCAGCGAATAAACCCCCGTCATGAAACTCGATTGCAAAGGCACCATCTTTGTGAGCCGATGAGAACGGACATTCGTTGAGGTTGTAAAGTATCCCCCCCTTGATGTCTTTCTGGTTGGCTACACCGATCCCATGCTGGCCGAGCCATGTAGGCAGGTTAAACCTGGTACCAGGCTGGTTTCCAGCCTTGGGCCGGGCCGTTGCCGGAGCAGCGGGGGCGACCGGGAGGGTGCCGGCCAGCCGTTCGAGCTGTTCCTTGCTTACGACCTCGATACACGGCGGGACTGTAATTACCCGGGACCTTCGGTGAGGCCGGGTCTTTGTGTTGTCACCCTTTCTGCTCACGGTCCCGTAGAGTTTCCAGATCCTTGCCGCATTGTGGTTCGCCGTATCGATATTGGCAAGATCGTCAGAGAATAGTACGGAAAGCGTTTCCAGGCATTGCTTTACCAGTTCAAGGGATGCTGGATCATTCGGCAGGTCAATACGATAGAGCAGGTGTGCGCCATTACCAGAATCCGCAACAATTGGTTCAGGGAATCCCCATTCAGTAAGGAAACTGCCGATTATTCCAGCCCGGTCAATGGCGGCCTGGTGCTCTTCATCCGTTGACGATACACCGGAGATCCGGACCGGGTCGATGTCAATCGGCAACCACCGGCGCCGGATAATATCTGCGTCTGCCGTGGTCGCATCCTTCTTTCCCAGCCGCATTTTTATCCGGTTCGACCGCCGGGAAAGCAGGGATGAATTCACTTCGTTCAGGGTGGCATAGATCCCCTGGATGCCATCTATTCCATCAAGCGCCGATACTTTTTTTACCAGTTCTTCGTATGAATCGAAGTAACCAGATGCAATACCATCATCGGTTATTGCCCGGATTTCTATTACCTGGCCAGGTGCAAACAGTATCGAAATGCCTGAGGTGAGGTCATCGGGCATTATCCCCCAAAACCTCGATAAGCGAACAGAATACGAATAGTTCCCCCATTCGTTTCTGATAATACGCAGCGTAACAAAGGCTCCCTTTGCAGAACACAGCTCCTTGTGAGTCGGAAATGATCGGGCATACC
>Ga0194040_1000407_pt1 | contig 12956 bp, 15 predicted proteins | sample JunL2210m_MetaG_FD_148973 | JGI IMG/M metagenome (GOLD analysis project Ga0194040, IMG submission 148973) | Anoxic zone freshwater microbial communities from boreal shield lake in IISD Experimental Lakes Area, Ontario, Canada - Jun2016-L227-10m | ecosystem: Environmental > Aquatic > Freshwater >... | reverse complement strand
CGTTGTCAAGCGATGGGGCAGCCAAGCGGCTATGTTCGTGACCTACTGAAAATACTAACTGTCTAAGTAATACTTCCAGTAGGTGCGATTAAATACAAAAGAATGAAGAAAAAGACGGGAATATTTTGTCGCTGAGAAATTTAAGAGGAAACCCTGACACCAAAATAAGCCCTCGAACTTCACTCGGAGCAGAAAGTCATTTCCACTCGTTCTCCTGACTTATGATGTTTGAGGTTTTTCTTGATCCCAGGAAAATTCCTGCGGCAGGTATGGTTACTAAGAGGGTTGTCGTGAAAAGCACAAAGTAGGCCGAGATCAGAAACACCGGTCTGAACTCCAGTAACCACCGATACAGCGCGTTCAAGCTGTCATGTTTTACTAACCATGATATCTTTTGCAACCAGTTGGCAAGAAATTGAGGTTCGAGCAAAACATAGTAAATGAAGTGAAAGGCCAAAAAAGCGAGAATCGCTTTGATGATCGCGCCCGCTGCCACCCCAAAGAGAAGGTTTTTGATTGCTGTCTTCGTAATTTCCCCTATGAAGTATTTCCCCAAAGAGGCGAACATACAAGCATACCCGACAGTGAAGCCAATCGCGAGCATAAAGGCGAAGAACTTGTCGTACCCGTTCGGATCATAAGAACCAAATATGGGCAGGTATTTCTCGACTACCCCAATGGCTATTGGTGTCAGGAAGGCTGAAATAAGACCGCTTATGAAAGCTCCTTTGAAACCCACCTCGAAGAAGGCCAACTTGCCTGCGAGTGTGAGAAAGTCAACGGAGATGGTGCCACTGGACCTTTCAACCAAGTAATACTGCTGTATCTCGGAATATGCATCCAGAAATCCCTTTGGCCTGCCCGGCGTTGGCTGAGAGCCAAGAAATACATCTCCTTTTTGAGAATCCTTGTTTAATGACATCGATCTAACCTCCTAATTTGCCCACCAGAACATCGCAGCAACCACTCCACCCATATAGGTGATGACAATCGCCATGACAAAGAGTAAAATTCCCAATGCGACCAGCCGCCTGTAAACCCCAAACCAAAAGGCACCGATAAGAAACGCCGTCGCGAAAATCCTTGCCCATATACCGCTCAGAAAGTTGTTATACATCCTTGCCCAAATACTCGCATAGTCTGCCGCTGAGAAATGCGTGAGCGGGTTTAGCGCGTCCAACACTCCTGTTATTGCAATAAATTCGATCATACTTTAACCTTTCCCCTCCGTTTCTGCTGGTTTCATACTCTTAATGGAAAAAAGAGCCCCGTCCTTGTTCTTTTCCAGGTCGCCAGGCATCCCAAATGCCTCTGCCTTCAACGGAACAAGTTGATGCTTTTTCGGAACGCCTTGCGTCGTTGATATTCTGTAGCTCTTGAAGCAGTGCCCCTGATTGGCAAGCTCATCACTCACCGCTCCGATCTCTCTCAGACTTTTAACGATGTTCTTGACTGCATAAAGTACGTCCGTGTTCCTGATAACAGTTAGGTCTATTACATTTTCCGATTCAGCATACTCTTTGGCGGTTTCTTGGAGGAACGTTGTATCGAAGTAAACGATTCCCCCATAAGAGAATGCTTTCAAGAGTTTTCCCACCTGTGCAGTGTTTATCTTTGGTCTGAGGCGTGCAAGAAACTCCGTCGGGTCGAACCATTCTTTCCACTCTTTCGCTTGCTTGCCAGTGACCTTGGCTATTTCTAATACCCTCGCTTTGCCGTCTGCATACCGCAACTCTGCCCCGAACTGGTCTTGTTGACTGCCCTGTTCATCGTATTTGATGTGATGTTCCCTAATCGCTTTCAGTACCTTGTCCACCCACGGAAGATTACGACCACCAAAAATTGAGGAAACCTTTTCCACGCTTATAATGGGGTGATCGTACTTGGAGTAGGTGTCGCCTATTCTCAGCGATGCGAGCTTACCCAGGTCATGGCCCAGGGCAGCCACAATCATCGCTGGTATGAGTGCTTCAGGATCCATCCATTCTCTTTTGATTCTCTCGATTCCCAAAATAGCCACATTGAAGCTGTGCGACCGGAGCGTCACTTGTCTTAGAGAGTCCGCCATGGTGGACATGTCATTATCCGCGTTGTCCCTGCCCATTTGAACAATTGAGGCGCAGCCGCCCTGGTCATCGAGAATCTTGATGATCTGGTATATGCCGTCGAGCGCGTTTGTATTCTCGCATAATTTCTCGTAGGGTTTTACCACGATGCGTATGAACTCTGAGGCTTCATTGCTCCAACCGCTGGTCCTGTCCACGGGAGGAGGAGGGGGAGAGCCAGATGTAACGCTCTCCAGCAGTTCTGGGTTGTCCGACCATCCGGTAAGGACGTCCGGCAGCGACAACGACTCGGAAGGCGATGCACCCGGCGAGACGTCCATGTGTCCCCCCGCTTCCATCGGTATGGAAGGTGTTTGGCACTTTTGGTAGCTTCTGTTGCATTTCAACCAGATCTGGCTCATCTCCTCAAGCGACACCACAATGTTCTCTTTGCTGCTGTCAGGTGCGCTGTCCAAATTCACCCAGAAGCCCTTTATTCTCTCTGTGATGCCTAAAGGCTTCCACAACGGCTTCTCGTTATTCCACCAATTATTGATCGCTTTTAGTGGCATGATCTCCTTCGACGGCAGCGTTTATGATGCGATGCAGCTTACTGATCACAACTTCCTGGTGCCGGGGGGACAGGTCGTAGATATTATCCTTGCCGAGCACCCGCTTTCCATTCTTTCCTGTAAAAGTTGTCAACTCGCGAAGCAATTCCTGCTGAGATTTACACTTGTCTATCGATGCCTTGCTTAGCAGGCACAGCAGCTTCTTATCCTGCTCGCTGTTGACCGTGAATGGCACGGTGTCGCTGTTCATTAGGGAAAACAGATTCATCACGATGAATTCGGTGCAGGGCAGGTGAATCAAAAGGTGTATGCCTTTGCGGAGTCCCACGGACTTGACTACGCCCGTCGTATTCATGCCGCCAATCGTGAAATGCTCGGTCTTGTCTTGGATGGATGCGTATAGTTCCGATAGGGCGCTGTCCTTTTCGGTGCAGAGCAATTGCACGGATATACTGTCCTTCAATACGGTATAATTTACTATTTTTACTTCAATCTTCATGGCTTAACCCTTTAACGTCATCAACTGGCACGCGGACGTTAATCATTTTCCCGTAGATGCCGAGATCAACTGAAACGACGTTACCCTCTATTTTCCGCACAATGCCGCAAAGGCCGATATATTCACCTCGCACCATCTGAACTATCCTTCCATTCTTTGTGCTTGTCCGTTTCACAAGTCCGGTCATCATCCCTTTGACCTGTTCCGAAGTAGCTTCCGTCAAACCCTGAACATGTGGCAAATTCCGTATTTCCCGGAGTCGTAAGGGTGGGATTGCCTCGCAAACAAGAAAACCGCTAAAAGGTGAAATACTACTGTCAATACTCTGTATCTGTTTCTGATATTCAGCTAAGTCCGTTTCAAGTAAATCGAACAGTGGCGGTATAGGGCAGCGTTTCGCAATTTCAGCCTTGACCACCTTCTCCTTGCCGCTTGTAACTGAGATTATATAGGGCATGTTCAGTATTTCTCCCCTTGAGTATCTTTACCCTTATATTACTTCCCGGACACATGGCCTGGAAGTAATACCTCAGCAAAGAAAAAGGAGGAGGGCGTATGGACGTAATGAATTTGTCTGATTTTCAAGAAATGATCGATCATGAGAAGGAACGAATAAACGAAAAAAGAAATATGTTACTTCAGCGCATGGGGAAAAGCAGGGCAGCTAAAGGACTAATGGCTATGACTGTCAGTGTGGATGACGTGCAGGCCATTAACAATAATATTCATAATCATAAAGTGAATATCCAAGAGAGGGGTAAAGTCAATGCTTGATGGACAATTGGTTAATTCAGTCATTTCTCACACAAACAGGAAATACCTTCTGACCGGCTTGCTAAACGGCACGAATCGGTGGTTCTACGATGTCATGTCCCAGTTGCAGCCTCATATGGGAGCGGAAGCCACCAGAGAGATGCTTTGCGAAGCCCTGGAGAATTATCTTGAGACGCTTCACCGGGTTTACAGGAGAGCAGGGCTGACATTGCAGACATATTCCGTATTCTACTACGAAAACGACGATACTATTGAAGTCGCCATGGTTTATCTGCTGAAAACACTGAGAACGCTATGCGGCAATTTCTTTCAAGCAGCGATCCTCGCCCTGTGGGTGGAGCTTGAACGTAGGGAGGATGAGTACGGCGTGTTTGTGCGTGTATGTACCGGGAAGGGTGACGATGGTACAAAGACAGAGGCCAGCCCGTTCCTCCTGTATAACTTTGTTTGTTCCACGTTTGCTGCCGCTCAGGAAGCTGAACAGTTGCAAGCCGCCGCGTAGTGAACTATTGATTGGATGAAATGGATCAGCCATCAAATCTGCACCTTCGCAGGCACATACGCCATATCCGGCAATCTGCCCCTGAGTTTTGCCGTATCCGCATTCTCCCATTTGCCGGACGTCATCGAGTACGGACCGGGAAAGTATATCTTCCGAAAGCATCGGGGGGTATCGCACAACCCCATATTCTGGTTTGTTATCCTGGCTCTGTCCGTTCCTTTCTCTTATCTCCCAGTGATTCAATGGGCGGAGGTTTTTCTAGGTCGGTGGGATGTATTTTCAAAGTGGAACTTTTCAGTGATGTGCGTACTCATTCCTGCTACCGGAGCGTTATTTCATCTTGTCGAGGACGCGATGTCGAAATCGGGGATTCCAGTCTGGAAGGGAAAGATGATTGTTGGCCGTCTGTATAAAACCGGGACGGTAAGCGAATTTATTGTTGTCCTGGTGATAGTGCTTCTCTGCATGTTTCCGGTTCTGGTTTCTCACTATTTGTTTTCCTGAGCCGCTACATGCAGCGAATTTACCAAAACAATTCCGAATCAAAGAGGCCTATCAAAAAAGAAACCGGAGGACTCAGAATGCGAGAAGTGGTTAGATCATTAGTGCGACTCTGCCAGGAGGAACAGGAAAGCGATGAGGCGACAGAGGCGGCAGCGAAGATCAGAGAAAAAATCAGGGGCTATGTCCGAGGAATAACGGAATGGCATCCAAAGCACCCTTCAGTAGTTTCACCGGCACGCAAAGTAACAGATAAGCGTAAAATGTTAGTATGCCGACGAAATAACTGATTATAGCCCTGAGGTTGCTCTAATATAAGTCTTGACAATAAAATAATATGCGTGTACGCAGCAGTCAATAAGAAAAACTTGCGGCTAAGAAGGTTAGAATCCCGGAAAGGAGGTGCGACAATGGCGAAGAATATCGGAAAACAACGGTGGACTGCGGAACCAGAACTTTTACGGCAGTTCCATGAAGGAAGATCGCACATTACGTGCCCCAAGTGTCATACCTCCCTCGGAGATGCCTGGGAAGAAAAAGGGAAAAGATCATATCAATACGTTGTCGGCTTGAAGCACCAGTTTCAGGAAGGAAGGCGGCACATTACTTGTCCCCGGTGTTCTTTCCTCCTCGGAGAGGTGTACTGGCTCCCCCCGACTTTGGGTGAAAGGATCCAGTATGTCTGCGAATATACCACAGCCGATATGAGCTTTAGGACCAGGTGGGTTGTGGCGCTGATATTCGCAGTGGCGGCAATTGTGGTGCCTATGGGGATTGCTGTTCATGAGCACGGAAGATTAATAGTACATTTCTCTTGGGAAGGAATCTTCTCTTTGTGCGTTATATTTCTGGTGGTGTTCGGATTTGTTTGGCTCTTCCTCTCTCCCGGAAGCGGGCGTTATGCCGCTGACGATGACTGGTTGTACTGGTTTAACCAAAGGCATTAAAGGCCGCCTCTTTCGGGAGAGAGGCCTCTTTGTTTAACCTGGTTTGCTTGCGGAGTCAATTGCCGCTACTTCCAAGTATGCTACAAGCTTTCCAACAGCTACATCATCTATATCGAGAATACCCACCAGACCACCATACAAGTCGTCCTTTTTACTTACCGCAAAATAAAGCCTTCTTGTCCTCATTAAACAGTCAATCGTGTTTACAGATAGTGGCACGAGATGATTTTTCCCAACTTTCAAGAGGAAAGCATTGTCTGCCCTGACAAGTTGGAAAAGGGACGTATTTTCTGCGCCTGGCACAGGGGATTGTTCAAATAGCACCAGCAATCCGCTATCGAGAATTATCTGCTTATAAGGCAGTATCCAATTGTCCATTTCTCATTATCCTCCTTTTTTTGCGTGACATATTTTGCAGCCGCCATAAAATATAGACAAATATTCCGGTATTTTCTTAAGGAGGACCGAAAGCACGACCCGCGTTATAACTTCCTACTGTCCCCGTCCCCGTTGCTGCCGTCCCTACTGCTTTTGCCGCTGACCCTTTCATTGCAAGGTCAACCATGCGAAATGTGCCGGCGAGTTCTGTAACCGTCTTCAGAACTCCTCCTCCTACGCCAGTTATGTCTTGAGCCCAGTTCTTGGAAGTTTCATTAGAAAAGCCAAAAAACTTCATACCTTCAAAGAGGGAAGTCCTTGCACCGGCACTTACCATGCCCTTATACTCTACTCCACCGTCCTTCGATACTTTGTTGATGTCCTCATGCTCCACGCTTCCAGCCTTGCTTTCCGATCTAACTTCAAGGCCAGTCTTCGGGTCGTATGTTTTCTGGACTAAGCCCTTGACGGAATCTGCTGTAGTCGCAGCGTGGACAAAGCTGGTTTGTGCGTTTACGAGATTCCCTCTGCCGTCATAATTGTATGTGCCTTCTGGCCGTTCATTTCGGTTTATCTGTGAGCTTATGTTCACATTGCCGGTTTGCTGCATGTTTCGTGTGTCAATCTTATCGCCGGCTGTGTAGGTGTGGGAATTATCGAGAACACTCGATGTGCCAGCGAGAAATTTGTGGGAATTATCGTGAACAGCCGACTTCCCGTCTAAAAGTTTGTCGGAATTATCTGTAACCTTTGAACTACCTTTCCCCGTAATCTTGCTCGACGATATTTGCCCATTGGCGAACTTTAAGTTGACTGTTTCGCCAACATTGGCTGTTTTTAAACCCAAGCTATCGAGCTTTGCATTCATGGCAGAGACATTTTCTTTCGTAACTGCTTGATTTATGCCGTCCGCCTGAGTCAATCCTTTGTAAAATGCCGCACTCTGTTCTCGGTCGTACATGTTAGCACCAGTAGCCATACCCATCTCGAAAAGTGCACTCGCTGAATAAGTACTTTTCATTTGGTTCAGGGCTTCTCCTTCCGCAGCTTGCTTGGTGCCCGTATGTGCGATAGCGCCTGTTTGGCCGACGGTCTTGACGGCTTGAACCACTTGGCCATCCACCATGTTGCCTGTTATCGCTTCTCCCACGGCTTCCCCGGTCAGTCCCGCCCGCGTCTCGCCAGCTTTAACCTTTCCGCCCGTATCGCCCTTGCCGGTTGCCTGAGCAATCTTATATACCCCGTTCATGCCGTCCGCACCGGCTAATTGCCCGGCAGTGTTTCCAATGTCAGTGGTGCCTTTGACCACACCTGCTCCTCCTCCCGCTACAATTAAACCTTCTACCCCGCCGAACTGAGGAATCATCCCTTGCAGCGTCTTAGCAGTCGTCATGCCGCTCATCAGTTGCGGCATGTGCCCCGCTTGGCTTGATGCGATCGTGCTTGCCCCGATGTTGCTGTTTCCCATGCTCATGTTCCCCATGGTCAGGTTTCCCATGCCCGCGACCTGCGCCCCGGTGCTTGATGCAGTCGCAGGCGCCGCGCCGCCTCCAACTGCCTGAATCGCTGCTTGCATTGCATAGGCGCCGCCAGAAACGAGCCCCCAGGCTATTGCCGGAACTACCGGAGCAAGCGATCCGACATAACCCAGAGTCAGCTCAAGCTGATCCGCGATGAGATCCATCGTTTTCAGGGAAGGCGACTTTGCATTTGCCGTAATGAAGATGTTGTCCATTACCCGGGTTACTTCTTGATCGGCGTAAAGGTTTATAATAACGTAGATTGGCACCCACAGTTGCAGCCAGAGTGCGATTTTGCCATAAAAGAGCACGGCAGACAGGCCGCCGAATATGAAAAACAGCGGCAGTAGAACGGACAGGCCGTATATGAGGCCTTCCACAATTGCCCGCGTGGTATGGACTATCGTATTGAAAAACTTCGCGGCAGTAAGCCATCCGGCGGTCGTTGACCGCCTCGATGCGGTTATAGCCGTGGAGGTAGGACTGCCCATATAGGCGAGATATGTGTCCATGGAATCCCGCAAGAGGTTCGCGGCGGCGATTGTCTTGAGTATTGTATTACTGTGTACTGAACTGTTCGCAAAATATCTGTTCGTTACCGATGTCGTCAGCGCCCCGGTGCCAAGGTTCAAGGGATTGCCCGCTCCTGAAAGACTGGACAATCCGGCATTCCCCGATAGCTTTATCTCGATGTCTTTGCGCCATGGAACGATGTAGGTGTTCCATTTCGCGTCTATCTCGTCTATGGCGACCGCGCAGGTTGCCCACCCCGTATCGTTCGGAGAACTGATCACCACATGCGGAGTTCTATATAAACTGCTTTTGAGGTGCGTCATGAGGTCTCCGGTCGTGGTCATATCGTCCATACTCGCAGTTTTCACGCCTGCGGTGCCGTCAAGAGACGCATAGTTGGGAAACACGCATTTGATGTAATACTCCCGAAGCGATGCCGTTATGAGAAAGGCGTCCGAAGGCATCTCCGTGCTGCTACTGTTGGGGGGGTAGATGTTCATAAGAGCGTCGGTGTATTTCGCGCCGAGGGCAATGCCGCCGTTCCTGAACTGCAAGGCGTCGGGCAGGGCGAACACCGTCTCGAACTCCTTGCCTATCCCATCACCAATCGTGGACATCATGTGAGGGATAAACGCGCTTGGAAATGGCACGTTGCCCACCACCTGTGACTGTGATGGGTCCACCCGGTCAATGATCGCGACTGTGGCCCTTGGACTCAAGAATAGGCCGACTGCAACTAAAGCAGTTAATGCGACGGATATGATCGTGGTAAAGCCCTCGCCTCTATATACCTCCCCGCCGCCTGCCTTTGCCATGCCGCCAGCGCCAATAAAGTTAGACATCGAAATCATCACGCCATACAGCAACATAAGAATCAGTCCGATCTTGACCAGGCTGTGAACGAGTCCGCCACTCGTTATCATGGCGACGCCGTTGAAGATGGTAGCCAGAAAGTTCCCAGAACCATAGGCATAGACCTCGAATGTACGGCCCGTGTCAAACCAGTAAATCTGAGCAAAGGCCACTTCCGGCGCCAGTACCAGAAATACGGTTAGCAAAATAACAGATGCTGTTTTATTTTGGTCCATTTATGCTCCGGGTATCTTATAAGCCAGTGCCTGATTTACTGTATGTGAAGCTAATACCGCGACTTTCGCATCTATGCTTGCCATGAAGGTAATTAAAGTAGCCTGCATTTCAAGGCCCTTCATATATTTACCAAATAACTCCGTTCTTGACTCTCGAACTTGCCTTACCTCCGAGGCGTAATCAGCAGTGGTCAAGCCGCACAAGTCACCTATAGAGGTTTTCCCCCCCTCGAAGAGCTTGACGTAGTTTTCAATTGCTTGCCATGCCATCATAGCACCTGCGACCTCCGAAGTGAGGTCGATGAGTGCGTTGGCAAGCTGCTCGGAATACGCGAGCGAATGCTGCAGCATATACGCCACAGGTGGAATAGGCATCGCATTTACGAACGCCTTTTCGTCATCGGTAAGCGTTGTTTTTGCTTTGTATTTGGTAAGAATACCTTCCATTTTAGTGCGGGAAAGCTTGGCGAAGCCATCCGTTGGCACTGTTACAGACGTAATGTTTTCGCATGTCTCTCCGTCACCAAATCCTCCGGATCCACATGTGAGCATCTTTAGGTCTCCGCCTTCCACAAGGTCCGCAAGGTTCAGGGAAGCGGGCGTATAAGTGCAATCATCCGCGTCGGCACTGGTGGTCCATGTTCCCATAATGGAAACCATCATCTGTCTTTGGTCATTGGAGAGACCGGTCTTTGCCGCCGCCTGGGCGGTAGTAGAGCCTAACGATATAGCCTTTGTTCCATCTGCCTTTGCCGTGGCTGTATTGACCAGGGCATTATCTCTAAGCTTCCCTCTTATTTCGCTTTCTGTGCCGGCTGCACATTCAAGCCAGCCGGTCACGGGGTCGCCGCCGCCCTTTACCTGCTTGCACTTTTCCAGACTAGCCAAGCCTGCCCCGCTTGCCGCAGTGTTGACCAGAGCCTTCGCAGCCATGCAGGAGTCCATATTAAATTTGTTCATCGCGTTCATAACAGACCTCAAATCCTTTATTACGCTATTGCATGTGGGGCAGACAGCCTCAAGACCGAGAGAAAAGGCGTAACCGAGGGCGTTCTGCCCTACTTTCTTGGCGAACGCAACAAACTGGTCGGCATTTATAAAAGAAAACGATCCGCCGAAAATGTCTATCCCGCCGCAGCCCGCCTTGATCTCCGGCGCCTTGATTGAAAAAGGTTGCAAGGTGTCTTGCGGCATTCGCGCCGATATGGATCCGCCGACGATGAATCCTCTGGTCTGGGCTTCATAAGCGCCAGGCGATGTGACGTTTACCCGCCCGCCGTAACGCGTAAACATATCGTTGAGCGAGGCGTTCAAGTCAGCATTTGCAAGCGACGCAGGACTAATTACCAGGATAATTAGAAGCGGAAACGCCCATATTTTCTGTAATGGCATAATGATAAATCCTCCTTTCAAGCTCCGATAACGCCATGTAGCCCGTTCCTATTTGTTCAAACCTGTCCGAGCCGGGATACGCGAGAAACCACGATGGCACCGTTTCGACGCCAAGCCTCTCAGCTATTCCGTTATTCGGCCTAGTATCCTCGAACTCCGGCAAGGGATCGTCGATCGATACGGGCAATACGACGAAGCTCTCGTACTTTCGTCTGAATTCTGACACGACTGTCGCAGAGCGACGGCAACTGTCGCAGCCGGCACTGTAAATGAAAAACAGACCTGCCTGTGTTCCAATCTGGGCCACCGCATTTTGTATGTCATCGTTGACCTGCTCGGTTCCGGTAGTCAAATACAGGTCGGGATACTTCATAAGCATACGTTGCCAGACATTGGCGAATTTCTGGGACATATCCGTAGAATCCTTCTGAAACTTCATGTAACTTACAACATTTTCCTCGGTCGGGTTTACGAGGGCCTCGCTGAGGAGCCTTTCACCCTGCCGTTTGATGAGATCGGACGGCAGAGAATCAGGCTTGTTGTCCGGCATGGATGGAGAGGAATTTCTGTTATACTCAGGTTCCGGTTGGGGATCCTGGTAGAAAAACCACCCTTCGTCATGCTTTTCCCACCATTTAGTGGCGGTCACTGCGTCCGGTGTGAACACGGAAAAAAAGAGAAATGCAAGCATGACCACCGGAACTATTCGATTAATCATAGCTTTTCTGAGGGGCGGGGCCCCTCTTTAATGTGTTTGCCAGCGCCTCGGTCGCGTCAGTCGCGGCGGCGCCACCGAGATAGATGTCCTTCAAAAGGACAAGCCGGCTTCCTCCGTTGCCGAGGCGGATTAGCCCCTGGTCAAGTTGAACAAGGAATATTGATAGATCCTTGTCTGCTGCGGCGATTGTCTCATCGTTAGGGTTTTTCTTGTAGTTTTCCAGCAACTCCTTTTTCTTGCCCTCCACAATGCTCTTCACGTCAACTACATATATCTCGACGGTGTTTGCTTTGGCGAACCACCAGCCGCTGGCCGCACCCGCCGCAAGGGAAACGACAAGGCAAATAGATAGATAAATGAGGGCTGTCCGGGGAGCCGGGGAAGCAGGTTTCGGAAGGGCAGCCTCAGCAAGGGGGGGGAACTGCGATACGTCTTCGGTGTGTTCCATGTTTTCCATTCATTCCTCCTTCATTCGTATTACTTCCATCGGGCAAAAAAAAACGCCCGGTTCGAATCCAGGCGTTTTTTAGTTCAAATTGTTCAGGCAACCATCCTCTTTTTCAGGAGGGCGTCTTTTAACAGAGCGTGCAGGGCCTTCGGCAACTGCTCGATCATGGTAATGACCGTCACACTCTCATTATCGATCCAGTCGCATGTAATGGCGAGTGGATTTGGTAACTTACTCAGAAGCACAACATATACCTCAATCCCGTGCCGCCGCAACTTATCTACCGCTTTTTTCGCGTGCCAGTCATTGTCAGGTTGCCCATCGGTGAAGAGAATGGATATCTTTCTTGTTTCCGGACGGTGGCTCAACATCATCCCCGCCCAGAGAGCAGCCTCGGCCATAGGTGTCCCGCCGAAACCGATGATGTCCCAGAACTGTTCGGGCCTGCAACGCTCCTCAAAACCTTTAGCCAGCATAACGTCGGAACCCGCGTAGATGTCCTCGCCAGGATATAGTCCTATACAATGCGTTATTCCCGGAAGGCTTTCCAGGCTGCGGGATGTAATATACGCAGACTGAATTGCCAGGGTCATGTCTTCACCTTTCATGGAACCGGATTTATCAATCATCAATGCGATTGCCGTATTGACCATCTCTCGTTTCCGTCGGTTTAGGAAAACCCTGTTGTCGGGCGTCTGAGCGCCTACGAGGTGGACTGACCGAGAGTCGATTCGACTACCTACCATCGCCGGGTATTTCTGTTTGAGGCCGATCGCCTGGAACAAACCAGCCAACTGGGTTTTCATTTTAGCGGTTTTCAGACTTTCTTTAGCGAGCAGAGCCTTGAACGCCTCGAAAGCAACTTCGTGAAATGGGCTGATACGTGTATCTTTTATTGTTGATTTGGGTACGCACACCTCATCGTTAAGGCCTTTTCCCGCAATTTCCTTCACATTCTTTTCCTCAAGGGCATTCTTGAGCATTGCGCCCAGGTCAGTTACATCCTCGGTATGGTCCGGGGCATTCGCCAAATCCTTGAGGTTTTTTAGCTGCCGCCCC
>Ga0194040_1000389_pt1 | contig 13209 bp, 8 predicted proteins | sample JunL2210m_MetaG_FD_148973 | JGI IMG/M metagenome (GOLD analysis project Ga0194040, IMG submission 148973) | Anoxic zone freshwater microbial communities from boreal shield lake in IISD Experimental Lakes Area, Ontario, Canada - Jun2016-L227-10m | ecosystem: Environmental > Aquatic > Freshwater >... | reverse complement strand
TAAATCGCTGATGACGATATTCCGTTCGTTGACCTTGTATCTGCCCTGGAAGAGGTCATTGTCCAGGAATAGCCGCCGCAGGTATTGGCTGTGCATCCGGTGGGGCATGCGGGTGGCGTCAGCGTTCCAGGCCATCAGGTCATTCAGGGGACGGCGCTCACCCATCAGGTAATCTTGAATAATTCTGGACCAGAGGAGATCATTCGCCCGGAGGAGCTGGAAGGCCCCGGCCATTTCTCTCGTATCCAGGTACCCCCGATCGAACATGATATCCGTCAGGTAGTTGACCTGGTTTTCATCGATGAACAGGGTTAGTTCTCCAGCCTCTGTAAAGTCTGTCTGGGCTGCGAGAAGGGTCATGCTTCCCATGCGATCATCACCATCCCGGGCCATAGTTGCCGCGACGATGGCCAGCATGGTGCCGCCCAGGCAATATCCTGCCGAGTGGATCTTCTGTCCCGGAAGAATTTTTGAAATGGAGTTTATAGCCGCCATGACGCCGTCGAACTGGTAGTCTCCCATGCCGAGATTGCGGTCTTCCTCCGTGGGGTTTTTCCAGGAGATCATAAAGACGGTATGCCCCTTGTCCACCAGATATTTTACGAGGGAGTTATTAGGGGAAAGATCGAGGATGTAGTATTTCATGATCCAGGCCGGGACGATCAGGAGCGGTTCGGCGCATACCTTTTTCGTGGTGGGGGTGTACTGGATCAGTTCGATGAGATGATTACGGAAAACTACCTTTCCCGGTGTTATGGCGACCTTTTCCCCGGGTTTAAAGTTCTCCGTTCCCACTGGAAGCTCCTTGTTCTGCTGGCGGCGCCAGTCGTCCAGCATATTTTTCCATCCCCGGATGAGATTCTGCCCCCCCTGCTCCTCAGTGATCTTCATCAGCACCGGGTTTGTCATGAGGCTGTTGGCGGGCGAACAGATATCCATGAACTGCCGGGCCATGGTGGAAACCACATTCTGATTATGGGAGGAGACGCCGGGGATGCCCGTTGTTGCGTTATGCCACCATTGTTCTGACAGGAGAAATGCCTGGTTGATGAGGTTGTAGGGCCATTGGTGCCATGTTTCCGCTTTAAAACGTGAATCAACGGCAATCGGCTTCTCCGTTTCTCCATCGTTAGTGATCATGGTTCGACAGGCATAGTCCCAGTAGCTCTTGTTTTTTTCCATTAAATCCGCAAGGATTCGGTACTGCGTTCCCGGCGAATCGGCGAGGTTGAGGAACCAGTCCAGGAAGGCAAGCAACTGGGTTACGGGTGACAGATTCATGGTGAATCTGGCCTGCCGGGCGTGGATGAAACTGTCAACACTGCTATGAGCGGCATGCTTACCGGTTTGCATGGGATATCCTCCTTAAGTGACGGTTTCTGAAACTAAAGGGTCAAAGATCTCTACTTGATCGAAATGCTATCAGAAATCAAAAAAATATCAAGCTGCAATATTGACGATCTTGCAAAATAGTCCCATTTCGTCTCTATTTGTCATTCCGGCGGAGGCCGGAAAGCGAAGTTTAATGTCCATAATCCAGTCTTTGTTCATAATCCCTATCTTCGACGGGAGGACGTCTGGACCCCGGCCTCCGCCGGGGTGACTTCAAAGGTGACCCCGTATTTAACCTTTGCGGGCGTTTCCCCATGATGATATAGAGGCTTGCATGCCTCCTTTTCGTATTGTTTCCGAATATGAACCGCAGGGCGATCAACCACAGGCGATAGCCAGGCTGACCAAGGGAATCGATCAAGGTCTTCCCCATCATGTTCTCTTGGGGGTGACCGGTTCGGGGAAAACCTTTACCGTTGCCCAGGTTATCCAGGCCGTTCAGCGACCCGCCCTCGTAATCGCCCATAACAAGACCCTGGCGGCCCAGTTGTATGGGGAATTCAAAAGCCTTTTCCCCGATAACGCGGTGGAGTATTTTGTCAGTTATTACGACTACTATCAGCCCGAGGCCTACCTCCCCAGCACGGACACCTACATTGAAAAGGATTCAGCAATCAACGAAGAGATCGACAAGCTGCGTCATGGGGCGACACATGCCCTTTTTGAGCGTCAGGATGTGATTATTGTGGCCAGCGTATCATGTATTTATGGTCTCGGCTCCCCCGAAGCCTACCAGGGGATGATGCTCTATATTGAGGAAGGGATGGAAATCGCCCGGGACGTCATGCTCCGGCGTCTTGTGGAAATCCAGTATGAACGAAACGATATCGATTTTCACCGGGGGACCTTCCGGGTCCGGGGTGATGTGGTGGAAATATTTCCCGCTTATGAACAGGAACGGGCGGTCCGGGTGACGTTTTTCGATGATGTTATAGAAGAGATCCTGATTGTTGATCCCTTGAGGGGAAGGAAGATCGAGAAAATTACAAAATTAGCGATTTATCCGGGAAGCCATTACGTAACGACCAAGGATAATCTCAAAAGGGCGATGTTGGAAATCCGCAACGATCTCCGGGAACGACTTGTCCTCCTGAAAAGCAATAACAAGCTGCTCGAAGCCCAGCGCTTGGAGCAGCGTACCATGTTTGATCTCGAGATGATGGAGGAAATGGGCTACTGTCAGGGGATCGAAAACTACTCCCGCTATTTGACCGGACGGCAGCCGGGACAACCGCCCCCCACCCTCATGGAATATTTCCCGAAAAACTCCCTTTTGATAATTGATGAGAGTCATGCGACGATCCCCCAGCTCATCGGCATGTACCGGGGGGATCGTTCCCGGAAGGAAACCCTGGTGGAGTATGGTTTCCGCCTCCCCTCGGCCCTGGACAACCGGCCCCTCCGCTTCGAGGAATACGAAGCCTTTCCCCAGCAGCGCATATACATCTCGGCAACGCCAGCGGTATATGAAATCGGGAAGGCAGATGGACAGGTTATCGAACAGATTATCCGTCCCACCGGTCTCATGGACCCGGAGATCATCATCAAGCCGGTTAAAGAGCAAGTTGACGACCTCCTTGGGGAGATTCGGAAACGGGTTAAGAAAGGGGAAAGGGTCCTGGTGACCACCCTAACCAAGCGCATGGCGGAAAACCTCACAACCTATTACCAGGAATTGGGGATCAAGGTCCGCTATCTCCATTCGGATATCCATACCCTGGAACGAGTGGAGATTATCAGGGACCTGCGGCTGGGAGAGTTTGACGTTCTGGTCGGGGTAAATCTGCTCCGGGAGGGCCTTGACATTCCCGAGGTCTCCCTGGTGGCTATCCTTGACGCCGACAAGGAGGGTTTTCTTCGCTCGGAACGATCCCTGATCCAGACCGCCGGACGGGCGGCGAGGCATGTCTCCGGACAGGTCATCATGTTTGCCGATGTGATAACGAAATCTATCCAGGCCTGCCTCACTGAGACAAAACGTCGCCGTAAAATTCAATCCCGGTATAATCAGAAGCATGGCATTACCCCTGAGTCCATTAAGAAGACCATCTCGAATGTCCTGACCTCGGTCTATGAGGCGGACTATCTCACCGTGCCGCTGGTCCGGGAAGGACAGGCGCCCTATGGGAAGGAAGATGAATTAGCCACCTTGATTTTACATCTGAAGGTGGAAATGAAAAAGGCCGCGGAGGATCTGGAATTTGAAAAGGCGGCGGCGCTGCGGGATGAGATCAGGGAGCTTACCTCGCTTATGATTGAGCTGGGGGGTGAGGTTGCATGATGGACAACGATGGGGTTCCCGTGACCGAACGGACGTTGGATAAAATAATTCAGACTGCCCCGCGTTTCCCAGGGGTGTATCTGATGAAGGACATCGCCGGGAAGTTCATCTACATAGGCAAGGCCAGGGACCTCCGCGCCCGCCTGCGGAACTACTTGGGAGGGGGAGATGCACGCCCGATGATCCCCTTTCTTGTCTCCCGTATCCAGGACATCGAATGGATATTGACGGATACGGAAAAAGAGGCCCTGATCCTCGAGAATACCCTCATCAAGGAACACCGTCCCCGCTATAATGTCGACTTCCGCGACGACAAGGCCTACTTTCACATTCGGGTGCAGGCAAGCGAGACCTTTCCCCGATTTCAGCTCGTCCGGCGAACGAAAAAGGATGGCGCGAGATACTTTGGTCCTTACCCATCCAGCACCTCGGCCAAGGAGACTATGCGGTTCCTCCAGACGGTCTTTCCTCTCCGTACCTGCCGGGATATGGAGCTCCGCAGTCGCAGACGGCCCTGCCTGGAATATCAGATCGGCCGTTGCCTGGGGCCCTGCGTCCAGCTTGTCAGTGAAGAAACCTATCAACATGCCGTCCGGGATGCCCTGACATTTCTGGAAGGCAGGGAGACGGATCTGTTGCAGAACCTGGAGACCCGCATGAAGGACGCGGCAAAAACGCTGCAATTCGAAGAAGCCGCCGCCTTGCGGGACAAAATAGCATCGATCAGGACAACTCTGGAAATACAACGGACCGCTTCCCTGACGGCGAGGGATCAGGATGTGTTCGGCCTGTATCGAGAGGGTGCCTTGACCCAGGTCTGCCTGCTGAAGGTGAGGGCGGGTAAAATGGTGGGAAAACAGACCTTCCCCCTGATCCGGGTTGGTCTGCCGACAGGGGAAATCCTTGCGGCGGTGCTTACACAGTATTATGACGCCGGGCATGAAATTCCGGGAGAAATAATGCTTCCCGAAGCAAGCGAGGACCGGCCCGTCCTTGAAGAATGGCTTGGGGAGAAGCGGGCACGATCCGTCAAAATCCTGATTCCGAAAAGAGGGCAGGGGAGAGCCCTCATCGGGATGGCCAATCGTAACAGCGAAAGCACCCTGAAGATAATGCAACAGACTGCCAGCCCCGATGAGGCCATGAAGCGTCTGGTGACGGCGTTGGGGCTCCGGAAGACGCCGGAACGGATGGAATGTTTCGATATCTCGAATATCGGCGGCGAGTATGCCGTCGGTTCCATGGTCGTCTTTTCCCATGGTGTCCCGGACAAGAATCATTATCGTCGCTTCCGAATTCGGACGGTTGCCGGCGCCGATGACTACGCCATGATGTATGAGGTTCTCAAACGGCGTTATACTCGGAGCGGAGACCTGCCGGACCTGTTGATGGTGGACGGCGGGAAAGGACATCTCTCCGTGGCCCTTTCGGTCTTGAAGGATCTGGATATCGGCGGCATTGAGATCATTGCCCTCGCCAAGGGGGGATCAAGCTACGATGATCAGAGCGGCGATAAAAGCGGCGACCGGGTCTTCCTGCCGGCACGGAAGGACTCCATCGATATCTTCCGCTGGCCGGCGGCCTTATTCCTTCTTCAACGTTTGCGCGACGAGGCCCATCGTTTTGCCGTAAGTTATCATCGGAAAATCAAAGAAAAAGAGGATTTCAATTCACTGCTGGATCAGGTGCCAGGCGTCGGTCCGGAGAAAAGGAAGGCCCTCCTCAAGGGATTGGGAGACATGGGAAAGATCAGGGAGGCGACCGTTCTTGACTTGCAGAAGATCAAGGGAATTGGTAAGGAGCTGGCCACCGCGATTGTTGCCTTTTTCAGAAAGGAAAACGGTCTTCCGTCGTGAGTCGGTAACGGTTATGGGAGTTAGCCTGTGAGTTTTATTTCGATTCTGGTTATTGCCATCGGGTTGGGGATGGATGCCTTTTCCGTGGCCATCAGCATTGGGGCGGTAAATCGCAAGGTTTCATTTGCCCGGGTCTTGCGCCTATCCACAAGTTTCGGCCTCTTCCAGTTTTTCATGCCCCTTGCCGGCTGGCTGGGCGGGATGACGGTTGCAGATTATATTGCCGGGTATGACCACTGGATCGCCTTTATGCTCCTCATCTATGTCGGCGGTAAGATGATCCATGAATCCTTCCAGCATGAAGAGAAAGTCCATCCCAACGACCCTACGAAGGGCCTGACTCTCCTCATACTTTCTGTAGCCACGAGCATTGACCCCCTGGCGGTGGGCCTGAGCCTGGCGTTTCTGAAGATGCCGATTCTTTATCCAAGTATGATCATTGGTGTAGTAGCCTTTATCATGACGGCGTTGGGGATGCTCTTCGGGGAGAAATTAGGAAAGATCTGCGGGAAGCGGGTCGAGGTCATCGGGGGGATCATTTTGATCGGCATTGGGGTCAAGATCCTCTTCGACCATGTTGCTTAATTGCGGTGTGGAGATCAGAAACCCATTCAAATAACCGACCCCCTTCTTGCTGTAAATCACCGTAGACTGGTGAAAATCACCACCGTGATTTCATTTGTCTGAGGGATGGAAAAAGAACAGCGGTCGGCGAGATTTTAAAAAAGTTATTATATACAGGGACTTTCAATCTTCGAATTATCAGGCTGACGAGAGTTGTCTCATGGCATGTCAATTGCTTGCAAACATGGCAATAAAGAAATCTCAGGACTGCTTCAAGAAATGGAGGGGGTGATAATAAGGCGGTGTAGGTCAGACGCAAACGAGTTTCAGATTAACTATCAACAAATACATTTAAGGAGAAGAAATTATGAAGGTATTTCGCAAGAGAAAAGGACAGAAGGGTTTTACCCTGATCGAGCTTATGATTGTTATCGCGATCATCGGCATCCTGGCAGCCATCGCCATCCCGCAGTTCACGGCGTACAGGACCAGAGGTTATGAAACTCAAGCAAAATCCGATGTGAAGAACGCTTACACCTCTGCCCAGGCATTTTTCTCCGATTCCCCTGCAGAAACGGTTACCGATGCCCTTTTGGCAAACTATGGATTCAAGTCGTCAGCAAATGTAACCACGGCAATTAGCGCTGGGACTATGGGTACTTTGGCGATTACGGCATTCAGTACGAATGGCGGAAAAACTTTTGGGGTTAATAGTACGGGTGTCATTACACCTTAATTTTGTTGTTATGGAGAGTAAAAAGGGGTGAGGCATCTACTCACCCCTTTTTTTTATCAATGAGGTTGATGGGGAGGGGCATGTTGAAATCGCCAAGCAACAAAAGGGACATTTTAATTTGCCTGACCCTGATTCTGTTCATCATTATTATTTACTGGCAGGCCCAAGACTTCAAGTTCGTCTATTATGATGACGGTTCATATGTTGCTGAAAGGACACATGTAATGGCGGGCCTGACCTGGGATGGCTTCAAGTGGGCCATGACAGCCACCGAGGCCGGTTTCTGGCATCCCCTCACCTGGCTTTCCCTGATGATCGACCGGGAGTTGTTCGGCAATAATCCGGGCCGCTATCACTGGACGAACGTTATCCTGCACATCATCAATACCCTCCTGCTTTTTTTCTTTCTTAAAAGTGCGACAAAGGCGCCGCGCCGGAGTGCCTTTGTCGCACTTCTTTTCGCCGTCCACCCTCTCCATGTGGAATCCGTCGCCTGGGTATCGCAACGAAAGGATCTTCTTTGCACCCTCTTTGGCTTTGCTTCGCTGCTGGCGTATGTAAATTATTCCAAATATCCGAACTGGCGGCGATACGCCGTTGTGATCATTTTTTTTATCCTTGGGCTCATGTCGAAACCCATGATTGTTACCTTCCCTTTTGTCATGCTGCTCATGGATTATTGGCCTTTGCAACGACTGATGGTGAGTGGGGATGCAAGAAACGGCAACGTCATGACGCCCCAAGAGGTTCGTGCAGGCAGACGCCCCTTTGTGATTCTTTTGCTGGAGAAGGTGCCCCTTGTTGTGTTATCCGTCCTCGCGTCCGTCCTGGTCGTCATGACAGAACATAAAGTCCATGCCTTAACGGATCTGAAAATGTTATCAATCATGAACCGTTTTGCCAACGCCATTGTATCGTACGTAAAATATATCGCCATGATGTTCTGGCCGGTAAACCTGACTTTTTTTTATCCCCATCCTGTTTCCATACCCGCGGTTCAAGCAATTGGTGCGCTGCTGCTGTTGTCGGCGATCACGATTATTATTATTTTAATGTGCCGACGCAAACCATATCTTTTTACTGGTTGGTTCTGGTATGCGGGGACCCTGGTTCCCGTCATCGGCCTTATCCAGGTAGGGCCCCACGCCTTGGCCGATCGTTACACCTACGTGCCGCTTATCGGCCTGTTTATCATCCTGGTCTGGGGTATGTCTGATCTTGCCGTCAGATGGCGATTTGGGCGACTGCTTTTATGTGCGGTGGGCGCCGTAACTATATTGAGCCTGTCGTTTTGTTCCTGGCTGCAAGCAAGTTATTGGAGAAATAGTATAACCCTGTTCGAGCACGCCCTACAAATAGCTCCGGACAACTATATTGCTCTAAATAATTTGGGACAGTTTTATATAAACAATGGTAAATATGATAAAGGACTTGCTTATATGTATAAAGGGATACAGGTAAAGCCAAAGTTCGGTCCCTTGTATTACAATGTCGGTCTTGCCATGTACGGCAGGAGAGATTATGAAAAAGCCATTGAATATTTTGCAAAAGCAGAACGAATGTCTTTTCATGACGACGAGAATCGGAGATTACTCGGGGACTGTTACCGGCTGACGGGAGGATGGCATCAAGCTGTCGATACCTATAAGAAGGCATTGGAGATAAATAGTCGCAATACATCGGCTAGATACGGTATGGCCCTGGCGTTGATGGAAATGGGACGAAACGACGAGGCCAGTAAGGAATTAAGAGATACCGTGTCCTACGACCCCCTTCACTTAAGTGCCCGTAAGATATTGATGCTCTTGGCGTTAAAAAAGGGAGACATGATCGCGGTCGTTGCGGAAGGGCAGAAGGCCTTAGCCAATGGTTCCGCCGATGCGGAGCTGCAAAAAATGATGGAATATGCCGGCGGAAAGAAAGGCGGTATGGATAAGACTGTTTTTCCTGTGAATCCATCAAAAGACACCGGCAGTGAAAACAAGTAAACGTAAGGTTCATAGATCCACATGCCGTGGGACGGGGAAATTATTGCCCTTTGAGAAGCCTTATGCGTAGCCGACTCGCACATTATATTATCATTGCGATTCTTGTTGTTATCGCCTACCTGCCTATTTTCACGGGAGATTTCGTCTTTGACGATCAGACGCTGATCAGGGATAATCCCTATATAACAAGGCTTCAATCTATTTCATCTTACCTTTCCCAGGAAGACGGCATTGTTGATGAACGGGACAAGGGACTGTTTCACACGGGCTATTACCGGCCTCTGGTTAATGTTACCTACTTTATGGACTATAAAATATGGGGGATGAAGGCTTACGGATTCCGGATGACGAATCTGATTCTGCATCTTCTGGCCTGTTTCCTGCTGTACGAATTGCTCCTTAAGTTAGCCGGACGCCGGTTGGAGGTCTTTTGGGCAGTCCTTCTTTTTGCCGTTCATCCAATTCATACGGAAACGGTTTCCATCATTGTGTCGAGAAATAATATCCTGGCCACTATTTTTATCCTCGCATCATTTTACTCTTACCTTGCCTGGTGGAAGAAGGGCACGCCCTTTGCCCTGGCCGTTTCGCTCCTTACCTTTGCGGGTGCTGTCTTTTCCAAGGAATTCGGCCTGATGGCTTTGCCGATCTTCTTTCTTTATCAGCGCCTGTTGGCTGATGAGAAGAACCACCGGAGGGAGATGGAGAGCTATGTGCCCTATCTGATCATCTTAATGTTCTATCTTGTCCTGAGAAAAATGGTGGTGTCCACTCCCTTCAGCATTCCTGATGACATACTCACCAGGCTCGCCTATATTCCCTATCTCATTACCTATAATCTGAAACTCATTTTTCTTCCCCATAATCTACACAGTTTTTCAGTTAGGTATCCGGAGTCCTTACTGGCGCCCACAGTCATAGGATCCTTCTTTCTTGTCCTTTTTCTCGCCGTGTTCTTATATGCCTTGCGAAAAGAATCACTGGTCGTTTTTTCAACAGGGGCTTTTTTCGTGACGCTCCTGCCGATACTCAATATTATTGACAAAGCTTCAGTATCATTGGTTGCTATGCGCTGGCTTTACCTGCCCATGACCTTTCTCGCCCTGGGTTTTGTCCGGATGTCGGAGAAGCTTCTATCAGTTCGTAGGAAGCGTGCCACACAGATCATTCTTATAGCTCTAACGGTTTATTTTGCGGTTGGGTCATACACGTTGAATGCATATCTATGGCATGATCAGGAAACATTTCTGAAACAGGAGGTCCGCCATTTTGACAATTATATTTACATGGGTGATTATGCGGAAATGATGCACAAGCAGAAGCAGTATCAGGTGGCCGAGCCTTTTTTTCAACATTCTTTGAAAATACCGCCCATTTTAGCTTGTAATTTCATCAACTACGGGGCGCTGTTGATTGAAACGGGACGGCCGCAGGAAGCCCTGAACATTTTGGTACAGGCGCGGTCTCTCACCATGGACCATAAAGACCGCATCCACTGGAATAATAATATGGGAGCGGCGCTGACGCTTATTGGAAATTATGATCGGGCGCATGAATATTTTGGCAATGCGTTAGCTTTGGACCCGCAAGATGTTGTTCTAAACCGCAATTTGGCTTATTTGCTTTTTCGGGAAGGGCGTACGGAAGAGGCGAATCATCGCTTGAAGATTAGCGAGCAGATCAAGCGGACACACTAATTATTTAACAGGTCTCATCTACCAAATGAAAAAATCAAGAATTACAATAGTATCTATAACTTTAATCCTTTTAATCCTAACCGTATATTGGCCGGTACAGCATTACGAATTTCTGAATTTCGATGATCAGGTATATGTGACAGATAACTTGCATGTGCGCAGTGGATTATCATGGCAGAATGTTTTTTGGGCATTTCGGAGTACAGATGCAGGGTTCTGGCATCCGCTGACCTGGCTGTCTCTTATGATGGATCATCAATTATACCTTATGAATGCAGGTGGTTATCATTGGACGAATGTATTGTTTCATGTCGGGAGCACGTTATTGTTGTTTATCGTGTTGCATAGGATGACAGGGGCATTGTGGCGGAGTGGTTTTGTGGCTGCATTATTTGCGATTCATCCTTTGCATGTGGAGTCGGTGGCCTGGGTTGCGGAACGTAAGGATGTCTTGAGTGGGTTCTTTTGGATGCTGACGCTGTTGGCATATGTTTGGTATGTTAATCGACCTCAAATATTGCGTTATGTCGTTGTCTTGATGGCTTTTATCTTGGGTTTGATGTCTAAACCGATGTTGGTGACGCTGCCATTTGTTTTATTATTGTTAGATTATTGGCCTTTGGGGCGTTTTGAAGATGGGAAGAGCAAAACAACTGCTGTTGTACCTTTAGTGATCGAGAAGCTTCCTCTAATATTCTTGTCAATCTGTATGGGGCTGCTGACATATTATTCTGAAGATAAGCTTGGGGCTTTGAGTTCGTTAAATCGTTTCTCCTTGGATATTCGCATTGGCAATGCCTTGGTATCCTACGGTATTTATATTCAAAAGACATTTTGGCCCGTAGGTTTGTCAATATTCTATCCTCACCCGGGGGCATGGCCCCTATGGCAAATCATGCTGTCGGGATTATTGCTGTTATTCATGACAGCCATTGTTTTTGCTAACAAAAAAACTTTTCCTTACCTGCTGGTGGGATGGTCGTGGTTCATTTTAACACTGGCGCCGGTCATTGGTCTTATTCAATTGGGCACGATAGCAGGGGCGGATCGCTACACATATATTCCCCTGATCGGCATTTTCATCATGATAGCGTGGCTTGTCCCCGATTTGTTGAAAAACAAACCCCATAAAAAGAGGATATTAATGATTTTAGTATTTACAACAATTGCTCTGTCAGCCGTTGTCGCCAGATTTCAGATTCAACACTGGCGTGACAGTTTTGCCGTTTTCCAGCATGCGTTAAATGTTACAGAGGGTAATTATAAGGCCCATCATGGTATTGGCATGGCCTATTTTAATCGCGGCGACATCTCAAAGGCACTCTTTCATTTATCCGAATCATTGAAAATGATAGAGAATGATAGGGCAAGGAACGATCTCGGAGTAATGCTCATGAATCAAGGTCGAGCTGCTGAAGCGGAAGCTCATTTCCGACAGTCGATTAAAACTAATTCCCAAAATGCAAATGCTCACAACAATCTTGGCGCAGCCTTGGCAACACAGGGGAAATATGGCGATGCTATTAGTGAATTTAAGAAAGCCTTGGAAATAAACCCTTCTTATCCCGGAGCTAAGGACAACCTTAATCTTGCAATAGACTCTCTTAACAACAAAAAAGGAGAACAGTAAAAAATTAGCTGAAGATCGGCGATGCGGATCGGGTGCGCAATGAACAGACGACGCGATTGAAGTTGATAGTAAACGAGAATAAAGGTATAGTAAACTTTGTAGAACTACGATTTTTCCTTGAATCACTCATCGAGATCTTTGCATTTCCACGGTGGTTTTGGCCGAGCTTTACTATGGCGCGGCACGCCATTCACAGGGACCTTCCATCCGGAAGGAGATAGACGACTTTGTCTCCCGGCTGGCCGTAATCCCCTGGGATGAAACAGCGGCGGATCATTATGGATACATTCGGGCTGCAATGGAGAAGGACGGCATGCCCATTGGCGCCATGGATATGATGATCGCTGCCCATGCCAGAAGTCAGGGGACAACGCTGGTAATTAATAATACTCAACATTTTGACAAGGTCCCTGGATTGCTCGTTGCGAATTGGGTTTGAGGAAAAGTACCCAGGTTCTCAAAAGGTAGCCGGTCATTGAAAAGGAACGGATCAATTTTGATTGAATGGCAGGCCATAGGGTTAGCATCTCATGACAAATAATCAACCACCTGTCCATTCACCTTTGGAATCTTTAGATAATCACTTATGGGATGCCTTCGATTGGCGTCACGCTTTTTTTGTCCTGTTCATGATCACCCTTGTAATGTTTAGCGATGTGCTTTTTACAGGCAGCGGCAGGATATTGTCCGGCGAAGGGCTGGATCTGTATGCCGGGGAATTATCGGGGCTTGATTTTGTCTATCGGGAGCTGAGAAACGGTAATTTAACGCTCTGGAATCCCCATGTTTTCTCCGGTTCATTTATGCTTTCGACGGCCTTTTATCCCCCGAATTTTTTTTATCTCTTTCTTCCCTTGCCGCAGGCTGTCAATGTGGGCATCGCTTTTCACATATTTCTCGCTGGATTTTTCATGTATCTGTGGGCGGCCTACCGGCGGCTCCATCCACTGGCCTGTCTGTTGGCGGCGGTGCTGCTCATGTTCTCGGGACCCTATTTCATGCATGTTTTTGCCGGTCATGTGGGTAATCTCTGCGCCATGACCTGGGCGCCATTGATCTTTTTTT
>Ga0194040_1000386_pt1 | contig 13267 bp, 6 predicted proteins | sample JunL2210m_MetaG_FD_148973 | JGI IMG/M metagenome (GOLD analysis project Ga0194040, IMG submission 148973) | Anoxic zone freshwater microbial communities from boreal shield lake in IISD Experimental Lakes Area, Ontario, Canada - Jun2016-L227-10m | ecosystem: Environmental > Aquatic > Freshwater >... | reverse complement strand
AGGCTCCATGGCTTCAGATGAAGCTTGACGGTCCGGTCCCCGGAAACGGCCAGCGGTTGCCGGATTCCGTTGGAGAGGTCGGCGACTGTGGCCGCGCCTTCCGGCAGCGTCAGCGTCACGTCGGTCGGCTTGTCGCCGGGGTTCACCAGTCCGTAGCGGTCGCCGTATTTGTGGATGACGGCTTGTTTGGCGGAATCTTCGATCTTGCCTGAGAACGGCTCGGGCTTGGCGAAAGGAAGCAAGCGGAACGGCACGGCCAGTTCGCGAAGGTCAGCCAGGCGGCCCCGCGCCGGGTCGGCGTAGGTTTGCAGGACATACTCGCGTGCATTCGCCTGGAGCAGCGCTTCAATGATCCCTTTGCGAAATCCCTTCTGGTCTTTGATGTAGTTACACCCCCAGCCCAGCAGCGCTTTGGACGATTCATCCCAGAAGTTTGACGACACGCTCAGCCCGCCGCCGAAGCCGTCGCGGATTTTCTCCGCAGAGCCCTCGAACGGCCAGCTGGCACGGCCGGGCAACACATCCGGAGGATCCATGTCGACACCGAACACAAAGCCGTTCTGCTTCGCGTAGAGGGCAGGATCGATGCCGACAAATTTCAGGAAATCGGCATAGCTCTTGATTCCCGCATTCGGAAGACCGGCGAGGTCAAACGGCCATTGATCGGTGTAATACATTCCCTGCAGCCCGTTCTTATACCAAGACTGGTTGAGCGTCAGAGTGATCTCGGGGCGGTAGGCGCGGGCTTTTTTTAGGAGCCAGGAGAGGAACTCGAAGCGTTTTTGGCAAGCCCAGTTGCTCCATGCCTCCACCGTCGGCTGTGGCGATTCGAGCAGGCGCTTCAAGTTATCCTCCGGCAACGGTCCGGCTTGGAACGCGACGCCGGTTTCCTTGGAGAAATCCTCAAGGTTGCGTCGGCTGAACGCGGGGATATCGCCGACGGCGATATCGGTCAGCGACGGGTGTTTCGCCAACGCCGCCAGCGAGCGGTCGAGGGCGGAGCCAAGATATTTCAGCTCCTCCGGGGTGGGGCTCAGCGGAAGGCTTCCCCAGATCGGCCCGGGGAGCCAGCCGAACCCGAGGAAGCTGCCGCGGTCGGTCCCATCGAAACCAAGGTCGAGCAGCCAGCCGAGCGTGGTCTTGACATGGACCCCCTCGCTGGCCGCTTTCTCGTAAAGTGCGCGGTTCGCTTGGAACGACCCCGGATGCACCCAGCTTCCCCACGATGGGCGATTGATACTCGAGCCGCCGCCATGGAGCAATTGCGATGCCGGTTGATTGTGGGTCCAGAGGCTGTCATAGCCGTAGATCCGGGGAAAATCAGTCAGCATCCATGGGTTCAAATACTCGGAATCAATCGTCATGTGGCGCCGTGGTTCCTTGGGCAGGAGCGGTTGGATGTCAGGCAACTGCGGCAGGCGTTTGACCCGGTAAATGGCGATGCTCTTGATGGCGAGCCCGTCCGGGTTTTTCTCGAAATTCTTGAAATAGCCGCTAACTCGCGTGTTGGAAAAAACGAGTGAGATGGTGCTATTGGGCGGCGACCCAATTCCCTTCATGAGCCTCGTGGAAAAGACCGATTCCTTCCGGAAGCCGCCCGGATACGGTCCCTTGCCGGTATCGAAGCCGCCGTAAGGGCACGAGCTGTGCCAGAGGCTGTCGTCCTGGACCCAATCGGTGCCGTCGCGGTTCACAGCGATGGAGTGGAATTCGCCTCGGCGCTCCTTGTCGAATGCGTGCTCGACCACCACCAGATACGGCACCTGCGGCTCGAAACGGGTCTTCAGGGTGACGCGAAAATAGGAGGTTTCGTTAGAGCCGAGGTCGCGGCACGACTCATTTCCGACTTTCGTGATGGGGATCCTGGATTTCTCGGGATCGTTGATGAATTTCAGCTCGCCGAATTTGCGGGGGAGCTTCGCCTCCCCGCTCTGCCGCCACTTGGCAATGAGCGGATCGTTGGTGATGTCATAGACCGTGTAGGGATCGTTGGGGTCGCCAACATGGATTGTCTCCAGCAATTCCAGGTCATCCGAGGTAAACGGCGCGACCCCCGGATCGCCCTGATCCGCGAGCGAATGGCGCGTCGTGTAAATCATCATGCCGGGCTGAACGCCAGCTTCCGCGCCGATGGGGAGGCCGAGCGTCACATCGAGGTTTTCTCCGGGGGAGCGGACATCGATATTCACCATTTCGGTCGTCCGCGTGGCGGAGAGCTTGCCGTTGCCTTTCCAGGAAAGGGCGACCGGCCCAGCGGGCGTGCTGACAGTTTTCCAGATCGCCGATTCGACCATCGCGCCATCGTCGACGAAATTCTGGAAATACCGCGCATCGCCCGTCATCTCCAACCCGACCTGAGCCCCCTTGGGCAACCCCGAGCCCCTGAGCCCGAACTGGATTGCCGCCTTGGGGTCGGCTCCAAATGTTGTGGCAACTTCGACTCTCGCGGTCTTCCCGTCTGGCAGCGTGAAATCGAGCGGGTAGGTCAACGTATCTACGTCTCCCTGTCGCGAGGCTTTCGCGGGTTGGTCGCCAGGCGCGGAATACAGGCGCTTGCCGTCCACTTCAACAAAAGGCGCGATCGACTTAAGAAATGGATAGTGCTGCTGCTGCTTGGGGAAAGAAAACGACTTGAGGGTCAGCTTCTCGATCTCGCCGGGTTTGGCCGTCGAATAATAGGCGCTGTAGGCGTCCGGCTGGTCTACAAGCACCGAGTTCTTGATCTGCGGCTCGTTGTGCATCAGCAGGGCGATTTTTCGGACTTCGACAAAGTTGTCGCCCTTATCGCCGCCCTTGACCCCGAAATAGAGCTTCTTGACCGTCGTGGCCGGGAACGAGATGGTGCTCTTGTCGTAAGGATAGAGCGGCTCATGGTTCACCTCGGCGCGCAGGAGTTTGCCCTCGGCATTCAAAATGCCCGCTCCCCAGGTGCCGGGCTTGGGAACCTCGCGGCCCCAGTAGATCACCGCTTGCTCGAAGCGGGGCGTCTTGTCGGGGAAGGCGGCAAACTGCTGCTCGGGGGCTTTCTCCCAGCGCGGTTTGAACGCCTCGTCGAACGCGAGGCCGAATATGCAATCCCCGCCGCCGCTGAGCCACGGCGTCCCATAAAAACCCTCTCCAAGCTGCGAAGCCGCCACGGGGTTCTGGCCGCGAACTACGGGAGGACTCTTGTCCCATTTCAGCCCCAGTTTGGCCCCCGAGAATTGATCCTCCTCGCCGGGCACAAATCCGTAATCCGAAGTGGAAAAAAAGCGGCCCTGCTTGCTGAAATCCCGGTAGCTGCCGAGCGCACTGCCGCCCACGACGCCCCCCCAGCCAAAATAGACATCGGCGGAGGCCGGTCCGGCCAGGATGACCGTGGCAAATGCCACGCTGAAAAATCTGTTTGAGAGAAGGGTTCGTTTCATAGGTAAAAATTCTTTGGCTGTTGTTGATTATTGTTTGGATGGGCGATCGGCCGTCGGTTCCTCGATCTTGATTGCGTCGGAATCGCTCTGGATGAACCACTCGGATCCGGCATCCGGACGCGGCGGATACGCGGTCGATTTTTCCAGCCGGTTCCGGTGGAAGGTCAGTCCCGAAACCGAGTAGATCTTGACCAGCGGGCCGGTATCGAATGTCCGGAAGAGGTTGTCTTCGATGAGAATGTTTCGGTTGTATCGGCTGGATTTCCGGAATTCCTTGGCAATGCCGGATCCGACCGAGATGCAGGCGTTCCCCCAAACCCCGAAATTGCAGTTGTCAAACGTGTTCCCGCGAATCGTGACATCCCGGACACCCGCCTGCTCGAACCAGAACCGTGCGTCACCTTCAAAAAGAATTGCCGATCCCGGAGTATGAAACTGGTTCCCCTCGATCCGGATTTTCCCCCGCGACCCCAGCAGAATCCCCCTCGCCCGGTTGTTCCGGATCACGCAGTCCTGGATGAGAACATCCGCGGTGTTTGCATCCGCATCGGACACGGAATCACCAGCCACGACATCCTTGGGCAATGGCGTCCGGGTCGTCACCACGGTGAGTTCCTTGTTGATCGGCTCGACCGATTCTGCCGTCACTTCGCCGATGCTCTCGAGGCTTGGGCCGTGGGTGAGTTCCAAACGGACGCCGGATTTCAAAAATTGGACGCCGGCCTGTTGCGGGTGGACCAGTCGTGCGACGAACCGGTTCGGTGCGAGGATCTCATCAATCCGCGCGTAGAGACCGTGGATATTCGTCGCATCGTCGAGCTGGTTCTCAAAAAGGCAGTCCCGCAATTCCAGCTTGCCGAAACAATTCGTGAAATGCGTGGCGTCGGCGGTCGTGCTGATGATCCGGGTTCCTGAGGGCGTGATCCTCACATGATCCAGAAAGAGATTCCCGCTCCGCTGAGCGATGATCCCCATGCCGCCGGAATGATGCAAGGTCACCCGGTCCAAGTGGATGTCGCTGCTGTCGGAGACCACGATGCCCGGGTAATCCCGTCGCGCCGCGCCGAAAGCGAGCACATCCCCGACGTTGGCTTGGACATCTTTCAAATGCAACCGAACACGCCGGCCGCCGAGTTTTTCGGCCGGAACCCCATGTTCCAAACCGCCCTTGTCGCTCATCATGTAGGCCGTCTCCCGACGCTTCGGATCAAATGCCAGAGCCGTTCCGACAGGCATGACCATCGTGGATTTTCTTCCGCGGATCGATCCTTCCGGCGCCTTTTCCCCGCCGGTAAAAACGAGCACGCCATTCCAGATCTCGAACGGAAACTCCTCGGAAATGTCCACGTCCACCGTCTCGGGACTGACCGCAAGAACCTTCCCTTCGGAATGGAATGCCCGCGCAAAATCGACCTTCAGATTTTCGATGCGGATGTTCCGCGCCTCCTCGATAAGGAACGGCACCATCGGGCCATGAAACAAAAACTCGGCCCCGCCGCCATCAATCTGAAGTCCCGCCTGCCCGACCAACGGAAATCCAATCCGCTTCAACCCATCGTCGTTGTTGCTGATGAACAGATATTTTTCCGCGGCGCGGTCCGGCCAAAAATCATACCGTCCGGGCGCGAAGATCAGCTTCGCCGCCTTCGATGTCCGGCAGTAGTCCAGCGCTGCCCGCACACCTTCGGTCACGTCGGCTCCGGAATCGGGCTTCACACCAAATCGGGACACTTCCACAATCCCTCCGGTGGAAGGCGAGCCGTTCGTCGGGTTGGCAATCAAACATTCTTTGGCAGACATAGTGAGGATGATAAGCAGGGTGAGAGATTTCATGAAACTGTTGCCCCGCGCCAGTCAGCGGACGGCATTGCGCCTAAATCTCATCGAGGAGTTCCTTCGCCCGGCGCTCGTATTCGTCCTGTTTGATCAGGCGTTGATCCAGGAGTTGTTTGATTTGCCTGATGCGGTCGGCCGGGGAGGGGGGTGTTCCGGGTTCGGGCGCGGCCGGCGCGGCCGGGGCGGGTTGCGCTGCGGAGGCACCGCCTTGCGAGTTGAAGAGAGCGAGGATCTCGTCGGCGGGCAGCGCGCGGTTGTAGATCCGGACATCGTCGATCAGGCCGTCGTAGCCAACGAATTCGCCCGTGCCCAGATTCACCTCGCTGTTGCCGATATACAAATCCCAGTTGTTTTTTATCACCCGGCCGGGCTGGCTCTTCCGCGATGGTTTTTCTTCGACCCCGTCCAGATAAATCCGCATCACCTGTCCGTCGCAGGTGGCCGCGACATGGCGCCATTGCCCATCTCCCGCCTTGCGGCTCGAGCTGACCGCCTTGCTGTTGACTTCAAATATCAATTTCCCCCGCGCCCCTTTTCCGACCCAGTCTCCGCCGAGCGAGAGGGCGTAGCCTTTGCGCCAATCCTTATCAATAATGCGGTTCCAGAACCCATCGGTATCCGAGGAGTTGATCCATGCGGCCAAGGTGATGTTTTCCGGGTTCAGCGAATCGCTGTTGGGAATGACAATGCGATCCTTGAGGTTGCTGATGTTGAACCGGTATGCGCCACCGAAGCGGCCGGCGGCAACCCAGGTGGCACCGAACACTTTGCCGTCGTTGCCCGCCCCGCTCTCATCGTGAATCACCCCGTCCTTGTCGGGGGCGTCAAACGGCAGATAGAGGACCAGCCCGCCCGGACCGGGCAAGCCGGGAGGGTTCGGGTTTTTTCCGGCCGAACCGTCCAGGCCGCGGCCGGGGGAGAACATCACGTGGTTCAGGGCCAGGTTCAAAATGGCGGCGCTTTCCATCGCGCCGGAGCGGATCAGATCGCGCGTCTTTGCCTTCATGCTTTCGGCATGGACCGCCAGCGCCGCCGGAGACATCCCGTCCGGCTGATCCAGCGCTTGCAGGATTTTCCCGATGAACTCCGCCGAAGGGCGATCGTTGCAGCGTTGGAACTCTCCCCGGGCGGGCTCCAGCCACTTGACCCATTTCTGTTTCAGATCAGCAGTCGCCTGAGCCGGGCTCACGGAGGGCCCGTCGGCTCCCCGCGCGCCGGCAGTGAAAAATGCGGAGGCGATCGCGGCAAGGAGGAGCGTGGAGCGAACGATGCGTTTTGTTTTCATAAAAATATCCGCTGTGAGTTTGCCAGCAGAGGAACAGAATCCCCCCCAATCATGACGATCCCCCGGACTGCGTGGCTGCTCGGGGGAATTTGCAGAAGCGGCATCTTGGCGCTTTCCGGAAAGCCCCAAGCGGCAAGATGCCGCTTCTACGGTTTGAGATCGTAATGATGGGGGAAAATTCACGCAGTCTTCTGAAAAAAATCCGTTCATCTGCGGAGGACATTTTTTTCATGGGGAAACTGTATTCAAACCGCACGCAGGGAGCGACTGAAAATATTGGCGGCGGCCGACAATCAAAGCGTCCCTGTTTGACCCGCGCGCGGCGGGCTGGTAATGGTGAATGTTTTCTCATGAGCGGATACAAGCACACGATCAGATTGCCGAAGACGGAATTTCCCATGAAGGCCGGGCTGGCGCAGCGCGAGCCGGCGATGCTGGAGAGGTGGGAACGCGAGGGGCTTTACGAAAAAATCCAGGAGGCGCGCCAGGGCTGCCCGCTCTATGTGCTGCACGACGGCCCGCCGTTTGCGAACGGCGATGTGCACATGGGGACGGCACTGAACAAGATCCTCAAGGATTTCGTGGTGAAGTCGCGGGCGATGGCCGGGTTCCGCGCTCCGTTTGTTCCTGGCTGGGACTGCCACGGGCTGCCGATCGAGTTCCGCGTGGTGAAATCCTCCGCCGGGCTTGCACCGGCCGAGATACGCCGGCGGTCGGAGGAATACGCCAGAAAATTTCTCGACATCCAGCGCCGCCAGTTCCGCAGGCTCGGGGTGCTTGGCGACTGGGAAAATCCCTACCTCACGCTCGATCCGGGCTACGAGGCCGACATCATCCGTTCGTTTGCGAGATTCGTTGAGGCCGGGCTGGTTTACCGGAAGAAAAAACCGGTTCTCTGGAGCACCGGCGCGCAAACCGCGCTGGCCGAGGCGGAGGTGGAATACCAGCAGCGCGTTGATCCCGCGATCCATGTCGGGTTCCGGGCGGCCACCGGGCCGCTTGCGGAGATCCATGCCTCCTTCGTCATCTGGACGACCACGCCGTGGACGCTTCCGGCGAACCTTGCGATCGCCGTGCATCCGGGCGAGCGCTACAGCGTGCTGAGTGTGGAGCTTCCCGATGGAACGAGCCGCACGCTCGTCATCGCCGACGCGCTCCGGGAGGCGTTCCTCGAGGAGACGAAGAGCACGGTTTTTTGCGGCCCGGAGGAAACGCTCGCCCAGCGCGGGTTTTCCGGCACCGAACTCGTCGGCATGACCGCGCGACATCCCTTCCTCGACCGCGATGTTCCGATCATCGGCGCGGATTTTGTCACGATGGAAAAAGGGACCGGCCAGGTTCACATCGCGCCCGGCCACGGAGCGGATGACTATCTCGCCGGGCAGGCGAACGGGCTTGCGATCCTTTCGCCCGTTGATGAGCACGGCAAGTTCACCGATGAGTGCGGCGCGCCCGCGCTGGCCGGCCAGTATGTTCTCGACGGCGGCAACGCCGGGGTGATCGGGATCCTCAAGGAAAACGGCGCGCTTCTCGGGCAGGCCGACTATCCGCACGATTACCCGCACTGCTGGCGGTCCAAGACCCCGGTTCTCTTCCGCGCGGTCGAGCAGTTTTTTATCCGCATCGACGGGCTCCGGGAAAACGCCCTGAGCGAGGTGGATGCCACCCGGTGGATTCCGCACTGGGGTCGCAACAGGATCCGTGGCACGGTGGAGTCGCGCCCGGACTGGTGCATCTCGCGCCAGCGCACATGGGGCGTGCCGCTGCCGGTTTTTTACGAGGAAAACGGCAGCCCGATCCTGGATCCCGGCGTTATCCGCAAGGTCGCGGATATTTTTGCCGGACGCGGAACGAATTCCTGGTTCGAGCTCACCGATGCGGAATGGGCTGCCCTGGTCGGGCTTCCGGCGGGGGTCACCCGGCGGCACGACACGCTCGACGTGTGGCTGGACTCCGGGCTGAGCCACGAGGCGGTCCTGCGCCGGCGTCCCGAACTCGCGTTTCCGGCCGACCTTTATGTCGAGGCCACCGACCAGCATCGCGGGTGGTTCCAGAGTTCGCTCATGACGTCGGTGGCGCTGAACGGATGCGCCCCGTATCGCACGGTGCTCACGCACGGGTTTGTCGTGGACATGGACACGAAGAAAAAGATTTCGAAGTCCGCGCAGGGCGGATACCAGAAGCCGACCGAGGCCGACCATTTTGTCGGAAAATACGGGGCCGATCTCGTGCGCCTCTGGGTGAGCAGCGTGAACTTCACCGACGACGTGCCGTTTTCCGAGGAGATCTTCACCCGGCTCTCCGACGCCTACCGGCGGATCCGGAACACTCTGCGCATCCTGCTGGCGAACCTCCACGATTACGATGCCTCGCGGCCGCCGGCGGCGGAGGAACTGACCTTTGTGGACCGCTGGATTCTCGCGCGCCTGCAGGAGGTTGTCTCGACCTGCGCCGGGGCTTACGAAAGCCTCGAGTTCCACCGCGTCTACCACACGATCAACCAGTTCTGCGCGGTCGATTTGAGCAGCCTGTATGTGGACATCACGAAAGACCGCCTCTACTGCGACAAGGGGGATTCCCCGCGCCGCCGCGCCACGCAGTTCGCGATGCACAAGGTCTTCGACGCGCTGACCCGGCTTCTCGCGCCGATCCTCGCGTTCACCGCCGAGGAGGCCTGGGGGTATTTTCAAAAAGAATCGTCGGTTCACATGCAGTTGTTTCCCGAGCCCGATGAGGCCTGGACAAATCCGGACGCGGTCGGCGACATGGTGCGACTGCTCGAAATCCGCGCGCGGATCTCGCAGGCGGTCGAGAAAATCCAGAAGGCCGGAGAGATCGGAAGCGCGCTCGAAGCGCGCGTGGTTCTCACGGCAGCGCCGTCCGAAATGCCTCTCCTGGACTCGCTCCGGGCCGAGCTGGAGGAGCTGTTCATCCTCAGCGATCTGACCTTCACGCCGGGCGAGGAATCCTCTGTCGGGGTGACCAAGACCGCCGCCGCCCGCTGCGAGCGCTGCTGGCGCCATCGGGAAGAGGTCGGTGCCAGCTCCGCCCACCCGACCCTCTGCGCCCGCTGCGAAGAGGCGGCGGCGATGACCGCCGGGTGAGGAATGAAAAAGATGTGCGACCAAGAATCGGCAGGATGCCCCCCGGCGCACCGGTGATCCTCATGAAGTCATTTCTCCGCCTCCTGCTCTTTCTCACCCTGCCGCTCTTTGTTGCCGACCAGGTGACGAAGTGGATGGTGGTGCAAAACATCCGGACCGACGAACCCCTGCCGGTCATTCCGGGATTCCTGAATTTCGTGCAGGTCTATAATACGGGGGCCGCCTTCGGGATCCTCAGGGACAGCAACGCGTTTTTCATCGTCCTGGCGAGCGCTGCGCTGGTCGTCATCGCGGTCCTTGCCGCGCGGGGCGCCTTTGCGGGCACCCTCCTGCGCGTCGGGGCGGCGCTCCTGGTCGCCGGCGTTCTTGGCAACCTCGCCGACCGGATATTCCGCGGATACGTCATGGACTTCCTCGACGTGATCCTTCCGTGGTATGGCCACTGGCCGGCATTCAACATTGCCGACTCGTGCATCTGCCTCGCCGCCGGGCTCTTCATTCTCGAAAGCTTCCTGCCGAAGAAACCGCCGGCACCGGAAGAAAAATGATTCCGGGAAAAGATCAGGAGCCCTTTGTCTCCGGCGCGCCCGCGCCGCGCGAAGGCATGCGCGCGGTTTTCGGTGAGGCTCATTTTTTTCTCATCATTATCACTCGGGCCGGTTAGTATGTCCCGATGTCACCACTGGCTGAAAAATACGATCGTTATGTGATCCCGACCTACGGGCGGTTTGATCTGGATCTTGCGCGGGGCCGGGGCTGCCGGGTCTGGGATTTTTCGGGGCGGGAGTATCTGGATTTCGGCGCGGGGATCGCGGTTTGTTCGCTCGGGCACGCGCACCCGGAGGTCACGGCTGCGGTGGCCGCGCAGGCGGAGACGCTGGTCCACACATCGAACCTTTACCGCACGGCTCCGCAGGCGGAACTCGCCGCGCGGCTCGTCGAAATCACGGGGCACGGAAAAGTTTTTTTTTGCAACAGCGGGGCGGAGGCGAACGAGGGGCTGATCAAGCTGGCAAGGCGGTTCGGAAGCGATTCCGGGCGCCATGAAATCCTGACCTTTGAGGGGTCGTTCCACGGGCGGACGATGGCCGGGATTTCCGCGACAGCGCAGGAGAAGGTCAAAAAGGGATTCGGCCCGCTGCTGGACGGGTTCCGCCATTTGCCCTTTGGAGATTTGGAGGCGGTCCGGGCGGCGGTGGGACCGGCGACCGTCGCGGTGCTGGTCGAACCGGTGCAGGGCGAGGGCGGAATCCAGATCGCGCGGGCGGAGTTTCTCGCCGGCCTGCGCCGGCTGTGCGACGAGCTCGGGCTGCTGCTGCTTTTCGACGAGGTGCAGTGCGGGCTCGGACGCACGGGCGAATGGTGCGGATGGAAAAGCATCGCGCCGGAGATCGTGCCCGACGGCGTTTCGTGGGCGAAAGGGATCGCGAACGGATTCCCGCTCGGTGCCTTCTGGAGCGCATCACGGGAAGTCGGCGGGCGCGGTCCGCTCTGCGACCTGCTCGGCCCCGGGAGCCATGGCAGCACGTTCGGCGGCAACCCGGTGAGCTGCGTGGCTGGCTTGAAAGTGCTCGAAATCATCGGGCGCGACGGGCTCCTCCAGGCGGCCACCGAACTCGGCAGGGAGCTGGCCGACGCGCTCGTCGCCGCGAAAATCCCGGGCGTTTCCTGCGTGCGTTCTCTGGGGCTGATGCTGGGGGTTCAGCTCGACCCCGCCGCATTTCCTGCACCATCGGGGTCGCCCGCGCTCGCGGCCGTGCGCGCCTCGATCTCCGAGGGACTGCTCGCCATCCCGGCCGGAGAATCCGTCGTCCGGTTCCTCCCGCCGCTCAATGTGACATCGCAGGAAATCCGCGAGGCCGTCAAAAAATTCGCGACCGCGCTCGGAAAACTGGCTATGCCGTGACGGACATCCCGATGAAAAGTCTTCTTTCCATAGAATCCCTCGACGCCGCGACGATCACGAGGATCCTTGATTTGGCGGCCGTGATGAAATCCACGAGGGGCAGTCGCGAACCGCAGCCACTCCTCCACATGTGCTGGGCGCTCATGTTTTCCAAGTCCTCCACGAGAACCCGCGTGTCGTTCGAGACCGGCATCCGGGAGCTGGGCGGGGATGTCATGTTCCTTGCGGCGGACGACATCCAGCTCGGGCGCGGGGAACCGATCTGCGACACCGCGCGCGTCATGGGGCGCATGCTCCACGGCGCGGTGATCCGCACATTCGCCCAAAAAGACGTGGAGGACTTCGCGGAGTTCAGCGGCATCCCCACGATCAACGCGCTCACCGATGAGGAGCACCCGTGCCAGATCCTCTCCGACCTCTTCACGATCATCGAATCGCGGGGCTCGCTCGATGGGACGTGTGTCACGTTTGTGGGTGACGGCGACTGCAATGTCGCCCGTTCATGGATCTGGGCAGCCGCCCGCATGGGCTTCGAACTCCGCATCGCCGCGCCCGAAGGATTCCAGCCTCCGCCCGATCTTCTCGAGCGCGCGGGCGGACGGGTTTCCGTCACCTCCGACACGCGCGCCGCGGCGGAGGGGGCCACGGTGCTTTACACCGATGTCTGGGTGAGCATGGGCAAGGAGGAGGAGGCCGCGCAGCGGATCGCACGGCTCGAAGGATATCAAATCAACGACGCCCTTTGCCGCCTCGCCCCCGAGGCCCTCGTCATGCACTGCCTGCCAGCCTATCGTGGCAAGGAGATCACCGCGGAAACCTTCGAGTCCCACGCGGAGACCATTTTCCGACAGGCTGAAAACCGCCTCCACACGCAAAAGGCCATCCTGTCCCTCGTGGTGGCCATGTGCTCCCCGGTTCGTTGACGGCCTGCTCATTTCCGGCTCCACCCGATGCTGTCGGGCTTCACCGAGGAGAGATCGCACTCGCCGCTGACGCTGGAGATGCCAAATATATTGCTCCTTGGTTGTACTCAGCGAAACCTACTCTGCTAAGACCATCACCGGCCAGAGGTGCGGCTTGTAGTCGCAATGGCTGCCGGGCTCGGTGGCCAGCGAGAGTCCCTTGGCGGGCCATTCCTCGCCGGGCTCCTTGTCGTGGACATAGAGGCCGAAGCCGGTGCGCCAGCCCTTCTCCAGCACCATCGGCTCCAGGTAGAGCTGCGGGAAGATGATCACGTAGGACCACTTGCCGCCGTCGCGGCGGTACTGGCACTTGACGCCCTTGGCGGCCTGCTCCTTGCTTGGCATGGTCAGCCCGCCAGCCAGCTGGATGTCCACCTCCCGCAGGCGGCAAACACTGCCCGGTCCGTCCACGGCCCGGGAGTCCCCGGCATAGAAGTCATAGCGGTAGTCGTCGGTGTCGTAACCCCGGCCTGGGTTGGCACGGGCGTTGGCACCGGTGTCTAAATAGACTTCCAGCGCCCCGTCGTGCATGTAGAGATTGCTGCCGTGCCAGCGGGCTGGGTCGGTCAGGACAAACTGGTCATCGACGCCGCTGACCCGCAGGTAGAGGTTGGCGGTATCCCAGGCGAGCTGGTAATTGACGGATAAGTCCGCCGGGCCGGTCGATTTGCCAAACCAATTGGACATCGCGATGGACGGCACCTTTTCCCACTCGGGGGCGGCGGGGTCCAGCGGCAATGGGCTGGCGGTGCGGGGGACGTAGAAGT
>Ga0194040_1000377_pt1 | contig 13380 bp, 12 predicted proteins | sample JunL2210m_MetaG_FD_148973 | JGI IMG/M metagenome (GOLD analysis project Ga0194040, IMG submission 148973) | Anoxic zone freshwater microbial communities from boreal shield lake in IISD Experimental Lakes Area, Ontario, Canada - Jun2016-L227-10m | ecosystem: Environmental > Aquatic > Freshwater >... | reverse complement strand
GTTTGCCGCAGATGGATTGGCGGCCAACGGTATTCGAGTGGTGGCCGCGGTGCGCTGCGCCCCGCCCGGCAACGCTCCAACACCCACTGAGCGGTCAACGTGCGAACCGTGGCTGAACGCTGAGTGGCGGTTGATCGCACCGCATGTGCGGGTGATCGTGGCGCTCGGCGGCTTCGCCTGGCAGGCTGCGCTCCGCTTGGTGGACGAAAAGATAAGTCCCAAGCCGAAATTCGGGCATGGCGCGGTGGCGCAGTTCCCGTCCGGTCTGGTGTTGCTGGGCTGCTATCACCCCAGTCAGCAGAATATGTTCACCGGGCGCCTGACGCCGGCCATGCTGGACGGGGTGTTCAGCGAGGCTGCGAGGCGGGCCGGCCTGACGCGGTGATCCGGACGACCGCGATGGGCCGGTTCGTCTTGGCCTGGTACCCGTCATAGCGGTCAGCGTTATTGGCGTTGACGATCCGCCACAGCCGCGCATAGTCCGGGTCATCGGGCAGCACCGCCCGTGCGGTGGCGGCGAACCGCGCACGGCCGACGTTGATCTCGACGCCGTCGCGGGCCTTCAGATTGTGGAACCAGCCCGGGGCACGCCGATCGCCGCCGTTGGACGCCACCACCAGATAGGTATCACGGTCGAGCGCGTAAGACAGCGTGTTGGTGCGCGGCAGCCCGGTCTTGGCGCCGACGGTATGCAGCAGCAGGCTGTTGGGTGCGCCGGGGATCCGGTGTCCGATAAGGCCTCCGGAGCGTTGGTAGAGCGCATCGTGTACGCGGACGAAGGCCCCGAGGGCCTTCTCGGAGAGCGTGGTCACGGCATCCCCGCCAGGGCCTCGCGCAGGATCTCACCGGTGGTTTGCCGGTCGGGGTCGCGGCGCAGCAGCATGCCCTTGACGAACGACACCTTGTCGCCGTCGCGGCGCGGGATCACGTGCAGGTGGATGTGGAACACCGACTGCATCGCCGACTTGCCGTCATTGATCGCGATGTTGTTGCCGGTCGCGGCCAATCCGGAGACCCGCGTCGCCTCGGCGATGCGCTTGCCGACCGTCATCATGGCGGCCAGCGTCGATACCGGGGTATCGGTGAGATCGTCACTGTGCCGCTTGGGAATCACCAGGGTGTGACCGCGGGTGAACGGGCGGATATCGAGGATTCCCAGAACCTCGTCGTCCTCGTAGACGCGAATCGCCGGTGCAGTCCCGGCGACGATCTCGCAGAACACACATGCCATCGCACCACCGTAGCGGTTCAGCAACACCGGCAGCGGCTACGCTGCGTCCAGTGGACGTCACCGACATCGCCTTCGCCGGCGCGGCCGAACAGGCCCGCATGCTCGCGTCCGGCGCCATCACCGCGCCGGCCCTGCTTGAGCTGTACCTCGAGCGCATCACCCGGGTCGACCGCGAGCTGCGGTCCTACCGGGTGGTGATGGCCGATAGCGCCCGCCGCGAGGCGGCCGCCGCCCAGGAGAGACTCGACGCCGGCGAGCGGCTGCCGATGCTCGGCGTACCGATTGCGATCAAGGATGACATCGACGTCGCCGGTGAGTTCACCACCTACGGAAGCAGCGCCTACGACCTGCCTGCCACCGCCGACGCCGAGGTGGTGAGGCGGCTGCGGCAGGCCGGCGCGGTGATCCTGGGCAAGACCGCGGTCCCGGAGATGATGCTGTGGCCGTTCACCGAGACGGTCTCCTTCGGCGCCACCCACAATCCCTGGGATCTGGCGTACACGCCGGGCGGCAGCAGCGGCGGCAGCGGAGCCGCGGTGGCCGCCGGTCTTGCACCGATCGCCCTGGGCTCAGATGGCGCGGGTTCGATCCGCATCCCGGCCGGCTGGTGTGGGCTCTTCGGCCTCAAGCCGCAGCGGGATCGGGTTCCGATCGCCCCGCATGACGACGCGTGGTGCGGGCTGAGCGTCAACGGCCCGCTTACTCGCACGGTCGAGGACGCCGCACTGCTCCTGGACGTGACCAACACCGGCAAGACCCCCCGCGGTGGGTTCGTCAAAGCGGCCGCCCGCAAGCCGGGCCGGTTGCGAGTTGCGTTGAGCGCCAAGCTCCCGACGACGATGGTGGGTCGGGTCGGCCGCGCGCAACAGCAGGCCCTCGACGGGGTTGAAAAGCTTCTTCGCGACCTCGGGCACGAGGTGTTCTGGCGCGATCCGGACTATCCGGCGTGGGCCGTCTACGGCCATGTGCTGCCGCGGATGTGGCGCGGGGTTTACGAGGATGTGCAGAAGCTGCCTTACCCGGAGCGCCTCGAGCCGCGGACGCGGGCGATCGCGCGACTCGGTGGGCTGATCTCGGACAGCCAGATCGCGAAGGTGCGCGCTGCCGAACCTGCGCTGGCGGCACGCGTGCAGTCGATCTTTGACGATATCGACGTGGTGGTGACCCCGGGTACCGCAGCCGGGCCGTCGCGTATCGGGCGCTACCAGCATCGAGGCGGTGTCGCCACATTGGCGATGGTTGCGTCTCGGGTGCCGTTCAACGCCATCTTCAACGCGACGGGTCAGCCCGCGGCATCGGTCCCGTGGGCCCTGGACGGCGAGAGCCTGCCGCTGTCGGTCCAACTCGTTGGGCGGCCGTCGGATGAGGCGACGCTGCTGTCGTTGAGCGCCCAGATCGAAGCCGCCCGGCCGTGGGCGAACCGGCGACCGCCGGTGTCATGAGCCGCGAATTCGACCCCGGCACCTTCGATCTCGAGTCCTCCGGGTTGCTGGACGGGTTGACCGGGGAGGCCCGCGCCGAGCGGGCCGAATTGATCCCGTGGCTGCTGGAACAGGGCATTACCGTCGAGCAGATCCGGGAATCATTCGCACCCATGCTGCTGTCGGCGCGGCGGGGTCTCGGCGACGACGGCACCTACCTGTCGGCTCGTCAGATCAGCGAGCAGGTCGGCCTTGACCTCGACGTGCTGAACCGCTTCCAACGGGCCAGCGGGTTGCCGCAGGTCGACGATCCGGATGCACCGATCTTCATGCGGCCCGATGGCGACACCGCGGTCCACATCAAACGATTTCTTGAACTGGGTATCAATGCCGAGCAACTGCTGACCGTCGTCCGGGTTCTGGCCGAAAGCCTGTCGAACGCCGCCGAGGTCATGCGTTCTGCCGCACTGGGCCCCGTCCTGCACCCGGGTGTGACCGAACTCGAGATTGCCAAGGGATCACAGGCGTTGGTGAGCGCCGCCGCGCCACTGCTGGGGCCGATGATTCAAGACATGCTCCTGCTGCAACTGCGCCACGCAGCCGAAACCGACGCCGTCAATGCACGCGAGCGAAAAGTCGGGGCACCGCTGCCCGGTGCACGCCTGGTGGCCACCTCGTTTGCCGACCTCGTCGGGTTCACCCGGCTTGGTGAGGAACTGCCGCCGGAAGGCATCGAACTGTTGGCCAATCGGCTGGCTGATCTCGCGCGCGAGGTGGTGGTCAAACCGGTCCGTCTGATCAAGACCATCGGCGACGCCGTCATGTTCGTCTCGACCGACACCGCCGCGCTAATTGATGTGATGCTCGCGCTCATCGACGCCACGGAAGCCGACGACCTACTGCCCCAGTTGCGGGTGGGAGTGGCCTACGGACCGGCGGTCAGTCGCGCCGGTGACTGGTTCGGCAGCCCGGTGAACCTGGCCAGCCGGGTGACCTCGGTCGCGCGGCCGGGTTCGATACTGGTCGCGGCGTCGGCCCATGAGCAGATCGGCGACGACGAACGATTCCGATGGTCCTATGCCGGGGACCGGCGACTGCGCGGGATCCGGGATGATGTCGACCTGTATCGGGTTCGTCGCGCCACGGATCCGGAAAGCGCCTGAGTTCAGCGCTTCCGCAGCACCGCCCTGGCGCCGATCACCGTCGCCGCAATCAGCAACAGAATCGCCCAACCCGGGCCAGCCAGCCACCCCACCAATCCGGCACCGATCAGAACCGGTGACACCGCGAACAGCACCATCGCCGGATGCTGCCGGACCACGTCGCGGGCGGCGCGGGCGCGCTGGGGATCAAGCTCTTTTCCTGCCATGGCTCCAGTATCTCGCAGGGGGTGTCGAACAGGTAGTCGGTCGGGTGTAACTGGCCACCGACAGTTTTGCCAAGAGAAATACCCCGCCGCTAACCCGAGCGGGTCATCGTCCAATACGCCCCGGCTCTTTCGAGCAGTTCCGCATGACTGCCCTGCTCAACTATCCGGCCACCTTCGATAACGAGGATCCGGTCGGCGTCGCGGATGGTGGAGAGTCGGTGGGCGATGATGAAACTCGTCCGTTCCCTGCGTAATTCGATCATCGCCTGTTGCACCAGCAGCTCGGTGCGGGTATCCACCGAACTCGTCGCCTCATCGAGGATCAGAAGTTGCGGCCGGGCCAGGAAGGCACGGGCGATCGTGATGAGCTGCTTCTCGCCGGCGCTGAGATTGCTGCCGTTGTCGGCCACCCGGGTCTGATAGCCGTCCGGAAGTGACCGGACGAAGTGGTCCACGTAGGCAGCCCGGGCTGCGTCAACGATGTCATCCGCTGTTGCCTCTGGCCTGCCGTAGGCGATGTTCTCGAAGATCGTCCCACTGAACAGCCAGGTGTCCTGAAGCACCATTCCGATCCGGGACCGCAACGACTGCCGACTCACCTCGCGGATGTCGACACCGTCGAGCAGAATCCGACCGGAGTCCACGTCATAGAACCGCATCAACAGGTTCACCAACGTCGTCTTGCCCGCGCCGGTCGGGCCGACGATCGCCACCGTGGTTCCGGGCTCAGCGGTGAACGACAGATCCTCGATCACCGGTGTGCCTGGCTGATAGCTGAACCAGACGTTGTCGAATTGGACCTGACCGCGACCGCTCGGAAGTTCGGTTTCCGCTGAGACGGATTCCTCGGTTTCGTCAAGAAAGTCAAACACCCGCTCGGCGCTGGCCACCCCGGACTGACACGTGTTGTACATACCGGCGACCTGGGTCAGAGGCTGGTTGAACTGGCGAACGTACTGGATGAAAGCCTGCACGCTGCCGAGCGTGATCTGGCCGGTCGCCACCTGAAAGCCACCGAGCACCGCAACCGCCACATAACTGAGGTTGCCGACGAACATCGTCGCGGGGGAGACCAGGCCGGAGAAGAACTGTGCACCGAAGCTTGCGCGATAGACATCGGCGTTGAGCTCACCGAACCGTTCCTGGGCCGAAGCGCGGTGACCGAAGGTCCGAACCACGGTGAAGCCGCTATAGGTTTCCTCGATGTGGGCATTGAGCCGGCCGGTATTAGCCCATTGCGCGACGAACATCCTCTGTGACCGGCGTGCGATGGCCCGCGTCACCCACAGCGAGAGCGGCACCGTACATACGGTGATCAGAGTCAGAAGTGGCGAAATGGTCAGCATCATCACCGACACCGCGATGACCGAGAGCACAGCGGTGAAGAGCTGACTGATGGTGATCGACACCGAAGTCTGGATATTGTCGACGTCATTGGTCACCCGGCTCAGCAGCTCACCGCGCTGACGCGAATCGAAATATGACAGCGGTAGACGATGGACTTTGTCCTCCACCTCGGAGCGCAGCGCGGTGATGGTTCGCTGGACAATGGTGTTCAACAGCCTGGCTTGTGACCAGATCAGAAGCGCGGCAACGAGATACATGATCAGAGCCAGCAATAGGGTGCGGCCTACCGCGCCGAAGTCGACTCCGGTTCCCGGGATCACATTCATTCCGCTCAGCAGGTCGGCGAAGGTGCCGTCTCCGCGGGCGCGTGCCGCGGCAACCGCCTGTTCCTTAGTGATTCCGGCGGGCAGCTGCCGTCCGATCACCCCGTTGAACAACAGGTCGGTAGCGTGGCCGAGGACGCGGGGGCCGATCACCGACAGCGCGATGCCCCCTATCGACAATGCCAGTACCGCCGCGATGGCCTTCCGTTGCGGCGCAAGGCGCCGGAGAAGGCGCAGGGCCGAGCCGGTGAAATCTCGTGACCGTGCCGCGGCAGGGTCGGTCATCATCGGGCGCATCGCGCCACGCATGGGCGGGGTTGTCACAGCCGACCTCCGGCTCCGAGTGACTGCGAGTCGACGAACTCGGTATACGCGGAACAGCGATCCAGCAACTCGCCATGCGTGCCGATTCCCACGACCCGGCCGGCGTCGAGAACGATGATCTGATTGGCATGGGTCACCGTCGAAATCCGCTGCGCCACAATGATGACGGTCGAGGCCGACGAAACCTCATGCAGTGCCGCTCGGACCCGGGCGTCGGTCTGGGTGTCGAGCGCGGAAAACGCGTCGTCGAATACATAGATAGCAGGTCCACGGATGACCGCTCGGGCGATCGCCAACCGCTGGCGTTGGCCGCCGGAGAAGTTGATACCGCCCTGCGCGACTCGCATGTTCAGCCCATCGGGATGGGCGGCAACGAAGTCGTCGGCTGCGGCCACCCCCAGTGCGGCCCACATCTCCTGCTCTGTCGCATCGGACCTGCCATAACGAAGGTTGTCGGCCACGGTGCCGGAGAACAGGTATCCGCGTTGCGGTACCAGTCCGAGTGAGGACCATAGACATTCGGTGTCGTAGTCGCGCACGTCGATGTCGTCTACGCGGACCGCGCCGGCCGTCACGTCGTAAAGCCGGCAGATCAACGACACCAGTGTCGACTTACCCGAACCGGTTCCGCCCACGATCGCCGTTGTGGTTCCTGGGTGTGCGGTGAATGAAACCCCCTCCAGCACTGGGCGTTCCGCGCCGGGATAGCTGAAGGTGACGTGGTCCATCGCAACCGTGCCGCGGATGCCGCCGGTTGGGCTCCGTGGTGAGGGTGGGCTGGTGATGGCGGGTGTGGTGTCCAGGACCTCGGTGATCCGCTCGGCGCACACCGAGGCGCGGGGCAGTATCACCAGGATCAGGGTGGCCATCAGCACGGCCATCAGGATCTGCATGAAATAGGACAGGAACGCGATCAGCGAGCCGACCTGCATCCGGCCGGCGTCGATCCGCAGGCCGCCGAACCAGATCAGCGCCACGCTGGAGATGTTGATAGTCAATGTCGTCACCGGAAGCATCAGCGCCTGCCAGCGTCCGGCCGCCAGGGCGGCATCCGAGACGTCGTGGTTGGCGGCGGCGAACCGCTGTTGTTCGAAGGGTTCGCGCGCGAATGCCCGAACCACCCTGATGCCGGAGAGTTGTTCGCGCATGACCCGGTTGATGGTGTCGATCCGTCGTTGCATGCTGCGGAAAATCGGCAGCATCTGCGACACGATGAGGTAGTTGGCCCCCGCCAAGACGGGCACGCTGACCACCAGTAGCCAGGACAGCCCGGCATCCTGGTGGATCGCCATGATGATGCCGCCGATGCACATGATCGGAGCGGTTACCAGGACGGTGGCTGTCATCTGCACCAAAACCTGGATCTGCTGGACGTCATTGGTGGTCCGGGTCAACAGTGAGGGCGCGCCGAAGCGGGCGGTCTCGTTATCGGAGAAGGCCGTCACGTGGTGGAACATCGCCGCACGAACATCGCGGCCGAACCCCATCCCGGTGCGGGAGCCGAAATACACCGCGCCAATCGCACAGATACCTTGCAGGGCGGTCACGGCCAGCATCACCAGGCCCAGCCGGGAGATCGTTGCGGTATCGCCCTTGGCCACGCCGTCATCGATGATCGCCGCGTTGACAGTCGGCAGATACAGCGAGGCCATCGAACTGACGATCTGGAACACCATCACCGCCGCGACCAGCCACCGGTACGGAAGGACATACCGCCGCACCAGTGCCAGGAGCATCTCGTTACTGTCCCACACCGGCTAAGCCGGGCAAACCGCAGTTCAGCCGGTGTGTCGGCGGTTAACTACGTGGCTGCCGCTACAGTGCATCGTGTGAGAAACACCCGGGTGCGCATGACGGTGACGCGCAGACTCGCGGCCCTGGCTGTCGCCGCCGTGGCGGTGGTCACCTCCCTCAGCGCGTGTTCGAGTTCCACCACGGACCAGTCGCAGTCGACGCAGCAACAGCAGGATTCGCCGGGCCCCGGCAGGGACGGTAAACACGGGCCGATGTTTTCCGAGTGCGGGGGTATCGGCGACCAGACGATCGCCGAGCAGACCCGGGTAACCGGCCTGGTGAAGACCGCGGTCAACTCCGTCGGCTGCCAGTGGCTGGCCGGCGGCGGCATCCTCGGGCCGCACTTCTCCTTCACCTGGTACCGGGGCAGCCCGATCGGGCGTGAGCGCAAGACCGAGGAACTCTCGCGGACCAGCGTTGAGGACATCAACATCGAGGGTCACGCGGGATGGGTCGCGGTGGGTACCGACCCGATGCTGGGCGACAACCTGTGCGAGATCGCGATCGGTTTCAACGACGACTTCATCGAATGGTCGATCAGCTTCGCCGAGAAGCCCTATCCGCCGGCCTGTGATGTGGCCAAAGAATTGACCCGTCAGTCGATTGTGAACGCGAAATGAGCCGGCTGGTGCCCAGAACTTCTCGTCGCCCCCTCATCGGCGCGGTGGCCGCGCTGTCCGCCTTGGCTGTACTCACCGGGTGCGCGCAGACGGTGGGCGGCACCGCGATGAAAACGGGTTCGGGCAGCACGCCGCGTAACGACAAGTCCGCCAAGGAGTACCCGAACCTGCTCAAGGAGTGCGACGTCCTGACCTCCGACGTGTTGGCCAAGACGGTGGGCGCGGACCCGTTGGACATCCAGAGCACCTTCGTCGGGGCGGTCTGCCGGTGGCAGGCGGCCAACCCCGCGGGTCTGATCGATATCACCCGGATGTGGTACGAGCAGGGCAGCCTGGACAACGAGCGCAAAGTCGCCGAGAACCTCAAGTACCAGGTCGAAAGCCGCGCGATCGCCGGCGTCGCGTCAATCGTGATGCGCACCAATGATCCCAACGGCGGTTGCGGGGTGGCCAGTGACGCCGCCGGTGTTGTGGGCTGGTGGATCAACCCGCAGGCACCCGGTATCGACGCGTGCGGTCAGGCCATCAAGCTGATGGAGCTGACGTTGGCCACCAACTCCTGAACGCAGAGACTCCCCAATAACAACGGTGGGCGCCGACTTGCGTCGGCGCCCACCGTTGCTGTTGTGCTGTGAGATTCAGCTACTAGGTGAGGTGCTGCCGGCGGTGCCGTTAGCACCGGCCGTGCCGCCAAGCCCGGCGCTGCCACCGACTCCGCCAGCGCCACCCGTGCCGGTGCCGGTGCCGTTGCCGTTGCCGCCGTTACCACCTCTGCCGCCGGTAGCGAACGCAGCGCCGCGCCCGCCGACACCGCCGGCGCCGCCGGTGCCCTTGGATGCCGGTGCACCGGCCGCCGCAGACGTGTTACCACCCGCACCGCCGGCCCCGCCGTTGCCCAGGAGACCCCAGGTTCCGATCCCAAGGGCCGGAAGCAACAGGCGGCCGCCGACGCCGCCGGCGCCACCGGCCCCACCGGTCAGCACAGCGGCGTTACCGGGACCCACGACCGAGATCGCGCCGCCGCCGGCGCCGCCAGCCTGGCCGGCAACCAACACGGAGCTACTGCCGCCCGCTCCACCCGCACCGCCGGTCGCGGTGCCGGCGAAGCCCGGGGTACCACCTTTGGCGATCGTGGGATCTTTGGTCACGGCTGTACCGCCGAGGCCACCGGGCAGACCACTGCCCAACAGCACGGCGCTGCCGCCGCTGCCGCCGGCACCACCTGTGGCGATGATGCCCGCCGCAGCGCCGCCATAGCCGCCCAGACCGGCGAGGCCCACGGTCGTGCCACCACCCGCGCCGCCGGCGCCGCCGACTGCGGTGGCACCTGTGACAGCGTTGCCGATATCGGCTGCGCTGGTGATGAAGCCGCCGCCGAAGCCGCCCCAGCCGCCGTTGCCCCAAGCCAAGCCGCCGCGCCCGCCGGCACCGCCTCTGCCGCCGGTAGCTGTGCCGCTCGCGGCAGTGGCAACACCGCCGATGCCGCCGTAGCCGGCGTTGCCGAACAGGCCGGTACCACCGCCCGCTCCGCCGGCACCACCCGTTGCCGACCCTCCGACCAGGTCGATGGCTGTGGCCTTACCGCCGGCTCCGCCGGCGCCGCCGTCGCCCCAGACCAACCCGCCCCGGCCGCCGGACCCACCGGCCGCGCCGGCCGTGGAATCCTTCGAGGCGCCGCCGAGATCCGCTCCGCCGGAACCGCCCGCGCCGCCATTGCCGAACAGTCCACCGCGACCGCCGGCGCCACCGGCGGTGGCCGCCGTTGTCAGTACTCCCGAGGTGTAGACCGCGGCCAAACCGTTTCCGCCCTTGCCGCCGTTGCCCAGGCCCAGGAATCCGGCGTAACCGCCGGTACCGCCGCCGACCCCGTTACCGCCGTTGCCGAGAAACAGGCCGGCGTTGCCGCCGTTGCACGTGGTGGTGGTGCAGCCACCGGCCAAGGTGTCGTAGCTGTAGCCGTTGCCGACCAGGATGCCGGCGTTGGGGTTGGTGGCGGTGCCGTCGCCAACGAAGAACGTGATGAGGTCAGTGAAGCCCGCGGTCAGCTCGACCTGCTGAGACTGCACGAGGGGCGCCGGGGCTGCCGTGGTCAGTGCTGAGGGAGCACCCAGGGGGCTCACGATCATTGTTGCCGCACCGATGATGATGACACCAGAGGTCATGAATGGAACGGTGCGAAGCGACAGGCTGCCGCTGGGCGAAGCTGAACGGTCTTTCATTACATAGTCCTCCGGGATTGAGTTGCTGAATACCTTTCGAAATCAGACACTAAGATCAAACGATCTTTCCGGGCGGAGAATGCTCCGAATCAACCCGAAATCAACCCGAATCAATTCCGGATCGGGCGCCTCGGCCGCTCTAACGGGGTACGTGAAATGACACCAGCTCGGCGCCGTCCACTTCGAGGGCCGACCAGATTCCAGGCACCCGTAGTACGGCTATGCCCGACGTCGGGAATTTCGTTTCGATCCGCCCGATCGCCTCGGAGTCACTTCCCGGGTGCCCGGCCAGGCCGAGTGACACCTGGCTCACGGTGGGTTCGTGGCCGACAACCAGCAGGGTGGCCACCTGCTCATCGACCTGATTGATCTCATCGAGCAGGGCGCCCGGAGTGGCCCCGTAGAGCCGTTCGATGAAGCTGACGGGCGCGCCGACCCCGGTGCGCTCGAGCGTCTGTCGGGTCCGGACCGCCGTCGAGCACAGCACCGCGTCGATCGCCGGCACCGCGTCACGCAGCCAGTCGCCAGCCAGCGCGGCCTCGCGCACCCCGCGCGCAGCCAGCGGCCGGTCGTGGTCGGGGACGCCATCGGGGTAGTCGGACTTGGCGTGTCGCATCAGCACCAGGGTTCTCATCCGTCCCAGGTTAGGGCACAGCGCGGGCGAGGCTCCCGGACTTGTCAGACCCCGGCCATACACTCGCGCCAACGCTGCATGGTCTGGGCATGAAGGGATGGGGGCGTGCGCTTTCTGCATACCGCGGACTGGCAACTGGGAATGACCCGCCGCTTCCTGGACGACGACGCTCAACCGCGTTATTCGGCTGCCCGCCGTGACGTAGTCGCGGGACTAGGCGCGCTCGCCCAGCGGACCGGTGCGGAGTTTGTCGTGGTGGCCGGCGATGTGTTCGACGCCAACCAGCTGGCACCGAAGGTGATCAGCCAGTCGCTTGCAGCCATGGGCCGTATCGAGGTTCCGGTGTACCTCTTGCCCGGCAACCACGATCCGCTTGATCCCTCGTCGATGTACACCAGCAAGCAGTTCCTCACAGAGCGCCCGGACAATGTGGTGGTACTCGACCGCGCAGGCGTATTCGACGTGCGCCCAGGCCTGGAGATCGTGGCGGCCCCGTGGCGCTCGAAGCGGCCCACCACCGACTTGGCCGCCGATGTGCTGGCTGAACTTCCCTCCGACGGCACGGCGCGGATTCTGCTGGCGCACGGCGCCGTCGACGTACTCGATCCCGACCGTGACAATATCGCTGCTATCCGGATGGCCGCGGTGACTGCGGCCCTGGAACGCTCGGCTGTGCACTACGTGGCACTGGGCGACAAGCACTCCCGCACCGAGGTCGGTGACAGCGGCCGCGTCTGGTACTCAGGCTCGCCGGAGGTCACCGACTATGACCATAAGGAAGCCGACTCCGGTCACGTGCTGCTGGTCGATTTAGATCTCGATGACCCGGCGCATCCGGTCACGGTGGAAACTCACACCGTCGGCACCTGGTGCTTCCTCACGATCGCCGCAGATCTGAACAACGGCAGCGATATCGCCGCACTCGACGCCAGACTTGACGCACTGCCCGGCAAGGACCGCACCGTAATTCAGTTGGCGCTTAAGGGCACTGTCACCGTCACCGAGCAGGCCGAACTGGACCTCTGCATCGAGAAGTACTCGCGGCTGTTCGCCGGCGTGGATAACTGGGAGCGCCACACCGAGTTGGTAGTCATGCCCGCCGACGAGGAGTTCGACAATCTTGGTATCGGCGGGTTCGCCGCCGACGCTGTCGACGATCTCAAAGAGCAGGCCCGCTCCAGTGGCCCTGACGCACAGACCGCGCGCGGAGCGTTGGCTCTGCTGCTGCGGTTGCGGAAAGGCCTCGAGTGATCCTGCACCGGCTGCGGTTGAAGAACTTCCGCGGGATCGCTGACCGCGAGATCAACTTTCCCGACCGTGGGGTTGTGGTGGTGCACGGCCCCAACGAGATCGGCAAGTCGTCGGTGCTCGAGGCGCTCGGACTGTTGCTGGACCAGAAGGACAGCTCGACCAGGCAGAGCGTTTTGGCAGTCAAGCCCGTACACGGTGACGTCGGCTCGGAGGTGATCGCCGAAATCAGCACCGGCCCCTACCGGTTCGTCTACCGCAAACGTTTCCACAAGAAGAGCCTCACTGAGCTCAGTATCACCGCGCCGAACCACGAGCAACTCACCGGTGACGAGGCACATAACCGGGTTCGCGCCATCCTTGACGAGACTGTCGACACTGCCTTGTGGGACGCCCAACGGGTACTGCAGTCAGACTCCACCAACGCGGTCGATCTGTCGGGCTGCACGGCATTGACCCGCGCCCTCGACGCTGCGGCCGGCGAGGCCACGACCGCCTCAGGAGCCGAAACCCTGCTGATCGACCGTGTCGACGCCGAATTTGCGCGCTACTTCACCGAGCGAACCGCCAAGCCCACAAAGGAATACAAGGATGCCATCGCCAGGGTGAAAGCAGCCGAAGAGACGGCGAAAAGCTGTCGAGAAGCGGTCGCCGACATCGAGGAGCGGGTAATCCGACAGGAACGTCTAAGCACGACCCGTGCCGAACTAGCCGACGCCCTCGCCCCCGCTGCAGCCCGGCGCGTCGTAGCCGAACAGGCCGGCGTCGGACTGGCCGCGCTCGTCGAGAAACTGGAGAAAGCACGACTGAATGCGGCCGCCGCTATCGCCACCGCCACCGCCTCGGCAGC
>Ga0194040_1000364_pt1 | contig 13551 bp, 10 predicted proteins | sample JunL2210m_MetaG_FD_148973 | JGI IMG/M metagenome (GOLD analysis project Ga0194040, IMG submission 148973) | Anoxic zone freshwater microbial communities from boreal shield lake in IISD Experimental Lakes Area, Ontario, Canada - Jun2016-L227-10m | ecosystem: Environmental > Aquatic > Freshwater >... | reverse complement strand
ACCGCACAATGGATCCCCACCTGGCTGTGGTCGATGTACCTCAAGATGGCGGGACCTTTTGTGGTGTGGCTGACGGTCGGCCTGTACGACGAGCCGGTACGTGAGTTGATGGGGTACCAGTGGTCGGTCCGGGACGCGCGTCTGCACCTTCTGTTCGGTCGCGCCGTCAACGTGGTTTTCAAACTGCTGCCGCGGCGGCGACGAATGCATCCGCGGGCGCGGGCCGGCTGGGACCGCGCGCAGGGCCGGACGGCCGCGGACGCGCCGTTGCCGGAAACGCCGGCCCGGCACCTGCCTCCGCTCAAGGAGTGGGGGACGGGGATTCATTACGTCGGCGCTGTGAGCGTGTCAGCGGCATCGAAGGGGAACCGACAGTACGCAATTGATGCCCCGGCGTGCCCCCACTAGGACTCGAACCTAGGACCTGCGGATTAAAAGTCCGTAGCTCTACCAACTGAGCTATAGGGGCGCAGGCACAGGATACTGATTGCGTCATCGGGACGTGGTTTGGGGTTTGCAGCGGCGGTGACCTAAGCTGTTGTGGCTCCAACTTGCAGCGATGTGAGTTCCCCGGAGAGATTCGGCTCAGGCCCCCTTCGTCTAGCGGCCTAGGACGCCGCCCTTTCAAGGCGGTAGCGCGGGTTCGAATCCCGTAGGGGGTACCCATGACGCGTTTACGCGGAGTGGTTTAGCAAGGCCCTGTGGCGCAGTTGGTTAGCGCGCCGCCCTGTCACGGCGGAGGTCGCGGGTTCGAGTCCCGTCAGGGTCGCCAAAAACGGCGAGGTGCTCCGGTGCCTTCCGGCCAGGTAGCTCAGTTGGTACGAGCGTCCGCCTGAAAAGCGGAAGGTCGCCGGTTCGATCCCGGCCCTGGCCACGTCAGAGGCTAGATGAGGGCAAATCCTTTCACCTAGTTGACGTTTATTCGTCGTTTATGCTGGCGACGCGATCCAAAGCCGAGGCAACCTCGGTGTGGATCTTGCCCCGACTCATGTACACGTCCTGTGTCATCGATGTCCGCGCATGACCAAGCTGATCCGAGGCGACCCTGGCCGATAAACCACTGTCGTCGATCAGAGTGGCCACGGTCTTCCTGAATCTGTGGCTCGTCACGTCGGGTAAACCTAGGCTGTCGCGCAAATCTCGCCATTGTTTGCCCATGTTGTCGGGGTCACGGAGCGTTCCGGTGGAGGACGGGAAGATGACGCCGGCTGTGTTGGGGCCGCGCCACAGCTCCTTGCGTTGACGCAGGCAGTCGACTGCGAACTTGGGTAGAGCGATTGTGCGGTCGTCTCCGCCTTTGGTGGAGTCCTGCCGGATCAACCCCTTGCCTTTGATGCGAACGACCCCGCCTTTGACCTGCATGACGCACCGGTCGAGGTCGATGTCCTCCCAGCGCAGTGCTAGGAGCTCTGAGCGGCGCAGACCGGTGGCGGCCAGGATGGTCACCGCGTCGGCAAGATCCTTAGCGCGGCACTCCTCTGATTCCAGAACAACTTTCAAGAACGTCCGCAAGTCCATGTTGAGTGCTGGTGCGCCCCGAGTTCTCATGTCTCCCTTTCTCTTTCGTCTGCTGGCGAGCTCACGCGCGGGGTTGGTGGTGATAGCGCCAGCCATAATGGCGTCTGTGAGCACTGCGTTCAATGCGACTTTGGTGTGGCGTTCGCGGGTGGCTCCATGGTCGCGGCGAATACCGCGCAGAATCTCGTCGAGCAGGCCGGGTTTGGCTTCAGAAACGCGGATGTCTGCCATGCGGTGCCGTACCGCTTTGAGTGTCGCTCCGTCGGTGTCAACGCTCTTGGGCGCGAGTTCGCCGTCTTCACGGCAGCGCGCGACCGCTGACGGCAGAAAAGGTGAGTGGCTCCGTTCGGCCGCCCGGAGGGCGGCCACAGTCGCGCCGTGAGGCGCGAGGGCTCCGGGGGGTCCACGGAAGATGAAGAAACCCGGCCTGGCGCGTTTCCTCAATTGGATCGCCTCAGCGTCCGTAGAGTCAATAGCTCGCGGACCCCGATGCCCGGATTGGATCGGACAGGCGCTGATTCAGCCACCCACCGAGACGGACGACGAAAATGACCGCAGACCACAACCTCCCGCAGACGGGAGACCGAGCCGGGAGCGGGTTAGCCTCGCCGGCAGTGACCCGTCGCAAGCTTCTGGAGTCCTTGGGATCGATTGCTTTGGCCACCGCTCTCGCACCGGCGCTGGCGGCATGCGGGTCGAGTCGGCCTGCCCGCACAGTCGCCGATCAACTGAGCGCACTGCGCGGAAGGCTCAACGGTGCGCTGGTCTTGCCGGGCGAGAATGGCTTCGACATCTCGACTCAGCCATGGAATGCACGATTCGATCACGTGACGCCAATCGCGGCTGTGCTCGTCTCTGACGCTCATGACGTGTCAGCATCGATAGAGTTCGCGCGCGACAACGATCTGCCGTTCGCCCTCCGAAACGGATCCCACAGCTTCGGCGGGTACTCGTGTACCACCGGACTGGTGATCAACGTTTCTCGGCTCACTTCGGTGGCCTACGACAAAGTGACAGGTCTGGCCGAAGTCGGCGCTGGCATGACCAATCTCCCGGCCTACGAAGCGCTTTGGCAGCACAAGGTGACGGTCCCATCTGGCACCTGCCCGTCGGTCGGCCTCAGTGGCCTTTCGCTGGCAGGAGGAATTGGGAGGCTTTCCCTCCGGGATGGTCTGACGTGCGACCGTTTGGAGTCGCTGGAGGTCGTCACTTCAGCTGCTCAGGTCATCCGCGCAAGCGAAGTTGAGAACCCCGACCTTTTCTGGGCGTGCCGCGGGGGTGGCGGCGGCAACTTCGGCGCGATCACCCGCTTGCGATTTCGGAGCACGCCGGTCGACATGCCCTTCACGGAAATGGTGAAGGTGTATCCGCTGGAGCACGCCGTGAGTGTGGCGCGATCGTGGCAGCGCTGGATCGAGACACTGCCGATTACCATTCAGGCCGACCTCGCGTTCGTGACTGGGGATCCGGAGCACGGTGGTGCTACCTGTGAAGTTTGGATTCACTCGTCAGGACCGCCAGCGGATGCCCGAGAGCAGTTCAAGCAATTCGCCGCTGATGTCGGTGTCAAGCCACTGAGTGAAGACGGCGTGACGATCCCGTACTTCCAGTTTCAGCGGCCCTCCGAATGCGCCGGCTTGAGCGTCGCCGAATGCACCTACGAGAATCTTTCGAACCGTGGGGCGTTGGTACCGCCCGCGATGTACGCGAAGTCGAATTTCGCCGACCGCATGTGGCCGGACGACGCGATTGAGCAACTGAGAGCAGCGATGGCGGCAAGACAGGCAGACAACGCAATGACTCCGCGGCCCTTCGACAATTCGGTCCACCTTGGTCGCATACTCTTCGAGCGGCTGGGCGGGGCGGTCAATTCGGTTGCCCCCGATGCGACAGCCTTCCCGCACAGGCGTTCGCAATTTCTGATGCAGTTTCAGGGTCGTTGGAGCGGTAGCGCTCCGCAATCCGTAGCGGACCTCAATATCGACTGGGTGTCGAGTACCGTCGATAGCGTTCGGCCCTGGCTGACGGGCGCGGCGTATTCCGGTTACATCGATCCGCTGCTCAGCGATTGGCCGCAGCAGTATTATGGCCAGAACCTACCGCGATTGCGGAAAATCAAGACCACCGTCGACCCGGACAACGCGTTCCGATTCGCCCAGTCGATCGAGCCCGGCTAGCACTCTGCCCGCTGATCACACCCGCGAATGAAAGCCGATCATGTTGCCGGCGGTGTCGGTCACCAGATCACCGGTAGTGACCCCAGAACACGAACCGGGTCTCGTCGGGTATCCATTCGCCCCGAGTTTGACGTTCAACGAGCTGAACTACGAGCTAGGGCTTCATTCGATCGCCGCCCTGGTATGGCTCGCTGCCGGCGTCGTATCCACCGCTGGCGGCGGTGACGCAAACTGGTTGCGGCAGTTCGATCCGTTCTGACGCCTACAGGAAGCATCGTTGCCGACGCTGGTTGACGTTTATTCGCCGTTTATAACCCGAAAACTATGGAATCTAGCCGTATCGGATGGAAACCGTTTTGGGTCAATGTGGCTGCTAGAGTGGCATTTCCGGCATCGGATGAAACCCTTTGATAATGGTCGACCGAGAAGCGGAAGGTCGCCGGTTCGATCCCGGCCCTGGCCACCACGAACAGATGCACTCTCGGGAACCTGTCCCGCTGCCCCTAACTACGGTGCTGCTGCGCCGCTTTGACCAACCCGCCGCCGATGATCAGTCGCTGAATCTCGCTAGTGCCCTCGAATAGGCGAAGTAGCCGGATATCGCGGTAGATGCGTTCCACCGGGATGCCGCGCATATAGCCGGTTCCGCCGTGGATCTGAACCGCGAGATCGGCGACATTGCCGGCCATTTCGGTGCAGAACAGCTTGGCCACCGAAGGAGCGATACGGCGGTCTTCGCCGGTCAGCCACTTCTGTGCAGTATCGCGTACCAGTGCGCGGCCGGCCAGCACACCGGTCTGTTGATCGGCAAGCATGGCTTGAACGAGTTGGAATGCCCCGACCGGAGATCCGCCCTGGGTCGCGGTGACCGCGAAGTCGATCGATTCGTCCAATGCGCGTTGTGCGGTGCCGACGGCCAGTGCGGCGATGTGGATCCGCCCACGCGCCAGCGATGTGAGCGCTGCGCGGTATCCGATGTCCTCGCTGCCACCGATGAGCGCTTCGGGTCCGAGGCGGACATCAGTGAAATACACGTCCGACGTCCAGGCGCCCGCCTGGCCCATCTTGGCGTCTTTGACGCCGACGTCGACTCCCGACGCGTCGGCTGGCACCAAGAACACCGCGATTCCGGCTCCGTTGCCGTCAGCTGGGCGGGTGCGTGCGAACACGACGAACAAGTCCGCCAGTGGGGCATTGGTGATCCAGCGTTTCTGGCCGGAGATCACCCAATTCGCCCCTTCCCGAACTGCTTTCGTCCGCAGGCCCGTGGGATCGGACCCTGCGCCGGGTTCGGTGAGCGCGAACGAGGCGACGACCTCACCGCTGGCCATCGCCTCAAGCCACCGGCCCTTCTGCTCGTCGGTACCGAAACCGACGAGTACCTGGCCGGCGATACCGTTGTTGGTGCCGAACATCGAGCGCACCGCCAGTGAGGTGTAGCCCAGCTCCAAGGCCAACTCGACATCCTGGGCGATGTCCAGACCGAGTCCGCCCCACTCCTGCGGGATCGCGTACCCGAACAGACCCATCTGCCTGGCTTGCTCACGCAAGTCGTCGGGTATCTGGTCGCTTTCGCTGATCTCCGACTCGCGCGGCACGACGACCGAGCGCACGAAGTGGCGGGTCGCAGCCAGAATCTCCTGAAAGTCGTCGTCTCCGACCACTGCTGTCATGGTCCAATCAAATACGATGACGGCCTCAGTCGCGTCCGGGGGGCGAGAAGAAGGGTGATCGGATGGCATTGCTGGCCGGACGGATCGCGGTCATCACCGGCGGGGCCCAGGGCCTCGGCTACGCCATTGCTGAACAGTTCATCGCCGAAGGAGCGCGCGTCATGTTGGGCGATCTCAGTAGTGACGCCACCCGGGCCGCCGCCGAGACACTCGGCGGTTCCGGCGTCGCCCGGGCCTTTGCCTGCGACGTCACCTCAAGTTCCGCAGTCGACGACCTCGTCGGCGCGGCGGTCGAGGAGTTCGGCGGCCTGGACATCATGGTCAACAACGCCGGCATCACCCGGGATGCGACCCTGCGGAAGATGACCGAGCAGCAGTTCGACGACGTGATCTCGGTGCACCTCAAAGGCACCTGGAACGGCACCCGCTCGGCTGCAGCGATCATGCGTGAACGAGGCAGTGGCGCGATCATCAATATGTCGTCGATCTCGGGCAAGGTGGGCTTTGTCGGCCAGACGAACTACTCGGCGGCTAAGGCCGGCATCGTTGGATTGACCAAGGCCGCAGCCAAGGAGCTTGCCCACCTCGGGGTGCGCGTCAACGCTATCGCGCCCGGTTTGATCCGCTCGGCGATGACTGAGGCTATGCCGCAACGTATTTGGGATGGCAAACTGGCTGAGGTGCCGATGGGCCGCGCGGGTGAACCATCAGAGGTGGCGGCAGTCGCCTTATTCCTTGCCTCCGATATGTCGTCCTATATGACCGGCACCGTGCTCGAAGTCACCGGCGGTCGACACATATGACCAGGCTCGCCCAGACCCTCGGACTGACTGAGTTCCAGACCGAGATCCTCACCGCGGTAAGGCAATTTGTCGATAAAGAGATCATTCCCAACGCCCAGGAGCTCGAGCACACCGACACCTACCCGCAGGACATCGTCGATCAGATGCGCGAGATGGGCCTGTTCAGTCTGATGATTCCGCAGGAGTACGGCGGACTGGGTGAGTCGCTTCTGACATACGCGCTCTGCGTAGAGGAATTGGCTCGCGGCTGGATGAGCGTCTCCGGGGTGATCAACACCCACTTCATCGTGGCCTACATGATCCGCCAGCACGGAACCGACGAGCAGAAGCAACGTTTCCTACCCCGGATGGCGACTGGTGAGACCCGCGGCGCTTTCTCGATGTCCGAGCCCGAGGTGGGATCGGATGTCGCCGCGATTCGAACCCGGGCTACCCGCAACGGTGATGGGACCTACACGATCAATGGCGCGAAGATGTGGCTGACCAATGGCGCGAGCTCCACTCTGGTCGCCGCGTTGGTGCGCACAGACGAAGGTGCCGATACCCCCCACCACAACCTGACGGCGTTCCTCGTCGAGAAACCCGCCGGCTTCGGCGAGGTGCTACCCGGTCTGACGATCCCGGGCAAGCTTGACAAGCTCGGTTACAAGGGCATCGACACCACGGAACTGCTGTTCGACGGTTACCTCGCCGCGGCCGAAAACATCCTCGGCGGGGAACCCGGGCGGGGTTTCGGCCAGATGATGGACGGCGTGGAGGTGGGCCGTGTCAATGTCGCCGCCAGGGCCTGTGGTGTGGCGGTCCGCGCATTCGAGCTTGCGGTCCGCTACGCACAGCAGCGCAGCACCTTCGGCAAGCCGATCGCCGAGCACCAGGCCATTGCCTTCCAACTTGCCGAAATGGCAACCAAAGTCGAAGCCGCGCACCTGATGATGGTCAACGCCGCCCGGCTCAAGGATTCCGGCCAGCGCAACGATCTCGAGGCCGGTATGGCGAAATACCTGGCCAGTGAATTCTGCTCCGAGGTCACCCAGCAGAGCTTCCGCATCCATGGCGGGTACGGCTACTCCAAGGACTATGAGATCGAACGGTTGATGCGTGACGCCCCGTTCCTGCTCATCGGTGAAGGCACCAGTGAGATCCAGAAGACCATCATCAGCAAGCGGTTGCTGACCGACTACCGGATTTGAGGCGCGATATGCGCACGCTCGACGAACTCGGCTACTACCTGCTGGCCGGTGCCGGCGGCGAAGGCCCGGCCACGTTAATGGACGAGGCCCGCCGCGGTGAGGAACTGGGCTTCGGCACCGCCTTCATCTCCGAGCGCTGGAATGTCAAGGAGGCCGCCTCGCTGACCGGCGCGGCATGCGCGGTAACCACCCGGATGCAGATCGCCACGGCAGCAACCAATCACAACACCCGTCATCCACTGATCAGTGGATCGTGGGCCACCACCATGCACCGACTCTCCGGCGGTCGGTTCACGCTGGGTATCGGCCGCGGCATTGGTGCGATCTACGCCGCCTACGGCATTCCCGCGGTGACCACCGCCCAGATGGAAGACTTCGCGCAGGTGATGCGCCGACTGTGGCGCGGCGAAGTCATCTTCAACCACGACGGGCCGATCGGGAAGTATCAGATCCTGGTACTCGACCCGGATTTCAACGAGGACATCCGGCTGGCGCTGGTGGCCTTCGGACCCAACACCCTGAGACTAGGGGGCCGGGTATTCGACGACGTCATCCTGCACACCTACTTCACGCCCGAAACCGTGACGCGCTGTGTACGCACCGTCAAAGAGGCCGCCGAACAGGCCGGTCGCGATCCTGACAGCGTGCGGGTGTGGTCATGTTTCGCCACGGTCGGGGACCATCTTCCTGAAGAGTTGCGGCTCAAGAAGACGGTCGCCCGGCTGGCCACCTACCTCCAGGGCTATGGCGACCTGATGGTCACGACCAATGAATGGGATCCTGCTGTGCTGCAACGGTTCCGGGCTGACACTGTGGTGCAGTCGATCGGCGGCGGTATCGACCACAAAGCCACGCCCGAACAGATCCAGCACATCGCCACCCTGATCCCCGGAGAATGGCTGGAACCCTCTGCCACCGGCTCGGCGAGCCGCTGTGTGGATCGGATCCGTAGGGAGTTCGACTACGGTGCCGACGCGGTGATCATGCATGGCGCCACACCCGACGAACTTGAGCCGATCGTGACGGCGTACCGGAAAATCGCCCCGTGATACCCCGCCTGCTCGCTAGTGTCGCGTAATGGCAGTCAGCGATTCACGCGAAGTGGTCATCGAAGCGACCCCGAAGGAGATTCTCGACGTTATCGCCGATGTTGGGTCGGCTCCCGATTGGTCACCCCAGTACCAGAGTGCCGAGGTGTTGGAGACCTATAAGAATGGCCGACCAAAGCGGGTCAAGATGAAAATCAAGGCCGCCGGGCTGACCGACGACATGGAGGTCGAGTACAGCTGGGGCGACAACACCGCCGGTTGGGCCCTGCTCAAGTCTGGCCAACTGAAGGCTCAGAACGCTACCTACACGCTGACGCCTGCTGGCGACAAGACCAAGGTGCGCTTCGACCTCGAGGTCGATCCGGCGATCCCGATCCCCGGCTTTCTGCTCAAGCGGACGCTCAAGGGTGCCATGGAGACCGCCACCGACGGCTTGCGCAAGCAGGTCCTCAAGCTCAAGAAAGGGTGAACCCCTAACCGCGGCCCAGCATTTCCAGCCGCCGGATCGCCTCGTCCAAAGTCTCGTGGCGCTTGCAGAATGCGAAGCGCACCAGGTGATTCCATGCACCGACATGCGCGGGGTCCGGGTCGCAGAACGCCGACATCGGGATCGCGGCCACCCCGGCCCGGTGCGGTAACTCCGCGCAGAATGATGCGCTATCGGCGAATCCCAGTGGGCGCGGGTCCGCGCAGAGGAAATAGGTACCGGCACTGGCGTGCACTCCGAAACCGATATCGGTCAATGCCGCCGCAAGCTTGTCGCGCTTGCCCTGTAATGACCGGCGCAGCGACTCCACCCAGGCATCCTCGTTGTCCAGTGCGTAGGCCACCGCGGGCTGGAAGGGTGCGCCGCCGACATAACTGAGGTACTGCTTGGCTGCCCGAACCCCGGCGATCAGATCAGCCGGCCCGCACGCCCAGCCGATCTTCCAGCCGGTGCAGTTGAACATCTTGGCCGCACTGGAGATCGTCACGGTGCGCTCGACCATTCCCGGGTAGGTCGAAATCGGCAGATGACGGCGACCGTCAAACACCAGATGCTCGTAAACCTCATCGGAGATCACCAGCAGGTCGGCCTCGATCGCAATGTCGGCCAGCGCCCGCAGTTCGTCGTCAGACAGCACCATGCCGGTCGGGTTGTGCGGTGAGTTGACGATCAGCGCCCGGGTCCGCGGAGTGATGGCGGCGCGCACCGCGTCGACGTCGAGGACGAATCCGCGGCCGTCTGCAACCAGTGGCACCGAAACACGCCGGCTACCGGCCATCGCGATCACCGGGGAGTAGGTGTCGAAGAACGGTTCGATCAGCAGCACTTCCGAGCCCGGCTCGACCAGGCCCAGTACCGTGGCGGCGATCGCCTCGGAGGCGCCGACCGTCACCAGCACCTCGGAGTCCGGGTCGAAGTCAGCGCCATAGCGTCGCGTGCGTTGTCTGGCGATCGCTTGGCGCAGTGGCGCGATACCGGGGCCCGGTGGGTACTGGTTGACTCCGTCGGCGATGGCCTGGCGCGCGACCTCCAGCATCGCGGACGGACCGTCCTCATCGGGGAAGCCCTGACCGAGGTTGACCGCACCAACCTCGGCGGCCAATGCCGACATCGCCGCGAAGACATTGACCGAGTAGGGGCGCAACCGCTCGACCGTCATGAGCTACGAGCGTAGCGACCAGCCTTCCCAACCAACGGGTTGGCCGAGGCCCTGATAGGGTTGGGAATTAAGCGGCTAGGCTCTGTGCCGCACCCGAAAATCCCGACAAGGCTCTACAAAGTCTGAAGAGGAAACCACCATGTCCGAAGAAGCTTTTATCTACGAGGCAATCCGTACGCCCCGCGGCAAAGGTCGCAACGGTGCCCTGACCGAGGTCAAGCCGCTCAACCTGGTCACCGGGCTCATCGACGAGATGCGCGTACGCCATCCCAACCTCGACGAGAACATGATCAGCGACGTCGTCCTCGGCTGTGTTTCGCCCGTCGGTGATCAGGGTGCCGATATCGCCCGCACCGCGGTGATCGCCGCGGGTATGCCCGATACCGTCGGCGGTGTCCAACTCAACCGCTTCTGCGCTTCCGGCCTGGAAGCAGTGAACACCGCAGCGCAAAAAGTGCGGTCGGGCTGGGACGATCTCGTCTATGCCGGCGGTGTGGAATCGATGAGCCGGGTGCCGATGGGCTCCGACGGTGGCGCGATGTTCTCCGACCCGGCCACCGTTTACGACGCCTACATCGTTCCGCAGGGCATCGGCGCCGACCTGATCGCGACCATGGAGGGGTTCTCCCGCGATGACGTCGACGCCTACGCGCTGCGCTCCCAGGAAAACGCCGCGGCTGCCTGGTCCGGCGGCTACTTCGGCAAGTCGATCGTGCCTGTCCGGGATCAGAACGGTCTGCTCATCCTCGACCACGACGAGCACATGCGTCCCGACACCACCAGGGAGGGTCTGGGCAAGCTGAAGCCCGCCTTCGAGGCAATGGCGGCGATGGCCGGCTTCGATGACGTCGCATTGCAGAAGTACCACTGGGTGGAGAAGATCAACCACGTCCACACCGGAGGCAACAGCTCGGGCATTGTCGACGGCGCCGCCCTGGTGCTTATCGGCAACGAGAAGGCGGGTAAGGCTAATGGCCTGACTCCGCGGGCCCGCGTCGTGGCCACCGCCACCAGCGGCGCCGATCCGACCATCATGCTGGTCGGCCCCACTCCGGCCACGTTGAAGGTGCTCGACCGCGCGGGCCTGACCGTCGATGACATCGACCTCTTCGAACTCAACGAGGCCTTCGCCTCGGTGGTGCTGAAGTTCCAGAAGGACCTCAACATTCCCGACGAGAAGCTCAACGTCAACGGCGGCGCTATCGCGTTCGGTCACCCACTCGGTGCCACCGGCGCCATGATCACCGGCACCATGGTCGACGAACTTGAGCGCCGTGGCGCCAAGCGCGCTCTGATCACGCTGTGCATCGGCGGCGGTATGGGCGTTGCCACCATCATCGAGCGCGTCTAAGCCTCGCATCACCTAAGGAGTAGGCGAAAACCATGGCAGAGAACACCATCAAGTGGGATTCCGATGCCGACGGCATCGTCACACTGACCCTCGACGACCCCACCGGCTCGGCCAACGTGATGAACGAGCACTATAAGGACTCCATGCACAGGTGCGTGGAACGTCTTGTTGCGGAGAAGGATTCAATCACCGGTGTCGTGATCACCAGCGGCAAGAAGACTTTCTTCGCCGGCGGCGACCTCAAGGCGATGATCCAAGCCGGACCGGAGAACGCCGGCGAGATCTTCACTGAGGTCGAGGAGATCAAGCGCGATCTCCGCGCGCTGGAGACCCTGGGCAAGCCCGTCGTGGCAGCCATTAACGGCGCCGCACTCGGTGGTGGCCTCGAGATCGCACTGGCGTGTCACCATCGCATCGCCGCCGATGTCAGGGGTATCCAGATTGGACTGCCCGAGGTGACCCTGGGACTGCTGCCCGGAGGCGGCGGCGTCGCCCGCACAGTGCGGATGCTGGGCATCCAAAACGCTTTCGTGTCCGTACTGAGCCAGGGCACCCGCTTCAAACCCGCTCAGGCCAAGGAACTCGGACTGATCGATGAGGTGCTACCGACTACGGAGGAACTGGTTCCGGCCGCCAAGGCGTGGATCAAGGCCAATCCGGAGGCGCACACCCAACCCTGGGATGCCAAGGGTTACAAGATGCCCGGCGGCACCCCGTCCAGCCCGGCGCTTGCCGCGATCCTGCCGTCGTTCCCGGCGCTACTTCGTAAGCAACTCAAGGGTGCGCCGATGCCCGCGCCGCGGGCGATCCTGTCCGCGGCCGTCGAGGGTGCGCAGGTTGATTTCGACACCGCCACCCGTATTGAGAGCCGCTACTTCACCGAGTTGGTCACCGGACTTGTTGCCAAGAACATGATCCAGGCGTTCTTCTTCGATCTTCAGGCCATCAACGCCGGCGGCTCGCGTCCCGAAGGTATCGGTAAGACCCCGATCAAAAAGATCGGCGTGCTCGGTGCCGGAATGATGGGAGCCGGAATCGCCTACGTCTCGGCCAAGGCCGGTTTCGACGTGGTGCTCAAGGACGTCACCATTGAGGCCGCGAATAAGGGCAAGGCCTACTCGGAGAAGCTCGAGGCCAAGGCACTTGAGCGTGGTAAGACCACGCCCGAGAAGTCCAGTGCATTCCTCTCCAAGATCACCCCGACTGCGGATGCCAAGGATTTCGCCGGAGTGGACTTCGTCATCGAGGCTGTCTTCGAGAGCCAGGAGCTCAAGCACAAGGTCTTTGGTGAGATTGAAGACATCGTCGAACCCAACGCTGTCCTGGGCTCCAACACCTCCACCCTGCCTATCACCGGTCTGGCCACCGGTGTGAAGCGCCAGGAGGACTTCATCGGGATCCACTTCTTCTCGCCGGTCGACAAGATGCCGCTGGTCGAAATCATCAAGGGCGAGAAGACTTCTGATGACGCGCTTGCCCGGGTGTTCGACTACACCCTGGCCATCGGCAAGACCCCGATCGTGGTCAACGACAGTCGCGGCTTCTACACCAGCCGGGTCATCGGGACGTTCATCAATGAGGCGCTGGCGATGCTTGGCGAGGGCGTGGAGCCGGCCAGCATCGAGCACGCCGGGGCTCAAGCCGGCTATCCCGCTCCGCCGCTGCAGCTCTCTGACGAGCTCAACATGGAGCTGATGCACAAGATCGCGGTCGCCAGCCGCAAGGGAATCGAAGACGCTGGCGGCAAGTACGCGCCGCACCCGGCTGAGGCGGTCGTGGAGAAGATGATCGAGATCGGCCGGCCGTCGCGGCTGTCCGGTGCCGGCTTCTATGAGTACACCGATGGCAAGCGGACCCAGTTGTGGCCCGGCCTGCGCGACACCTTTAAATCCGGCAGCTCGACACCGCCGCTGCAGGACATGATCGACCGGATGCTGTTCGCTGAGGCGCTGGAGACCCAGAAGTGTTTCGACGAAGGTGTGATCACCACGACAGCTGATGCCAACATCGGCTCGATCATGGGTATCGGCTTCCCGCCCTGGACCGGTGGCGCCGCGCAGTACATCACCGGTTACCCGGGCGGCAAGGCGGCGTTCGTGGCTCGCGCCAAGGAACTGGCCGACCGTTACGGCGACCGGTTCAAT
>Ga0194040_1000360_pt1 | contig 13653 bp, 10 predicted proteins | sample JunL2210m_MetaG_FD_148973 | JGI IMG/M metagenome (GOLD analysis project Ga0194040, IMG submission 148973) | Anoxic zone freshwater microbial communities from boreal shield lake in IISD Experimental Lakes Area, Ontario, Canada - Jun2016-L227-10m | ecosystem: Environmental > Aquatic > Freshwater >... | reverse complement strand
TTGAATACACAGGGTTTTTTATATAAATACTGGCGGAAGAGGTGAGATTCGAACTCACGGAGGACTTTCATCCTCGCCAGTTTTCAAGACTGGTGCATTCAACCGCTCTGCCACTCTTCCATTTTCTTGAATCTCAGCTGGATCCAAGACCTGAATTATAGAGAACTTTTAATTTTTTCCTCCAAATACTGAGCAATGGCAATACTGGAGGTTAATCCTGGGGACTCAAAGCCATATAAGTTAAAGAGGCCTTGAAGGCCGTGATCTTGCGGGGCGTTGAAACAGAAGTCTCCAGCTGGGCTATTGGGAGGGACAATTTTGGCTCTCACGCCTGAATAATCTGGCTGCAAGCTATTGTCTTTGAGGTCTGGCCAATAGCGTCTCACGGCTTCATAGAATCCATCCCCCCGCTTTGGGTTCACGGTGTAATCAATTTGCTCTTCAGCATCAATCTCAAGCCACTCTACATCTGGCCCAAACTTCGCTTGACCACCCATGTCTAGCGTGAGATGTACGCCCAGACCTCCAGGCTCAGGAATGGGATAGATTAAGTGAGTAAAAGGGGATTTTCCTGAGAGGGAAAAGTAATTTCCTTTAGCGAAATACGCTTTGGGTATTTGCTCTGGGTCTAAGCCTTCAATCTGTTGCGCTACTGCTGGTGCACTCATACCGGCGCAATTAATGAGTAGTTTCGTCTGCAATTTCATGCCATCGGGGCCACCGATGTCTAATTCAAAACCACCCTGCGCACCAGATCCAATTGGCTTTGCACTAATCAGTGGCGATTGATAAGCAATCATACCGCCTGCATCCTCAAAGCCACCCAAGAGCGAAAGCATGAAAGCATGGCTGTCCACAATACCGGTACTAGCAGAAAGAATCGCTGCTGAGCAACTCAGTTTTGGCTCAAGCTGTTTTGCTTTATCACCGGACATGAGCTTGATCTCTGGTACACCATTATTTTGGGCTTTATAGAGAATGGCTTGCAAAGCATCAATCTGATTTTCATCAGTCGCAACAATCAATTTACCATAGGGCTGAGTAGCTACTTGATGGCTGCGACAGTACTCATAGAGAAGTCGATTACCTGCCACACAGAGTTTTGCCTTCAGAGAATCTTTGGGATAGTAAATGCCCGCATGAATTACCTCGCTATTACGAGCACTGCTGACGGTACCAAAGGCATTTTCTCGTTCAAGTAGAATCGTTTCTCGACCCTGAAGCGCCATTTCTCGGGCAACGGCCAGACCGACTACTCCAGCCCCAATGACGACACAGTCAACTTGCTCCATCTATTTGTCTAACCCAGTATTAGTATGAATATACCGAAATCCTAACATTTTCAGTGTTTAGGGCGGATTGTCACCCCTTATTGATAGAATCGAGGGATGACTTCCAGGCCCTTGCAAAACCCAGATAACCCAACTAACAGCACCTTTACGGCGGTTGACGTAGTACTTGACACCGCCTATCAACATATTGATGCGGCAGAATGGAAAAAGCTATTTTCTGTAGCCAAAAAATCTAAGGTAAAAGAGTTTATTGCTGATATGTTTGCAGGCAAGCATATCAATTTAAGTGAAGATCGCCCTGCATTGCATTCTGCACTTCGCAATCTTTCTAAATCCCCTGTGTTTCTGGATGGCATAGATGTCATGCCAGCAATCGCGGATGTTTGGCGTCGTATTGATGCCCTTTGTAATAAATGGGTTGGCGTTACTGATGTGATTCATATTGGCATTGGGGGTTCGGACTTTGGCCCCCGTTTAGCAATTGAGGCTCTGGCCCATGTTCCCGGTATTGAAAGTCGTGGCATGCGCATGCACTTCTTGGCTAATATTGATACTGCCGAGCTAGCCCGCATTTTGGATCGGGCACAACCGAATAGTACCCGCGTCATTATTGTTTCAAAGTCATTTACTACTCTTGAAACGACCATGAATGCAAAAGCCGTGGTCAATTGGCTTAAAGATAATGACTGTACAAAGGGGCAAATAGCGAATTCTTTATTTGCAGTAACTGCCAATGTGCCTGCTGCTAAAGAGTTTGGTATTGAGGAAGACAACATTTATCCATTTTGGGATTGGGTTGGCGGACGTTATTCCGTTTGGTCAGCGGTGGGCTTGCCCATTGCCTTGCAATTTGGCTTCAAAACCTTTGAAGAGTTTTTAGCTGGTGCGCACGCAATGGATTTGCATTTTAAGAATGCGCCACTAGAAGAGAATCTTCCAGTGATTATGGCCTTAGCCTTGTTACATCAACAGCAAAAACAGGGCATTACAGCCTATGCAGCTATTCCCTATGCGGATGCCTTGGATGCATTTCCGAAGTGGCTACAACAACTCGATATGGAAAGTAATGGTAAGAGTGTGGACCGTAACGGCAAGCCGGTGAAGTATTCCTCACCAGTCGTTTTTGGAAGCACAGGTAGTAATGCTCAGCACTCCTATTTCCAACTGCTTCATCAAGGCCCAGAAATTATCCCGATTGACTTCATAGCAGTTCGCAAGCCGATGAGTGAGCGTCCCGAGGCTATTGCACATCATCGTATCCTACTAGCGAATTGCCTAGCTCAAGCTCAGGCATTGGCACACGGTAAAACTGCTGATAACCCAAATCATGTTTACCCCGGAAATCGTCCTAGTAACCTATTACTCTTACCCGAACTCAATGCTTTCTATTTAGGCGCGCTCTTAGCGCTTTATGAAAACCGTGCAGCCACACTGGGTGCTCTCTGGAATATCAATAGCTTTGATCAACCTGGGGTTGAATACGGCAAAGTCCTTGCTAAACCAATTGAGAAGGCGCTGGTGAGCGGCTCTGATCCTATCCAGGCTGATGATGACATTGATGCAGTAACCGCGGCACGTATTAATTTATTGAATTCATAGGGTAGTAATCCACCTAAGTGTGATCAACTTGACATTGCCAGACAAGTTGTTTAAACTTGTATAAACATTTAACTAGGGGGTGCCTATGGCTCCAGTACTGAAGGTAGAGCAAACCATTCAAGAATGGGGGAATGGTCTTGGTGTTCGAATTACCTCACCAGTGGCTAAAGCTGCCCATTTTTCTCAAGGAGTCCCTATTTCAGTCGAGGTTGTTAAAGATGGTGTTTTACTCAGGGTAATTGGTAAGCCTAAACTGAGCCTCTCTCAAAAGCTAAAAGTCTTCGATTCAGAGACACATGGCGGCGAAGTAATGACACCAACACCCATTGGGAAAGAAATTATTTAATGGTAGAAAAATTGAAGGCTTGGATTCCTGAGCGTAGAGACATGATTTGGATTAACTTCAATCCCCAATTGGGCAAAGAAATGAAAGATGAACATCCCATGCTCGTCATCTCACCTAAAGCATTTAATGAAAAAACTGGTCTAGTTATTGGTCTCCCTATGACGCATGCAAAGTCGAATGAAACCAATCCATTTGCAATCAAAGTTTCCATAGGTCGAAGTGAGCCCGTATTTATCCTGACACACCAACCAAAGTCTTTTGATTGGCGCTTGCGCTCTGCAAGACCTCATCCATGGAAGAGTCTGCCGCCTGCTGTTTTTCAGGAGGCTTGTGAAGGCCTAAATTCAATCATCGAAATTGCTCATTAATACCACCAGGAATTAACGTGAAACTATCCCCTTCAATTTTCAAAGCCTATGACATCCGCGGCATTATTGATGAAACTTTAGATCCATCGATTGCCAAACTCATTGGTCAAGCCTTTGGTACCGAAATGCGGGCACTTGGTGAAACCGATATTGTGATTGGTCGTGATGGTCGCCTATCAGGGCCTATCTTGATTGAGGCTTTAACTGAAGGTCTACTCTCTACGGGTATCAACGTGATTGATTTAGGCATGGTGGCTACACCCATGGTCTACTTCGCTGCCAATCACACTATCAATGGCAGAACACCCAGATCGGGCATCATGATTACGGGCAGCCATAATCCACCAAACTATAACGGCTTCAAGATGGTCCTAGGAGGTGCAGCCATTTATGGCGAACAGATTCAGGCACTGCGTCAACGGATCGAAGCAAAGCAATTTACGACTGGTAAGGGCCAACTCAGTAGTTTTGATATTTTCCCAATGTATTTGCAGTACATCGTGGGCGACATTAAACTTGCACGCCCCATGAAAATTGCAGTCGATTGTGGCAATGGTGTGGGTGGCGCATTTGCCGGCAAACTGTTTAGAGCTTTAGGCTGCCAAGTTCAAGAATTATTTTGTGAAGTCGATGGGCATTTTCCAAATCATCATCCTGATCCTGCGCATCTTGAAAATTTACAAGATCTCATCAAGAATCTGCAGACGACCGATAATGAACTCGGTTTAGCTTTTGATGGCGATGCAGATCGTTTGGGCGTAGTGACTAAAGATGGTCAGGTGATTTTTCCAGATCGTCAAATGATGCTCTTTGCCAAAGATGTGCTCTCCAGAAATCCTGGCGGTCAGATTATTTACGATGTGAAGTGCACGCGCAATTTAGCTACCTTTATTAAGGAACATGGTGGCGTGCCCTTGATGTGGAAAACTGGCCACTCTCTCGTTAAAGCCAAGCTCAAAGAAACTGGTGCGCCACTGGCTGGTGAAATGAGTGGTCACATCTTCTTTAAAGACCGTTGGTTTGGTTTTGATGATGGTCTCTACACTGGCGCTCGCTTGTTAGAGATCCTCAGTAAAGAAAAGAATCCAAGCGATACCTTAAACAATCTACCGAATGCCATCTGCACTCCTGAATTGCAACTGCCTTGCGCAGAGGGTGAGCCTTTCACCATCCTAGAGTTTATGAAAGCCAATGCTACTTTCCCTACTTCCGAATCCATTAATACCATTGATGGAGTACGTGTGGAATATGCTGATGGCTTTGGCTTAGCGCGGCCATCAAACACCACACCTGTAGTAGTCTTGCGTTTTGAGGCTGATAATGAGGCAGCGATTGCGCGCATTCAAAGTGAGTTCAAAACTGCTTTGTTAGCGGCTAAGCCGGGGGCAGAACTCCCTTTTTAATCTGAAGGATTACTAATCTACAAACTTACTTTGGGAGTTATCGGCTATTGACGGAGTCCTGCCGCGCTTCTGATGAGTTTTTACTTAAGTACATCGGTTTTGGGGTAATCCGCCTTTTGAGCCCCCCATCTGTAGAGGTTTTCAAATCATGGCTGTACAGTACGCTAGATGTTTTATTGGGCGCCCCTTTGTTGCTTAATTGAGGCGGTGTTTTACGGATAGGCTTTGTCTTTGCCAAATTCATCGCGGGGTAGATGCGCCTTTGTGCATCATCATTGAAGCCGAGTAATACTGCAGGATCGAGAGGCTGCTGGTATTGGCGTAACTCAAAATGCAAATGAGCCGTACGCGCATTCCCAGTTGAGCCGACTGCAGCAATGATCTGCGCAGCAGATACCCTTTGTCCTAGTTGCACATAAATCTGTTGCGCATGAGCGTAGCGAGTAGTAATGCCATCGCCATGATCAATCACCACCAAGTTTCCATAGCCTCTAGAAAAACCGGCATAAATCACTTTTCCAAGTCCTGCCGCTAAAATTGGGCTGCCAGATGGAACGGTGATATCAATCCCTTCATGGTACTGAGAACCTCCAAGAGTATTACGCTTCCCAAAGTCACTAGAAATATCCCGTCTTTGGAGATTGTCTAGTCCACCCAAAATGACCACCCTCTGTGGAAATACTTGAGTTCCCTGAAAATCTAGCAAGCCACTAGGCTCTTCATGGGTGTTTACAAGAGAGGCATTACCGGCAGCAATCATGCCGATATTATTTATCATCGTCTGCCGAGCAGAATTTACAGGCAGGGCTGCATTGACTGTTGCATTTGCATAGGCTCCTGGCATAACAGTAAGCATTGGAAGCATCATCAGGGCAAAATAGGCCAATCGCAAGATCAAGTTAGGAATGATCTGCGCTATAAAGCATTTGCCCGATGGAGTCATAATCAATTGTGGGATATTCGCCATCAAGACTTCATCGTATAGCGAGATAAGAACAGCATTCTGACAATAAGTGCCCCGCTATACGCAAGCACAATCCCGATGGTATCAGCACACCAATCATATACATCTCCAGATCGCCACCCTAAAAGGGATTGCAATACTTCAATCAAAGCACCATAGATCAACAAACCCCAAAAAATCGTTTTGATTTTGGTCGGGTATGCCAGCAAACCCAAGAGCGCCAAGAAACCAAAAACTAGGGCGTGTTGCGCTTTATCCCACCAAGCAAAAATAGAATCCTCTGGTAATAATTCAGTAGGCATTAAAAATAAGCCTGTCAATAAAGCAAGTGTGACATAGAAGGCTGTGATCAAGACCTTTTGCCAAATCGGGTGTTGCCAAAAAAAATGGGGCATCATCGATCAGCTATTTCCTAAGCGCTTACAGTAAGTCTGCCATTTCCAGGCACTGTTACACATGTCTGCTAAATTGCGCTCCGTACTCCAATGTAATTCTTGCAAGGCTTTATCCGCTTTCGCGTAACAACTTGCAATATCGCCCATGCGCCTTCCCTGAATTTGATACGCAATAGGATGGCCGCTTGCCAATTCGAATGCATGCACCATTTCTAATACGCTATAGCCCTTACCAGTGCCAAGATTAAAAGTATTAAAGCCAAAATGATTATTGAGGTAATTGAGTGCTGCTAAATGACCTTGCGCTAAATCCATGACATGAATGTAATCTCGCACACCTGTGCCGTCTGGAGTGGAATAGTCATTTCCAAAAACTTGTAACTGGGATAACTGACCTGTAGCCACTTGCGCAACAAAAGGCATGAGATTATTAGGGATACCCTGAGGATCTTCTCCGATTAACCCTGAGTCATGTGCTCCTACTGGGTTGAAATAGCGCAGGTTCGCGATTTGCCACTGGGCTTGTTTGCCAGCATCACTTTGCGCAACATCTTGTAGCAGTTGTTCAATTTGGAGTTTATTTCTACCATAAGGATTTGTTGGTGTAGTCGGGTGCGCCTCATCTATCGGCAGATATTGAGGATCACCATAGACGCAAGCGCTACTTGAAAATACTAGGCGATAAATTTGCGCACTTTCCATTGCCTGTAATAAGCTAATGGCGCCTTGCACATTTGCTGAATAATAGGCAATGGGCTTTTGCGAAGATTCTCCAACAGCTTTTAATCCTGCAAAATGAATGATCGCCTCAATCTGCTCTTCCTTTAGCACGCTAGTGAGTAATGCTGTATCCCGAACATCTCCCTCAATCGCTTGAAGTGGGTGTCCTACAATATCTTGCAGTCGGTGGACTACTGAAGGCTTGCTATTGGAGTAATTGTCAAACAAGATCACACGATGGCCGGCTTGCGCTAAAACCACAGCCGTATGACTACCAATGTATCCTGTTCCGCCAGTCAGTAATATATTCATGATTGAGGTCTATTTGATTATTCAGCGAGCTGCCACTGACCTGTGGTCAAGGCGCGGCCGTCGCGAGAATTGGTTAAGTTATACAAAGGATACTTGCGATACAGCATTGCACCACCATCTCGAATCAATGGTGTCCACAATAAATTCGCTACTGAATCAGAATGACGTGCAAAGAAGGCATCAAATGGGATAGCGATATAGACACCCTTGTCAAAACTTCCCTCCCCGAACTGACTATAACTCACGTTGGTACGAGTCACATAAGCGCCAATCTTCACACCGTTTTGAAATACTCTTGATAAATCTAATGTTCCGCCTCGGTCACCCGCCAGGTATTGGCCAACACTGAATTTCGCCAAAATGTCTTCTAAGCCCGTATCCCAGTAGCCAGTCAAATGACCCGTGTTGACGCTGTAGTTTTGCAATGAAGTCCACTGATTAAATTGACGTTGTCTGACCCGGTTAGCATCGATACCCACAGCAAAGCGACTATTGTTTGGACGATAGAGATACTCACCACCCGCACCAGCAAACATCATTTCTAAATAACCTGCATATACACTCGCAAAATGATCGCCACTTAGCTGGAAGGTGCGAGTTGCCTGAAGATTAGGCATGGTCGCCACTGAGGTAGTCATGTATTGCCGAATATCGGTTCGAACTGGTTGCAGATTGGTTGGGCCGGTGTAATTAAACTTGCCAAAGTTATCGACTAAACGGGCACTCACTGTGCCAGTCAACCACGTATTGCGATCGAAGTTATAGCTACCGGTACCCGTAGCAGATACCGCAAATAACAATGGCGTATCAGGACCACCAATCACTTGGAAGTAATCCAAGCCTAAATCACCGTCATACGGCTTATGATCGAGTCGACCCCAAACTGTTCCAGTTGGAGTCTGATCTGCTGTCTGGGCAGTCAAAGGCTCGAGGATGGTTTTCTTCTGCGAAGGCGGTAACAATTGAGTCTGGCTGAGCATCCACTGAACACGATCGACCTTATAGTCTGAAACTTGTAAGCCCTTATTAAAGAACTCCAATTGGAATTCTTGAATATTCGAAGGCGCATCCCGATGTAAAACACCTACCCCACGATCAATCCGCTCACGCAAATACACACCACTAGCGTCATTAAATTGCACAATCCAAGTATTACCAGCTTCCCGAATACTATTTACTTGCCAACCGGTCAGGGTTTGCAGATCGAGCAAGGTCTGAGTTGGCGTTACCTGGGCGCTTGTATTGACTGCGCCAGATCGAGTAACAGTGCGCGTCGATGGATTTAAAGCTTGCGCATTTGGCCCAACCACGGCAGCGGTATTAGCATTGGCAGAATTCACCTGAAGATTGCCCTGATAGCCACTATTAGATTGATTCGCGTTGTTACTAACACTAGACTTGGTATTTTTAGTATTAGTCTTGACGTTAAATGGATCACTTAAGTCCACACGTAAATTAGGATCATTATAAATCGTGTCCTGATTAAATGAGGTGCTCACTTTTCCGGTAATAGTGCTCTCGCCTCGTTGTGGCGCTTGATAGCCAATCGCTTTAAGTTCTACAGGCACCGGTCTTACTTCGGCCAACTTTGGCGCAGCCAATTGGTCTAAACGTTCATGTAAAGTAACGCCCACCATGAAGGTATTGCCACCGCGTAAGCCCGCCGTGAAGTCGACATTCTTGGTCTGATAAACCGCTCCAAAATTTAGCGGGGTTTTGGTTGGTAATACGACACCAAATGGCTCATGTTGATAGTTATTACCATCAAGCTCAGCCTTCAGAATCAAGCCATTGACTGGCGTGTGATATTGCACACCACCCATCAGGGCAGTAGGCCCGTAGAAGTAATTGCCACTGAGACTTCCGCCCTCACCGACTACAGGAGGAGGTCGGGTAGCGTAGGCGGAAGATATTTTAGTAAATGGATTGGTAACATTACTGCGGTAACCCAAGTATCCCCAACCCAAACCTAAACTGAAATCAAAATTACTGATCCGCTTATTCGCCATCAAATATTCACCAGAGAATAAACCAGTACCTAAGATGTCGCGACCACCAACGGCGATCTCGGGTAAATAGGCGCTCTCTTTCAAAAGTCTAAATTTGATATCAAAACTTTTATCTTTATAGCTCTGACTACTGTAATCACCATAAGGAATATTTCTAATATTGGTATAGCGAAACCCAAACTCAACGAAATCTACAGGAGTTAAAAAGAAATTTAACTGGCCATAGGGGTTAGCATTACTCACCCCAATAGCGGCCGTTCCTGCAGGCGCAATTCTTGCAGAGGGTGTCTCTAATAAGCCTACCTCACCCCAGATACTTCTGGTAATCGGTAGGTCGCGAGAGGTCATATAGCGATCATCTACCGACAAGATCGGTGGGCGACGCAGATTGACATCGTTATCAGGACTCAACGCATCACCAGATACTTCTTGGGTAGATAAGAATGCGGCCAGTTGCTCTGAGAACGCTCGCGCATCACTATCAGACCATCCTGAACTGCGTGGAGGCGCCCAAATCCAAGCACCAGGTGCTGGCAAATCTTGCTTTGCTTCATTCCAATCGGCAGTAGGTACGACCCGTACTTTGCCATCTGGCTCGATCACCCACGCCCAATCTGCCACAACTGCTTGAGCACGACAGGCCCGATAGTATTGCCTTGTTTCAACGTTAGGCTGATAACGCACTTTACACAACAGGCCATCACTGCGAATCACCGTAATACTCTCAGGCGTTGGCGGAATCCGAATCTCTTCTCCCGCTTGCAAAATTGGATCGAGCTGCGGATTAATCTCGAGATAGCGCCCACTCGTATTGGGCAAGAGGGCGCGGCCTGTCACAGGCATACTCTCGATTAATTCCCTGAGCGCTTTGCGGGATGTATCAAATGAAGGCTCTGAACCAGGAGCCTTCAATTTATTTAAGGTTTCGAGTAAGACATCCTTTTGTGCAGTCTGTGCCGGGATTTCTGATGGCACAATCCACGCCATCCCGAGTAAATACGGATCAGGTTTTTCAGGCACACTAGGAGCATTAGCCACTTTCGGTTGCTCTGTGCCACTGATGCTCGCCTCAGCCATGGTTTGTTTGCGGCGTTGATCTTGTATCAACCACTCACTCAAGCGCATACCGGCAACTGCCTTAGGCTCTTCTTGCGCGCTGGCACTGAGCTGATTCGATACGCCGGTATTCGCCGTCTCCTCTTTACTCTCTGGTGTTGCCTTAGCAGTTTTAGCTTCTTTCTGATTTTTAGACTTGCGAGTAGTTGCAGCGCTGACCGCAGGAGTTACGGTTGTATTGGCTGGTACAGGGATAGGATGAGCCTCTTGTACTACAACCACTGTCTCAGCCGGTTCTGCCACTTTGCTAGGGCTAGGTACGGTATTAGAAACTACAGCCTTCGGAGTATCTGGCGTAGCAGTGCGAGCAGGCATCACCGTCACTGTTCTTACACCAGGTCCAGGCCCTGGTCCCCAAACTAAAGCAGGGCCAGCACTTGCTCCAGCACTTTGTCCTTCACCAACACCCAATGTGTATCCCGCACTGGCACCGGCACTTTGGTCAACTGGCCCTAATCGCTCTTGCAATTTAATGGCCTGAGTTTGAGCGGGTGCTGCAGTCAGCGTTGGAGTAGGTGCTTTATTCGTATTCGCTTTACTTGCCGAATTAGAGAGATTGACTGGTTCATCGGTAACAGAAGATGTGGCAGATACCAGCGACGTAATCGAGGCAGCAGAAGCAGCTGAAGTAATGGGCAAGGCCAGTTTGATTGCCGCAGCCCCACTTCCAGGACCAGATCCTAAAATCACGCCCGCGCTCGACCCTGCTCCAGCACCAAGACCTGGTGAAGAAAAGGCACTCTTCTTTTGACGGTTGGTTTTTGTTGCTGAAGCTGGATGCGCTGATACTTCATCCAGTATTGCTTGTGAACCAGCGCTATCTTCTGGCAATGGTGCTTGTGCTTGTGCATACTGAACGATCAAAGTAGATGCAAAGATACAAATACTTAAGGTACTGGCAAGCACTCGCTGATAGAGCTTGAACTCATACTCATAGGGAGTCTGGTTTATAGATGCTTGAAGAGATTGTTGCAATCGAGAGAAACGCTCACGCCAAGTGTCGTTCTCCCAATGCCGTACCAGTCTTTTAATCTTCCAAGACCATTGCGAAGCATCGGTACCGCAAATTTTTTTACAGCATCCCACACCCTGCAAATACACCACACTGCACAAGCTGAGCCAGTGTTGTAGGCGCCTCAATAGATGGGCACTGTGCTCGCGGATTAGTAAATTTCGAATACGCCATGCTCGAAGCGCCTTTGGTAAAGTTGTAATTTCAGCTTGCCAAGATTGCAAGCGTTTCTCAAGTCCAGATTGGCTGAAGTCCTGCTTAAATCCTTGCCATGCAGCTTGAACGCTGCGCATGCATTGTGTGTGCAAGGTGGATTGCTTGAGGTATCCAAACGTGCTTGCCCCAAATATAAACACTCTGAGCAAGATCTGTTGAATGCGGTGCCACGTACTCATGACTGCCCTGCTCGAGGTGGCCATGGCCAAGCTTGCCAGGATAAACAAAAGTTGGGCATCAAACATTGCCGTCCATACACCGGTCGCTGCTGCGGCGTGCTGATATCGATTGCATAAACAGCTGTCAGAGGTGCTAAGCCTGGGTTATCCAATACTCGTACCTTTGGTTGTGCCCGCTCTTCAACCCAACGCAAGTTTTGTGAATATGGCCCCTCGCGCAAACGTTTTGGCGCGTCATCGGGGGCTTTATCAAGCGGGCGCATCAAAACCTGTTCTTCAATTTGCGCCCGGTAGCCTGGCATCACTGTACGAATACGGGTATAGAGCAAAGGATTTTTTAAATTGCGATATTTCTTTTCAATCGCAAACTCGGATTCTTCCACTGTTTTCGGATTCAGCGCCGCTGCAATGGGTGGCGCATCGATCAGCTTGACATCAATCCAATCGGTTTCCAATCCATGAGTGCTCATCAAGCGTCCATTCTGAATGCGGATCGTTTCTCGTGAGGCCGAATACCATACTTCAGTGAGGCCTTTGGCTTGTTTGTCTACATAACCTAACACTAGTAAGGCAGGCGTTCCATTCAAATCAACGCGCAGATACGTATAGCGCGAATCTAGCGGATAAGAATCAATAATAGTGTTGGGATTGGTTAAGCCTAATTTAATCGAGTCATAGACAGCACCCTGAGATCCTGCACAGGCACTGAGCTCTAGCCCTACTAAAAGAACTAACAAGTAACGCAAATACTGCAGCGGGCGAATGAATAAAATAGCAGCTATCAAAAACGAAACCACCTAAAATCTTTTACATCATTTGCGTCAATTACTTGACACATAAAAAAACCGACTAATGGTCGGCTCGTGGGCTATCAGTATTGTAAAACGAATACTCAGATCTATTTCTCCAACGTAAGGGGTTCATCCCTCGTTATGCCTGATCATTGCTTAGTCATCTCTGATGTTTCTGATGGCAGCGCTGAGCTATTTTTTACAAGCACTAGAAAAGGCACCAAGAAATCACTGCAAAAAAAGCCAAGCCATGCCTTAGCTTTGTCCATGAGTAGGCTAAATACGGTAATGAATGGCTTTTTGTTAACCCAAAAAATCTAAAAGCTTATCTAGGCGCAACGGTACCTGTGGTTCCGCTACCCGTCTGATTTCTGCTGGCTAGACCTGCCACCACCGCACCTGCAGCAAGAACACCAAAGGCTACTGCACTCATACCACCCACTGCTGCCATTCCAGCAGCTGCTGCACCAACTCCTGCACCAACACCTATACCAGTGGCAGCGGTTGCTCCTACTGCCGCTGCAGAGCCAGCAGCAGTCACCGCAGAAGAAGCGGCAACGGTAGAGGTTGCACCTAAGGCAGATCCTGCAGAGCCAGCACCCACACCAACGGCACTAGTCATAGGGCTACTCATACCAGCAAATACACCAGATCCAGATCCAACTGAGGCCACTGGGGCAACGCCTGCGCCTACTCCTACCCCCGTTCCAGCAGAAGTGACTGCAACTCCAGCACTGCCACCAGCGCCAGCAGCAGTACTGAGAACTGGTCCAGCGCCTACGCCAGCACCCCCGCCCGCAACACCGGTGTTAAATGCCGGTACACCCCCTAAAAACTGGGCATTGGCACTAGGCGCAAGGACGGAACAAGAGATAAAAGTGAGATTCAAGGCCCAAGCAAACGGGCGTTTAGACGCCAGCAAGCGGGCGAA
>Ga0194040_1000358_pt1 | contig 13661 bp, 7 predicted proteins | sample JunL2210m_MetaG_FD_148973 | JGI IMG/M metagenome (GOLD analysis project Ga0194040, IMG submission 148973) | Anoxic zone freshwater microbial communities from boreal shield lake in IISD Experimental Lakes Area, Ontario, Canada - Jun2016-L227-10m | ecosystem: Environmental > Aquatic > Freshwater >... | reverse complement strand
TGGTAACTTTACCCAGGGCGGAAGTGGAAACTATACTTGGACGGCAGAACGTCAGGCAGGTCCACCTTCTACACATGCCGGAACAATTGCAGGCAAATGGAGCGTCAGTTTCAATGGCTATCCCGGAACGATGGAAATAAGAGGCGATAGCGGCAGCTATTCTGGGCGCTTCAACCTACAGGCACATGGCAATTGGGAAGACATGCTCGACCTCAAGATCGACGGCAACCGGATTTCATTCCGAAGGGGTGCCGCTGACCAGCGCTACAAGGGTAGGATTACAGGCGGCGCAATGAGTGGTAACTTTACCCAGGGCGGAAGTGGAAACTATACTTGGACGGCAGAACGTCAGTAACCGAAGAGAATTCATTTTTCCCATACGAGGAAGATGGCAAGCTCCTCCCCGCTCGCGGTATAAGAATTTAAAGAATTCGTTACGAAAGGTTCTTTGGCAGCTTTCCGACGGCCCGTGTAGTGTATACTGATGTACCTTTTAAAGAAGTTGCTGTGACTATGGGTGTTCCCGTCAAGCACATTGTCACAATGGTGGATCGAAATTGGATGCGCTTCGCTTCGTCCATCAAAGCCTTATGGCATCCCTAAAGGGGGTGTCTGGTGTGCGCTTGAGTAGAGTTGCTCCACTTCGTGTAATGCAGAGAAACCTCCTGCATGTGCGAGAGAGGGATATCACCCACCTGCATAACGGGGTGGAGATGGTTTGTCATGAGACTGAACGTGTGGATACGACAGTCTCATTTTTCAACGCCGTACTGAAGGAGTAAATAGATCCGATAACGATCGCAGTCATCGAAAAAGTTGGAGAGTCGGCATTTCCGCGCAGGATCACGTGGTAAAAGACTTCGGGGAAATGAATGCGGTTTTACGGGCCATACGAGCACAAGCAGAAAATATCCGAAAGTCAAACCTGCCCCCCATTTGTAAACTCATTGAAGACCATTCTGACATAGTTGGCTGATTCTTTTGATTGCCGGTCGATGCGGAATTTATACGTTTTGTCGGCATTGATAATAACCTTCAACTCTCCCGCAATGTTTGGACCCTTGATTTCTACGCTTTTTATCTCACAGTATGACAACATAAAGTTGCGTTTGTGAGAAGCAACCATGTTTTCAGGACTGAAAGCAGCCATCCCTGCGGCATTGTTCGCCCTGCTTTGGTCGTGGAACATATCAACGATGGTGCCGATAGCACTTGCAAGCATTGCCGTTGGAGTAAACCCTCCCAGCGCGCTGCGCATTGTCCCGGATGCGTTGGTGCCCCCGCCTCCTGTTTTCGCGAAGACCAGGCACTCTTTCAGAAAAAAACAGGTGAAGACTCTTGCGAACGGGAAATGGGGTTGGATAAGCCCGTCAAGTATGGTCGGAGGCTTTGTTTTTAATTGGTGGCCATCCATGTCGGCGTTACGTTCATCTTTCATCAGTGTCGGATTTAGCTTAAAAAGTTTAATGGCGCAATTTAGACGCAAGATATTGAACAATAAGTTTCAGCCCGAGGAAAAGGCAAAAAACGCCGAAAAGAAAGAAAAGAACACCTAAGATAAAGGCGATTGATGATATTGCCGTTTCGGGCATAAGGCGTGTTAGCCTCTGGGAAACAGAAAATCCGGTTGATCGAGAAGCAAATTTCGGCGCAGTTTGAGTAGCCCAAATGATAAAAATCCCAATTCCGGCAGACACAATACCCAAGCCCCAACCAAGGAGAACTCCCTCTTTGTCGAATTTAACCGAGACAGGTTTTTTTAAAGTTGTGGCCTTTTGGTCTGAGGTCAAATCAGTTCTTCTTTTAGGATTCATAGCAACCCTCTTGAAGGGTAGACTGCGTCAGGAATATAAATGCTTATTATTCAAGCATCGCGAGTACGGTAACAGAAAATATCCCAAAGTCAAGCCTGACTACATTTGGTGTTGCGAGTTCGTGACATGTCCGCATGTTAGTGCTTTAGTAGATGCACACAAGTTCCGGTGCATCTTATTTGTCTCCGAGCCGAACTCAGCGGCTCCAAATACAAATCTTCACTGGCGGGTATCTACTCAATTTATTGAATTACGATCGAAACATGCACTTCATTGGTGCATGACAGAAAGGCCAATGGCCGAAGGAAACATGCAAATAGGCGCGAGTGGAACCTCATTAACAAATTCCAGATTGCCACTTTAATATCCCCCGCATGAGCTATTGAGAACATCCAGAGAAACAAGAGACTTCTTGAAATAACGCCTCTTTTATGCTTAGGTATCTCCGCTTAGTTGGAATGTCAATCACCCAGAGGCTATATTCAGCGTGATCCCCTTTGCAACAATAATGTCTGCAAATATGAAGGGGAAAGGGAGTTTAAAATTATGCTTGAGAAGTATCAACTTACAAAGCCGGACAATCTCGTAGAACTGTTTGAAAACAGTGTGAAGAAGTTTTTCGACCGCCCCTGCCTCGGAACAAAGAATAAAAATGGGGAATACGACTGGATCACATACCGTGAAATGGGCCGCCGTATAGATAACCTCCGGGGCGGACTGGCCAGTATCGATGTCAAGCGGGGCGATGCCGTCGGCATCATTTCCAATAACAGCGTCGATTGGGCTGTCTGCCACTTTGCCACTGCCGGCCTCGGAGCTTTCTACGTGCCTATGTATGAAGCGGAGCTGACCCATGTCTGGGAATACATCATTAAAGACAGCGGTATAAAAATTCTCTTCGTTTCCAAGCCGGAAATATTTGAAAGAATCAAAGATTTTCCTCCCCGGATTCCCACTCTGGAGAAGATTTACTTGATACAGGGAACAGGGGAAAACACGATAGCGGAATTGGAGACAATCGGGGAGAAGAAACCTGTCAAAGCTATCTATCCGAAACACGAGGAAGTGGCCGTTCTCGTCTATACATCAGGAACAACGGGAGACCCCAAGGGAGTCCTGCTGACGCACGGTAACTGGACGAGCAATCACCACGCCCGCGCAATAGCCTTCCCCGAGTTCAACTCCGATGACCGGACATTGTCACTCCTTCCATGGGCGCACTGCTACGGGCTCGGAGAGTTGCACACATTCACAGCCGTCGGCGGCTCTTTGGGTTTCATTGAGAGCGTGACTACGGTTGTCGAAGACATGGCAAAGGTGAAGCCAACGTTCCTGGTTGCCGTTCCCCGAGTCTTCAACAAAGTATACGACACGATCGTCACGAAGGTCAACGATGCTGGCGGCGCCAAGAAAATGCTTTTCGATACCGGTGTAGAGGCTGCCAAAGAACGGCGGCGGCTTGCCGAAGAGGGGAAGTCCAGTTTTATGGCGGATCTTAAGTTCAAGGTCATCGACAAGATCGTATTCCAAAAGATCCGCGATCTCTTCGGGGGTCGCCTTAAGGGATCAATAACGGGTAGCGCTGCCATGAATCCCGAGATTTCCAAGTTCTTTTTCGATATTGGGATACCCCTTTTTGACGTCTATGGACTATCTGAGACTTCACCCGGGATTACGGCAAACTGCTATACTGATTATCGGATCGGCAGTGTCGGGAAGGTTATGGACAAGGTCAAGGTCGTCATCGATCAATCCGTTGTCGAGCCAGGCGCCAAGGACGGGGAAATCGTCGTATATGGTCCAAACGTCATGATGGGCTACCACAATAAGCCGGATGCGACGAAGGAGATTATGACCCCGGATGGAGGTGTCAGGACCGGTGACCGGGGACGTTTCGACAAGGACGGGTTCATGTGGATCACGGGCCGCATCAAGGAGCAGTATAAGCTTGAGAACGGAAAGTACGTCTTTCCCGTTGCCCTGGAAGAGGATATCTGCCTCAACCATTATGTACAGAGCGCTCTAGTTTACGGTGCCGGCAGGGAATATAACGTCTGTATGATCGTCCCGGACTTCTTTGCTCTGGAAAAATATGCGGAAAAAAACAATCTGCCGATAGACATGAAGACCCTCATTGCCCGTGATGATATTCAGAATATGATCTCGAAAGATATCACGGATACCCTGAAGAAAAAGTATGGTGGCTATGAAATCCCGAGGAAATTTCTCTTCCTGACAGAAGCGTTCACCTTGGAAAACGGGATGATGACCCAGACGATGAAACTCAAACGTCGGGTCATTATGGAAAAATACAACGACAAGATGGAAGCGTTGTACAAAAAGTAACAAGTCCTCAATTCATGAAGCCCGTCTGCTGAAAAGCGGATGGGCTTCATGAACCTCATCATGACGACATCATTATTCACAATATTCGGCCCTTTCCATTAACTCATCCGTAGCCGTTCTTTGAATGCTGATGTTGAACCACGATAAATAGCAGGATTTTGTTGAGAGGCTTATTTTTACTTAGCCTTCTGATGGATTGATTTATCGACACTGTAGAGATCCTCTCTGTCAAATACAAAGCGAGAGACCAAATTTGCTGAGAGCTTATTGAATCCTGGTTGAAATCTACGAAGTCTTGACGATGCATTTTCCGACTACGGGAAAGATGCACCGTTTCCTAAATTCCGTATTTGACATAACCTACAGGAAAGTGTAGCTTTAACTTCACATTAATAATGTTAGATGCTAAAAGGAGATTGATGAATGGCCATTCCAGATTATCAGAGTGTGATGTTGCCACTTCTCCGCTTTGCAGCAGAAAAAAAGGCTGAGACGACCACAGGTGAAGCAGTAGAAGTCCTCTCAAAAGAATTTAGCCTAACAGATGAAGATTTGAGAGAACTACTTCCAAGCGGTATTCAATCGACCTTTATCAATAGAGTTGGTTGGGCAGCTACTTACATGAAGAAAGCCGGTCTACTTGAATCTACGCGGAGGGGATACTTTCTAATCACGTCGCGCGGTCAAGAACTTCTCAGAAAACAACCAAAAGCTATCAATGTAAAACTTCTCAAACAGTATCCTGAGTTTCTTGAGTTTCAGCAACTCAAAGGAACACGAAGTGGTGAGAAAATAATTGTCGTAGGAGGAACAACAGACATTTCAACAGCCACTCCGTCTGAGGCATTGGAAGCAGCCTATGAAAATCTACGCAATGAACTTGCCGATGAACTACTCGCCAGACTAAAAAAATCTTCACCATCCTTTTTCGAACGCGCCGTTGTCGAGTTGCTCGTAAAGATGGGTTATGGAGGCTCACGCTCCGACGCAGGAAAAGCCATTGGGAAAAGTGGAGATGGCGGCATTGATGGAATAATCAAAGAAGACAAACTTGGTCTCGATGTCGTCTACATTCAAGCAAAGCGATGGGATAACAATCCCGTTGGAAGACCAGATGTAATGCAGTTTGCCGGAGCACTACAAGCGCAGAAAGCAAACAAAGGCATATTCATTACAACTTCCAGATTTACCGATGATGCGAGAAGCTATGTTTTGCAAATTGGAAGTAAAATTGTCTTAATCGATGGGGAACATCTAACCAATTTAATGATTGAAAATGATGTTGGCGTATCTGTTGTGTCGATGTATCCAGTGAAGAAAATAGACGCTGATTATTTCGATGAAAGCATCTAAAAAGGAGCTGCATTGGACGGCAATTCTGCAACTCTAAATTGCTACTGGTGAACTTGGTCGATTCGAATAAAAGAACATGAGGCAGATCACCAAAGAAGATATTGAAGCTGTCCGCACGCCATGGGTTTGGGATCTCGGGAATCGCATTCTCTACGATATGTGCCAATCTTATCCTGGGCACAGTAAAGATGATGAAATTGTGGCCAAGATCTGGCTCATCGGTCGCTCATACGCAGCCTCAATTGAGCGACGCCGGAATGCAAAACACACTGATATACGTGTCTAATAAATGGAAATAACTACTTCTTGGGTAAAACCACCAAAAGCCATTGGTGGTCTGGACCATCTGGCCGTGCAAGCCCCCTGCATCAACCTCTATAGTCGTATGTTGCCTGGAATAACCAACGCAACTGATCGAGCCCGTTACTATAGCTTCTATCCATGGGTCGTCTGGGCGCTGGAGAAACGAGGGTGCCTATATGGTAATAATTTTGTTGATTTATTTCGTAAATCGGATTGCTTATTTACGTTAATCGCTGAACGGCATGCCAAAGTTGCCGGTGGTGATCGAGACGATCATGCGGCTGCAACCGTTGGCAGCGGTAACATGGCAGAACCTGTCTCCAGGGTTCGTGATGGCCACTCAGTAAAGTTATCAGACTATGCCTGCCGTGAAGGTAGAAACCGATACTTCAAAAACAAGCTAGGTGGACTCGGGCAGTACTATCTCGGCGTCTTCCGAGAGCTGGGCATCATGACGGGCGACCTGCAAACTGGAGTCAAAAACATTAGGGAAGTCGGCGGAGCAATTGCGGAATCTCTTGACCGATGCGTTGATAGGGAGTTGTTTTTAAAAACAATTGATGAAGATACCGTTTCAGCAGCCCGACTTGACGCACTGCATTCATTTTGTCCATGTGTCTTGACCTCCAGCACCTATGAACATTCGAAATTATCGGATATGTTTTTTGTTAAGGGGCAATTTTTTAACCAGGATGCTCTGATTCGTCGGCGTACTTTGAAGATGATCCTTTCCTTAGCCGACAATCTGGCAGAATTCTTCAGTGTTGCCGTAGACATCGAGCAGTTTCGTGGCTGCACTTACAGTGGTGCTCTGCCCAATAAAACAATTTGGCATTTGTCTGACCGACTACAAAAGAATCGAAAACAGTGGGCCATCTATCAACGAAACGAGATTTTGTCTCTGGCCGTTCAGGGAATATTTTATGTCATCCTTGATGCCTACCATGAACTCGGCGAGCTATTCCAGTCGATAGATGAGCTGGTTCGCTGGTTTCTTGAAACGCCAGAGGTCGAATTTGTAGGCTCCTTCTTCCCGCTGAGCGACACTGTCTCTTCAATGAAAAGCACGGCAACATCCTGGATACCGGTTATGGAAGACTGGTCTAATGACAGTCATGAGGTTCATATGGCATCACAGATAGAGGCCCTCTGCCATAGAGAGAAGTCCACGGGAAACCGCTCTGCAATTCTTCTGGTTTGTCTGAAGGTCCTCATTGTCCTCCAGACTCGCCTAGAAACGAAGGAAGGGTATGGCGAATTCATATTCCCGCCCAATTTTCTCCAAGCATATCCGATTAATCTGCAGACATTCAATAACCATAGCAAAAATACATGGGACAATCTGTCGATACGCGAGTGGATTGGATGGTTGGCAACCTCTTGGGGTGTCAGTACGCATCTAATGGTGGCTTTGCGTAAGCTGCGCGGACAATCACAGTCAACATTCCGCATCAGGCCATCTGATATGGGACTCGAAATCATCAAAGTGCCTGAGGCGGTATACACAGCGCCACGTTTCAGGCAGGCGTTACGTATCCTCAAGGACATGGGCGCGCTAGTCAGAAAAGACAACGTCTGGGTTACATCAGCTCTCGGTAAGCAGTTAATGGAGGCGGCCGATGAGTGAGCACATCGAAATTCTAAAAGAGATCAAAAGCGGTGGCTATGAGGCGTCACTGATTACAACCTTCAACGCCTATTTACCTTTTTATGAAGACGTTGTGCTGCGTCATTTGATGGGAAATGGGGTTCGACACAATGTCCTGATGATGGATGCCTCGCAAGCCAGCCTTGCTGTTGGTCGTCATCCGCCACGTTCTGCCGGCCGTTATTATACCTTGGCTCCCATCAAGGTCAGCGGTGCCTTTCACCCGAAAATCATACTTCTGGTCGGCAAGAAAAAAGGAACTCTATTAGTTGGCAGCCACAATCTTACGCTGTCAGGATTTGGCTATAACCGGGAAATGAGCAACCTGATCCATTACAGGGACGTGGACGATGCCGAGGTTACTACAATCTTCACATCTGTGTGGCAAAGTGTTCTCAGTTGGGCGGAGTCGGAATCGTATGCTTTGCCTGGCCAGATCATTGATATGATCAAAAGGGTCCAGGACTTTGCCCCATGGTTTCAAAACAGCACCGGAACGTTGTCAGAGCGTTGTTGTGTTCTTTCTTCCACGCATGATGCAGTTCATCTTTGGCAGCAACTGATCACGTTCGCCGGAATTGAACGTGTGAAGCGAGTCATTATCAGCGGGGCGTTCTTTGACGCGAACCTATCATTTATCAAGAGGGTCCGTGATGAACTCGCGCCGGAGGAACTGTTTGTGGGAATTGACCCTGCATCGGTCCAATTCCCTGTTGGCAGTAAACTGCCTGGTGTTTCTTTTGTCAATTGCGCCAGGCTTGCCATTGCGGAAAATGATGATAAGCAAGGGGGATATCTTCATGCAAAGTCGTTATTGATCCAAAGGGAAGATGGCGAAATAGTTTTGGCAGTTGGGAGTGCCAACCCGAGCTACCCGGCGTGGCTTGCCTCCGGTATAACACAGAATATCGAGCTGATGATTGCCCGTAAGGGGGAGGATGCCAAAGAAGCGGCAGAGCAACTCGGGCTGACTGGTATTTCGTCAATGCCTCCCTTGACAGATGAAGAATGGGCGCTTGTTAAGCAAAATTGGGAGCGCAAGGGTGAGCCAAGTCAAAATGATGCAGCCACACAAATTTTCATTGCAATAGTAACTGACGATCAAATCAGCTTTAGAATACCGGGAATTGCGCTTCCACCTGTAATCGATTGCGAGATCACCACCTCCGTGGCGAGCTACACCGTTACACGGCAAGCGCGTCTGATAGGTAGCGAATATCTTCTTTCAAACGACGGCATAAATCCACCTGCGTCCTTCATACGCTTCAAAATAGACGACAAGCATTTCACTGGGCTGATTCAGTATGTCAAGCAGATAGAGGGACTGGCAAGGACAGATTCGCAACGAAAATTCCATGAAGCGTTGGCGTCTCTTACCACTGGTAGCCCTAATCTGGAATACTTTGTCGAATGTATCAAGGATATAATCAAGATCAACGATGCAGTTATCGTAGATAGAGCAGCACCGGGTTCAGCTCCGCAGAGAAAAACTGATGATATGACTGCGGATCATAGAGAGGGTGCTGGATTGTCCATCGGTTTGGACGAAGTTGTGGAACGTAATCATCTGCGGAAACAACGATTGCGAAGCTCCGACGGTCTTGGATACCTGCTGGATGTCCTGCTGTATAATTTGCGAGACGAAAATCCGGTTTGCTTGGATATTGCTATGGAAGGACGTGACGTCAAAGGCCGTTCAGAGGAAGAGCAAATTGATGCAGATGATGAAGAGGTGATAGAGCCGCTGCAAACAACTACCTCTCAAAATAATACACTCGTAACTTCTGACAGAAATCCTCTGGATGTGTGCCACTACAAAGTCGGATCCCTTGTTTCAGCCGCTTGTGATAAACTGGATGCCCTCAAGCAGGGCAGACTTGATCTGTCTCAGTTGGTTGTTATCATGGCTGCAATTTTGTCTACACTGCGTCTTTTGCGGGGGCTTGATAGTAAAGTGCCTTGGATCGGTGTCGGACAGACGGCGGTTCCTCAAAAGGAACTTCGAAAGTATTTTCATAAGATCGCCGAGGTTGTCTATGATGGTGGTAAATCGATCATTTGCCTTGACAGTAAATACTCCCTCTTGAAAGACGCTGATGAGTTTGCCCGTCTCAAAGGTCTCATAATCTGGCTTGCATGGGAAAGCGGCATTTCATTAACAAAAAAAAAGCCGTTCAATGAATCAAGGGAAGAGTACGCAACTCGGTTTAATGTTAACCGCCTTTATGTGGCTACAGCTCAACTGATCGCCGGTGATGAAGATGTAATCCGTGAAGCTAAGCAGAGTATCGGGCAACTAGGCTCAATAGATATAGACTGGTTTGACGGAATGCTTGACGTTGACATGCTTTTTCGCGATGCATGTGCTGGCTCAACACCATTGAAAAATGGATCAATGGCGAAATCGGGTGATTTTGGTTTCAACTCAGTGAAGCCTGAAATTGGTATACGTGAAGTATTAGCCAGGGATACTGACAATCGGTCACTGTCGTGCCACAATAGCAATCAACCGCGATTTATCTTTCCAGTTGGTATTATTCGACTAATACCGTTTGATCAGATATTCAATGCGTCACAGCTGAGTAGAAGCACACTCTTGATTGACAAGACAAAGTTTTGATAGCCGTTCGTCAGGATCAACTGTACATAAAGCCATAGAAATGTTTCAACACGTGACAAAATCGTACCGGATTTTTATGTCAGCCTGAATCCTATTGTTTTGAACTGTAAAAAACGAAGTATTCTTGACAACAGCAGTAAAGAGACAATGATAAGTCGTTGCTTTCTGAAACAAAGCATAAGGCAATTCTTAAGGAGATCCATACTTGCAAATACAAAGCGTTAATGCAAGCATCTTCACGGTTTATTGAATTGCGGTTGTAATCTTGCAAATCTTCTGATTTGCTTTCCTCGATTTGATAAGTAAAAATGTCCCCAGTAAAAATAATGCGACCTGCGTATGTCGTTAGGGTATTGCATTATCAAAGACAACCTCATACAAAGCGAGAAAGTATGCTGTCCTGAGAGTTCATTGATCCCGGTTAAAAGACTCGAAGTCTTGATGCCGTATTTTACTTTCATGTAAAAATCCGATGGCATCTTCCTTGTCTGAAAATTACCAAACACGGCGCAGACACAGAGGGTCTCTCTAATTAATCTCTTAGGGTTGAATTCCCCGTCGCTTGCGACGATGAATATAATAGTAAATCAGTCATAATACCCTGCTGCTTGTGGCGGGGTTGTTTTGTTTATTGATGGTGTTTCCTTGTTAATTTTGATATGAGTGGCTAGGATGTTGATACTTTGATATCGAAGGCTTGGTGTCAATTGAGCAAGGGGGAAGAAATAGGAATCGTGACACAACTTGATAGACGGAAATGACAATACAAGACCTTGTAAAGAAATATAAAACCAATAGGATAAAAAATTATCTGAAAGCGTCCTACAATGAAACGCAACTCAGGGCAGATTTTCTTGACCCATTATTTGAGCTATTGGGTTGGGATATCAAAAACACTTCTTGCAAACCTACAAGTGAAAGAGAAGTATTTTTAGAAGAAGCCTTAAAAGGTAATGTTTCTGAAAATTCTAAAAAACCTGACTATACATTCAGGCTTTTTTCGGAACGGAAGTTTTTCCTTGAAGCGAAGAAACCAAGTGTTTCCATCGAATCCAATATTGACAATGCCAAGCAAATAAGGCGATACGGATTTACTGCAAAACTAAAAATATCTGTACTATCTAATTTTGAATATCTACTCATTTATGATTGTTCGGTAAAAGTTGAAAAAGATGATAGCCACAATAGAGCACTGATTAACAAATACCATTACACCGAATACGTTGATAAGTTTCAAGAACTTAAGCGCCTACTCGGAAGGGAATCAGTTTACACTGGGGCATTTGATGAAGAATGGAAAAGTATAGAGGATAAACTAAGACTTTTCAGCATTGACGATCTTTTTCTAGATCAAATTAACGAATGGAGAAAACAACTCGGGATAGAGATTTATAAACACGAGCAAAATATTTCAGAGCAGTTACTCAACGATTATGTTCAGAGTTACATTAACCGAATTGTATTTCTTCGCGTATGTGAAGACAGAAATCTGGAAGCATATCAAACCCTGCTTCAATTTGCAGACCGACAAGACTTCATAGCACTTCTAAAGAAATTTGACCAAGCAGACAAGAAATATAACTCAGGTCTTTTCGATCAGTTTCTCTCAAAAAATATAATTGGGAATATCAGTTCTGTTTTCTGGACAATAATTAAACAGCTTTACTATCCTGAAAGCCCGTATTCCTTCTCAGTATTCTCGTCCGACATATTGGGAAGCATTTATGAAATATTCCTTTCAGAAAAGCTTGCTATTAAAAACAGAAAAATTGAATTGGTTAGGAAACCTGAAAACGTTGACCGAGATATTATTACAACTCCGAATTTTATTATCAAAGCCATTCTAAACAAGACCCTAGTTCCTTTTTGCGAAGGAAAGACGGATAAGGATATCCTGATTTCCAAAATGGCTGATATTGCATGTGGCTCCGGTGCATTTCTTGTGGAATTATTTCAGTTATTAAATGATACTTTAGTTGATTTCTACCTGCTAAATGATAAAACAAAACTAATTCAGACGAATATCAATACCTACAAACTTCCATTCACTATTAAAAGAGAAATACTACTGAACTGTATTTTTGGGATTGATAAAGATTACAATGCCGTTGAAGCCACAAAGTTTGGTTTATTGCTCAAGCTTCTTGAAGGAGAAGACAATAATTCTGTGAGTGTAAAAAATCCAGTTTTGCCCGACTTGAGCAATAACATTCACTTCGGGAACACCTTGATAACTCCTCAAGATGTTAAAGATATAAATTCATTTACGGAAATAAACCCATATGATTTTCTTGAAGAGCGATACGACGTAATTGTGGGAAATCCGCCATATATGAAATCGGAGGATATGAAACAATTTACGCCTTTAGAATTACCTATTTACAAAAATAAATACACTACCGCTTACAAGCAATTTGATAAATACTTCATATTTATTGAACGAGGGCTTGAATTACTAAAAGATGGTGGGTGGCTTGGATATATTGTTCCGAGCAAATTTGCTAAAGTCGGTGCCGGTGAAAAACTCAGGGAACTTTTGCAGGCTCAAGAAGATATTCACAAGATTGTTTCTTTTGGAGCCAATCAGGTGTTCAATAGCAAAACGACCTACACCTGCTTGCTGATTCTAAGAAAAAGAACTTTACCCTCCTTCAGCTACACTGAAATACGAAACCTTACCGAATGGAAGGTTTGTGAGAAAGATAATATTGAATATCAAACGATAAAGACAGATAGTCTGAATAAAGAAGTTTGGGTGCTTGTCTCCCCAGAACTAAAAAAGATCTTTGATAAAATCAATGCCCAAAGTGTATTGCTTGAAGATATTGTTGGCAAGGAAGGTATTTTCAATGGGATACAAACGAGTGCCAATGCTATTTATATTTTTCAACCCACCCGGGAGGATAAGGGTTATTATTATTTCGAAAAGAAAGGTAATATTTGGAAGATTGAGAAAGACATTACCAAACCTTATTTTAAAACCTCATCAGGTGACGATAACTTAAACACTTATCGTCCTTTCAAACCCAATGCAAGGGTCATCTATCCATATAAATCGACAACAAGAGGTGTTGATTTAATTAATCTAAAAAATCTAAAAAATAATTTTCCCGAAGCGTACAAATATCTCCTGCATAACAAACCAGCACTTGTCGATCCAAAAAGAGATATAAAACCTGAGCCACAAAATAAAGATGAATGGCACAGGTACGGAAGACATCAAAGCTTGGATAAATGCGGTTTATCTGAAAAAATTATAGTCGGGGTTTTATCCGTTGGAAACAAATATGCCATTGATTTTTACGGGACATTAATTTCATCAGGAGGAACAGCAGGCTATTGCGTGGTTGCCTTACCGCCTGATTCGCCTTATTCCATCTTCTATATTCAAGCGTTGCTAAACTCAAAATACTTAGAATGGTATTCAGCTCTATTGGGTGAAGTTTTCAGAGGCGGGTATATCGCAAGAGGCACAAAGGTCTTAAAGCGTTTACCTATCAGGAAAATTGACTTTGCGAATAAGAAGGATGAGGCTATTCACGACAAGATCGTAAAAATGCAGAAAGAACTTATTTTT
>Ga0194040_1000355_pt1 | contig 13686 bp, 17 predicted proteins | sample JunL2210m_MetaG_FD_148973 | JGI IMG/M metagenome (GOLD analysis project Ga0194040, IMG submission 148973) | Anoxic zone freshwater microbial communities from boreal shield lake in IISD Experimental Lakes Area, Ontario, Canada - Jun2016-L227-10m | ecosystem: Environmental > Aquatic > Freshwater >... | reverse complement strand
CCCCCTTTTGTAAAATTATATAAGGCACGATATTTTCATGCCAATGGTTATGTTGCTTTAACTGAACACAATCCAACTTTCATTAAGGAAGCCAAGATTAAAAAGTTATTTGTTGTCTCTGATTATTCACAAAACAGTTCTAAAATAGCTCGATATATGGAGTTAAGAAAACGAATTGAAACAAAACTAAACCCGGAAAATATTAAAAATGTTGGGGTATACCTCTCGCACACACTGCTTAAACCTTCAGTAGTCACTGTTCATGCAGGAAATAATTCAATACACGTCGTAAGTAGGCGACCAGTGTAACGACCTGAGATATTTGGCGAAGTTTTGTGAGATATTTGGCGTAGTCTAAACAAAAAAATAGCGCTAAAAAATACAAGATTTAACGCTTTTAAGAGCAAAATAAACAGGGTTTTACCACGCTATTAACGCCAAATTTACCTCATCTGAAAGAGCAATTTCAACCAGTTTTTGTGCATACTTTTCCTGCTGAAAAATCACATGAGCAACCACCGCTTTACCGACCGTTTGCAGCTGCAATTTGGTATGTATTCGACGCTCCCAAACGCCACTTAAATCAGCGCACCAAAACTTATATTCATCTCCTGTAGCAGGCAATAATGACGCCGTAATCAGCCCGTTTAAATTAGCCTGGTCAAGTTGAGCCGTTGGGTAAGTATACGCCACTCCCAGCACATCGGAGCTAATGCCGGAGCTAATAGCCAAGCTGCAGGATGATTTTATTTCACTGGCTTTAGCTTTTTTTGCCGCGATCAAATCAAACGCCCACGCCGTACCCGACCATTTATAATGACCATCCGGTTTAGCAAGCGCTGTCAAATTACCGGGTAAGTCGCCCAACTCCTCATGCTCAAGCTCTGCGCACGTAGCTGTGTTCCAGACCATGCCACGATTATCAGGTACGGTGCTCCATGTACCATTGGCAAATCTAGGCCATGTTTTATCCGCATGAACAGGGACAATGTCCGTTGATAAGTCGGGTTTAATATAAACACCAGGCTCTAACGGACTCTCTTGTGCGTTATACGTACCCGTAAACAAACCATTTGTATCATATAAATAAACTGTTTTCATTTTTTGATTCTCAATATTTGACAAAAAATTGCACGCGATTACCGGCTGGTAAGTTGGCAGTACCACCAGCAGGTGACTGTGAGATAGTGACAACTCCCGATAGATTTGAGGTTCCCCCGCCCCAATATGACCCACCTACACCAGCTGGAACCAATCCATTTGTAAGATGTGTATGATATAAAACAACCCCGTCAGTATGTGTGCTCACCCCCCCAATCCCCGCCTGTACCGGCACCTGATCGGCCGCAAACCATGGCGGCGAAAACAGGCCGCTTACAGCCCCGCCACTCCACGCATAGCCGCCTATGGCTGCAAACAATGCAGCATACGTAGTCGATGACAGCGATAGTGATACTGCGGTCGGGCATTGTATATAACCCCCAGCCGGTACACCCGTACCACCATAAGCAATGATTGATCCTGCCGGCAGGCCGGGTGTGCTTATTAATCCATTCGCCGGATTCAACAGCACCCACTTAACCAGCGTCGCATCATACTGCAACAGCAACCAATGCCCGGCCCCGGCAATATCGCCAGCCGCCAAAGCCAGCCCGTTGCCCTTGACAATGCCGACCGCACCGCCAAAACCGGCATTAAACGTCGGTGCAGTTGTCGTATTGGCGGTTCCTGCTCTTATATATAAGGAGAGGCCGTCGCTCAATGCCGTTACCGCCGGGGTCAGCGTCGCGCTATAAGCATCGCCCGTATTGGCGGCCCGCGCCGACAACAACCCGCCCGACTGGATAGCGCTTACCAACTGGTTATTAGTGCCTAAAACCAGTGCCGTCCCTGTCCCCTCAACTACCCCGGCCAGCTCTTCCTGCACCGAATTAACCCAGGCCGCATTAAAGGCCGTAGCCGCCTGACCTGTGGCTTTATTGCCATCCCTAAAACCATCCTTGCCAGTGCCGAACAGATTGGCCGCCCTGGATGATGTATCAATTCTGTGCATAAAAGCCCCTATGGATACGCAAAAATAACGCTCGTATGAGCGGGTTTAAATCGGTTGATACGACATTCTATGGCTTCATCGCCCCAGCTTTGCAGGGCGCTGTTGCAGTCACTGTCACAGTCCATCACAAACAAGCCTGCCGTTGCATTGGGCAGATTCAACTGCCAGGTAAAGACATCCGCCTGGCTGTTTAACGCGCCATTGCAATCATCATTGCAGGTCAACATAAAAAACTCATCAATACTGGCAGCGGGATAGCCCATCGCCGCCGCCAGACCGATAAAATAAGTCCGGCTTTGACTGCCGGTCATCGTCAATTTTGACAACAGCGCCGCCCTGCGCTGTTCAAGGCTTTGCTCGATAGTCACTCAGGCATCCGGCAACCCGGCGACACGCTCCCAGTCCGCCAACAATTCAGAGGCAGTGCGCGGATCGGCTTCATTGACCAGCTCGGCAGTACGCAGATCAACCCGTGCAAACAGAGCCGACCACGCCGCCAGCAAGCCGGTTAACACACTGCCTTGCGCTTTGGCAAAGGCCAAACCGCGCGGCAATAACGCCTGACACTGGCTTAAATAATCCGTTGTTGTCATAGCCATGTAACAGTACCCAACGTAGTGATAGTGCCGGTCGTATTGACCACATCAGCGCCCGGTACGGTCATCGTATAATTCGTTTCGCCCGCAGCCGCACTGAGCGCCGCCCGGATATGCGACAAGAACAAGGTACCGCCCGGAATCGCTTCCAGACGGATCAAAGCGCTTAGCTCGGCCTGTACCGCCGCCTTGACCGCCGTCGTATTGGGCGTTACCGACAGGCTGAAATTTAACGGTACGGCTGCCGGAGCCGCCACCCACACCTGAGCCGTTACCGGCCGCAAAGAGTCTATATATGACTGCACCGCCAGCACCGCGCCTGCATCCGGAATCAGACTGACATCATTATCCCGCACAAAGCGTACAGTAACGGTGCCTGCGCCCAACTCCTGCGGATACACCCAGGCACGGGTCACTCCCGGCACTTGCAGCGCCCAACTGCTGTAATCAAAACTCGCGCCGCCGTGGGGAGGCTGCTGAATCCGGGTTAAAAAGCGGTCACGCAACGCCGCATCCAACTCGGCATCGGCACCGCCTGACAATAGACCCGCCGTGGCGGTAGACGTTACCCCGGCAATCGGCGCACTCAGCGTCAAACCTGCACCCGCTGCCGCATTGCCTGCCTGCCCCGCCGTCAGGGCAGTCAGGGCCGCCGTCGCCACACCGCCGGCCAGCGTCACCCCGGCATTGACGGTATACAACACCCCGTCCGCCCGTTGCAGTCCGGTTAACGCCGGAACCGTCACGCCATTGGCCCCGCTCAAGACAACCGTACCGGTTGCAAAACTTGCAGGCAGGCGGTTAATGCCCCAGATAGACGCCCAGCGCTCCAGATATTCCGCCTCCGCCGTATCGTAAATAACCTGCGTCGCCAACCAGGCAATAAAGCCATACAAACCATGCACCGCCGCCGCATGAACCCGCGACAACACATTCAGATTGGAGCGGCGCAAGGTCGCATCCGTACCCGGCAAACGGGCTTGAATATCGGTAAACGCACTGCTTAACAACTCGCTTAAGGCCGGACGGGAAAATGCCATTAACTGCTCCAAAAGGTGGTGAATAAATACCGGGTAACCGGCTGCTGGGGTCGGCTGATCGCTACCTGCAAGCCCAAAACCCCTGACCTTGGATTACTGGCAACCACCGCAACCGACTCGGCCACACCGTCCTCTACCAGCCATTGCAAGGCCTCCTGCGCGTAGGCCTGGGCTTTAACCAAGACGGCCGGCACTTGTTTTTCACGGCTCAACAACCACAGCCGCGAACCTATTAAATCGTTATTAATAGTGGCAAACTCATCAGCCCACCAACCGCGCCGGTCACTGGAGCCGTCCGGGATACTGTCATCGGCATTGGCCCGCCGGTCGGTAAACAAACTGATAATAACCGCCGTTTCCAAACCGTCATCTTCAGTTAACCCCAAACCGTCCAGACTAAAATCAGCCCCTTGCTCCCAATCAATAAAGGTAGTTTTTATATCACTCATACCGGCACGCCTGTCTGCGCCAAACCCGTCTGCACGCCGCCGTGCTTGTGGGTTTTTAACGAGATACCATCGGCCAGCACATCACCGCCGGTCACCACAACCTGCGGACAGTTGACGATAGTAATGGCATGGCTGCCGCCACTGATAACGATACCGGCACGCGTCAAGGTAATGGTATGTCCCAGATCATCAAACAATGCCACCTCACCGGCTGCCAGTGCTTTAACCCGATAGCGCCGGTCATCCACTGCCAGCACCAAACCATGATCCCGGTTGCCGCCAACAAAGACCGCCGCTACTTCGGCTCCGGCGTGGGGCTGAGAGGTAAAGCCGTAATTTTGAAAGCGTTCCATATCCCGCACTTCACCGGACAACAGCTTAACCTGTACGCCCTGCATTTTTGCCGCATCATTCACCAGCGACAACACCCCGCGTGCCACCATTAAATTAACCCGCCGTGCCAAGGGAGCCGTTATTTTATTAATCGTTCTAATCATGGCGCAAGCTCCCAGTCGTCCTGGGTAATACCGGCTTCATCGCCCTGTTTCTTGCGTATTTTCTTGTCCAGACGGGTCTGTTTAACCTCTTCAAGCGTATCAAAGGCTGACGGCCTGGCACACTGCAAGGTCGTTATCGATCCCGACTCATCCAGCGAGTAACCCGCCGACACAATCAGCAATTCCACGTCCGCCGACAACAGCGGCGACACCAACCGCGCCAGGGTATTAGGCTGCCACAACACGCCGTTGGCCTGCCAGCCCTGCACCGTCAGCGTCGCCCGCGTACCGCGACCGGCACGGACATTGCGCTCCCACTCGGCACGTTGGGTCAAGGTCGCATTACCACCCTGATCCTCGGCCACCACAATAAACGGCCGGTAGCGGGTAATGGCCACATCGGTGACGCTGCCGCCAGGCTGTGCAACCGTTTCGGCGTAACTATCATCACTGCCCTGTGCCTGGCCCTTGGCAATATACACACTAAAGCGGTCCTTCCAATCAAACCCTGCCTCGGCGCTTAACAAATTACCGCCTTCCGTCAAGTCGGTCGGCGCTTTAGCCGTACCGGCACGGGTTAACAGCAAATTGCCCAGACCATCCGACACCAACAACAACGCCCGCATCTTGGCCGCCCGTTCCAGGCTTTCAAACACACTCTCGCCCTCCTGAATGCTAAAGGCAGGCAAAGCCGCGCCGGTATCCGTCGCCACCAGCACCTTGATCCCGAACGGCGCGCACAAATCCGCCGCGATTTGCTCCAGCTTCTTGTTTTGCCACTGCCCGCTCTTATATATAGAGGAGCAATCGACCAAATCCCCGGTTTTATCACGACCGGATACGCTGATACTGTGCGCGGCCTTGTCATAACTGCGGGTAACCGTATCGGTATAACCGGTAATCACCGTCACCCCGTCTACCAGCACCTCGCACGCCTGACCGGGTTTAAGATCCATCACCTGCTGACCCTGCGCCGTATTCCAGCGATCGGTTACCGATAACTCAAACGTCCCCGCGATTTGCTCAATGCCCCGCTCAATGCGTACCGACTGCCAGCCGCCAAAATAAAAACCGTTAATTTTCAGCTCAACAGTCATGGCGTTAACACCTCCAGCGCCTGTCCGCCCGGCACAAAGCCCGGATGCCGGATATGATTTCTGGCCACCAGACTGTCCGCCCCGGCAACCGTGCCATACAAATTATACGTCACCACCAGCGCCGGTAACGTTACCGGTACGGTAACACTCACCAGCCGCGACAAATCCGCAGCCCGCACGGTAATATCGGCAATCACCGCCAGCCGCAACGCCGTCAAAGCCCTATAAACGTCATCCGTTGCCGTTTCGGCTTCCGCTTCCAAAACCGCCGATAACTCGTTACGCAAGGCAATCGCCTCGTTATAACTGGCCGGGGTTAGCTGTGTAGCTACCACGCAGGCCTCAATAATGGCCGTGGTTCTGACCAGCGACGAGAGCGCCGCCTGATTGGCCGCCTGTTGCACACTGCCGGGTGTCGGTACAGACGCGCTTGAATACGTCGGTACCTCCGCGCCAAAACCAAACAACGACCGCAAGGCCGACAACGCTGCCACCGGACTGGCGGCAATACCGGACAAACCCGTAATCATGCCCGACAAACCCTGTGCCAAATTGACCGGAAACAAAATCAAACTGGAGACTGACGCCGATATCCCGTACAGCTCATGGACAAAATCGGGCAACAATGCCCCTGCCAATACGCTGTTGGCTGCCAGCCGCAAGCTGTTTAACACCGTACCGGCCTGGGTAATCGCCGCCGATACAGACGCGATTAATCGCGTCTGTACAGAAAAGACTTTGGCAAACCAGGACTGGCTCGCCGCCTTGGCATTCAGCGCGGCCTTGTTAACCGCCGCTTTGGTATCCGTGCGGGGTTTTGGATTAACCGGCACCCCGGCTTCGGTAAAACTTAAAGAAAACTTCGCCATCCCGCCGTCAGCGGTAGACTCGGATATCCGGCACGAGGTCACCACCACCTGGGCCCGCCCCCGATAGGGATGCACCAGCTCACCGGCACCGGCCGTCTCAATGGCATTAACCAGGCGGTCACGGAGCGTCATATAATCCGCGCCAATGACAAACGCCTCCAGGCTGACTACCTCCGCCTTGCGCCCCAAATCTTCGGTATACGGCAAATCACGCTGCGGGTACTCATGCACGACGACCCGGCGGCCCAGCTCCCCGCTGGTCGATTCCACCTTAAACGGAATACCGCGAAAAGACGCGGTTTGCAGCCTGTCACGCCAGCTTTGCCCGGCCATTAACGGGCACCCGGCATGGTCAGGCCTGCATCGACGTTGTAATTCATCAGGGGACTGTTATTTCTTAAGCGCTGGACTTTTACCGGTACATCACTGTCAATCTTGATGGATAACACGCCGCCGATATCCGTCTTACCAGCGGCTTGTTTAGCCAAGGTAGCCAGTGCCGGGGCTGTTGCAAGAGGTTGAGTATGGCTGCCGGTCGTCGGCATGGAAAATAAAGGCTCCCCGCCTGAAAACGGGTTTTTCAGTGTGGCAATGTTTTTTATGGCACGAATCACACCAGCTACACCATCAGTAATACCGGCAAATGCCAGTTTGATGCCATCAACAACATAATTAATGGCCGCCATTAAATTATTAACCAAGCTGTCTTTTATACTATTGATCTGCTCTTTAAAAAACGTAGATACCGCTTCCCAATTGTTGGCCAGCAACCAAATCCCTACAACCACCGCCTCAATGGCTACCAATAACGGATTAGCCAAGGCCAATGCCAGCAGGGCACCGGATAATACCAGCACGCCCTCGCCTACCATGGCGATAGCCAGCAACAACGGCCCCGCCATAATCGCTGCCACACCGCCAAATACCAGCTTGGCAAGATTGCCAAAACCACCGACTTTAACAGCCAAATCATTAATGCCTGCCCAGGCTTGCTCCGCAGTATCAGCAATTTTAACCAGTGTTTCATAAAGCTGTTTACCGTAAGCATCCACTTCTTTCAGACCTTCCGGTGTCTGTAAAAATGCCAACTTGTTAATAACGGCATCCAGCTTGCCCTTTAAAAATTCAAACGCCCCGCCGGAATTCATGAGCTGATTGACAAAGCCTTTCCAGGTATCCGTCAAGGTCGATATCATTCCTGTCCAGGTACGGCTTTGCTTTTCAGCTGCCCCCTTGGATGATGCAGCTATCCCTTTAAATAGCAGGATCATTTCTTTACGCCCCAACTGTCCCTTATGCATCATCTCCATGATTTGTTCCGAGTTTTTATGCAGCGCTTTAGCCATTAAATCAATAACCGGAATGCCACGCTGCATCAATATTCGAGAATCTTCCATCTGTAACTTGCCCAGCATCCATGCCTGGGTTATTTGCTGAGTAATCCCGATCATATCCTCCTGACTACCATTCAGTCGCGCATTGGCATCAACCAACGCCATCAAGGAGCCATTCATCGGGTCGATACCGGAATTTTTAAGCATGGTATAGGCACGCGTAGTCGTGTTTAGCTCCAGCGGGGTACGTTTTGCAAAATCAGTAATCCAGGCCATGGCCTTTTTACCTTTTTCAGCACTGCCCTCGGAAGCTTCCAGCGCCACTGCCAGATTTTCATATTCTGCCGCCACATCAATAAACATCGTTTTAAACGCCAAACCGGCCGCCCCGCCCATCATCGCCAGCTTAAGCGTCAACGCGCCCATCTCGGTACCGACCTGGCTTAACCCCCGCGTAATCTGACTGACACCCGTCAGGCGCAGCGAATTATTCAACGCGCTCCCCAAGCGCCGAACCGGCCCGTGCAGCGCTTCCAGCCGTGCATTCAGAGCGTTAAGCGGTGCGGACAGATGATCGACTACCCGCAAAATGACCGCTAAATCAAGGCTACTGCTCATTAATCCTGACCGCCTGACTGTGCCACATCAACAGCTCATCCATATCCATCGCCCATAATTCGGAGGGCTGAAAGTGGAAACAATAGGCGATATCTGCCATTACTTGCTGCCAGTTGCGGGGAGTTGCCCCAAAAAACCGCCAGCCACCCCGGCTATGGTATTAAAATCATCCACATCCAGCTGATCAACGGCCGACAAGGGCAACTCGGCCAGTGCGCCAATCAAGGCGGCAATCTTGCTGATTTCCCCGGTCGTGCCATCCATGGCCTTCATATGCTTCAGCTTGAGACGCTCGGGCAGATTGATTTCGGTAACGGCCTCATCATTGCAAATAACCGGATACTTTAATTTAATAATTGCCATCCTAAACCTCCCTGCAAGCCATTGCGCCAAACGCAATCTTGACCTCGCCGTCAGCCAGCGACAACGCCTCCAGACACACCACCCCGGACAATACAAAGCTCTTGCCGCTATCAGTATCAAACGACGCCGAGCCTGCCACAATCGCTTGCAATTGCGTCAGCGACGTGGTGGAATCATGAATCAGTGTGCATTCCAGCCCCGGCGCTTCCACGCTTTCCTTATAACCCGCCACCCCGTGGTCCGAGGTCACCATTTCCCGCTTCACCGCGCCAAACTTCAGGGTAGCGCCCGGCTTGGACGCCAGCCGCTTGCCTGATACCGTAACAAAAACCCGTCCTGTAACCTGTCCCATATCGATTCCTTATAAAATAAATTGCACGGCTGCCGCAAACACATCGAACTGATTAACGGTATTCGGCGGAATAATGGCATTAACCCGGTTAACGTCCGTCGTAGAGCGCACCACAATCAGATCATTAATAAACTGCTCCAAATCCTCCAGAATACCCGCCTGCACCAGCTCCATTGCCGTGGCAATCAGGGTATTCCGGATCAGCTTGGGCGTGGCAACCGGTTGTCCCGGCGCAATCTTGCCCAATACGTCATCCCCGGCCAGCTTGTGCTGCGGATAATCCCGCAACACCGCAAAGCGGAAGGCATAACGCATATAGTCCACCGTCCACTTGGTATTAAGCTTCAGCAAACTGACATCCGCCATCCCGAAACTGTTGGTCTGGTAGGTCGTAATCACCTGCTCAATCAGCGCCGCACCGGCTTGATCAAAAATAAGCGGACTGATACCGTCATGCAACAGGTTGTTGCGTTCGGTCATCGTAAAGCGCTGGGCTTCGACCGGTGCCAGTACCGAGGGCAGACTGATAGACCTAAAGGGACGCGCCGGATCATTAGACCCCGCAAACTCCACCGCCGCCCCAAACTGAGCGGAAATGACCCACGGCAGGGTCGGTGAATTGTTCAGCCCGCTCAGCGTGCTGTGCGGGCTGTTGCGTGCCGTCCCCAGCGCGGCCAGAGCCGAAAAGCCGCCGTTGACATGCGCAAACACATGCCCGGTACGCATATCCACCCCGCCCCAGCGGCTTTGCAATTCCGTTTCCAGCGCCGTCAAATTGGCAGTATCCGTCCAGCCACACAAGATGGTATAAGGATTCATCGTCGACATCGCCGTAATGGCCGCCGATACATCAGGATTACCGGTCGCTGTCACGCCAACAGCAATCACGGCCGTTAAACCGGCCGGTAAAAACTCGCCCTGATAATAATTAAAGCGCACATCGATGTTGTTGCCCTCAACGCCTTTATGGCGTGCGGTCAGCGTAACAACGCCAAGCGCACTGGTCGCCGTCACCGCACTATCCGGATCCGCGTTAATCGCCGTGGCAATTGCAGCGGCCGTTGTCGTCACCGTATCCAGAGCAATGACAGCGGCCGTCAAGCGGCGTCCGCCAACATATACAATAACCGTACCGGATGCCGTTGCACCGCCCGTCAAAGTAATGGTTTTGGTGGCCTGCGTACCCGCTACCAGATCATCCAGCGCCAAGGCCCAACATTCGGTGTAGGGGTTAACCTTCATGACCGCTTCAATTTGCTGGGCCAGCATCGAACCCCGGCCAAAGTAATTAACCCCGTCTTCTTTACGTGAAACACGGGTCAAGGCATTAGCCAAAACCGTACCGGTTGGCAGGCGTTGGCCCAGGATCAGTATTTTATGGCTCATCACCGGCAAACCGCGCACCGCTTTGGTGTGGTCTATCTCGAGGTAAGCGCCGGGAACCCGCAGATCCAGCGGGATGCTTAAAAACGTAATATTGTCAGCCATAACTTAACCTTTCACAGGGGTAGCGACGCGATTTATCGCATCTGCTGTAGAGACGGGCTTTAGCGCGTCGGCAGGATCCACCGGAGCCGCAGGTTGAGCCTGTACCAGTTCGTCAACATCGCCCTCCGCCAGACGGCGCAACCAATAACTGGACGCCATGACCGTCTCGCCTTGAGCGTGCAAATACTGCCCGTCCTCTTTGCGTATCGCCATGCCGTAAGCGGGTTTTAATAATACCGGTTGTCCTAAAATCATAAATTTCTCTCTAAGGTAAAATAATTGTGTCAGAAAGTGCAGGCTTGCCGGTCGTTAAATCAGGCGGTTCAGCCAGCCATTTAACGTGCTCGGCCCTTGTCTGAAACGGGTCAATATCATAATCGGCATGGAATTTTGTAAAATTACCCAGATTGCTGAAGGTTGCTGCATCAAGCCCCGCCAACAGCACCTCGGCCTTAACCGCCACACTGCCCGCACTCAGCCCCGCATCCGTCCACACCTTGCCACGGGCAAAGCTCATACTGTTGACATGCCACACCGTACTGGCTGTGCCGTAACACTCCAAAAACGCCGCCAGCCCGTCCAGTATTTGATACAGGCCAATAGTCACGCCATCCCCGCGCCGTGCCGCATCAAAGCTCCGCGCGTTACGGGCAACACACACACAATCAAAAGTGACCGCAGCCAGGCCCTGGACAACGTCGGTATTGCCCGCCACCACATAAACGCCCGGCGCACCGGCGGCAAAACGCTGGGCTAACGTAACCCCGTCCCCGTCCGGCATCGCCGCCACGACCTTTAAAAAGGCCGCCACCGGCGACGCCTGAATGGCCGCCAGCAACTCCAGCTCCAGCTCAACCAGCATTAATAGCCCCCGTCACGGCCAAACACCGTTGTCCCGGAAACAAACTGGGCCGCCGCACTGGCAGGCGGCGAGGCCGCGCCCGACACATTAGCGCCCAGGCTGATTTTGCCCGTGCCGACCTGCTCCAGATACTTGATCGCATCGGTATAAGCCATACGCACAGAATCTATCATCTGGTTTTTATACAAAAAATAGCGGCTGATATCACACGCCAGCCGCTCAAAATTGGCCGGAACCACCGCCAGCGGCAGCGGATAGGCCGTTAAATAACTGTTGATTTTAGCGTCGGCATCACCCAGCGCCTTGGCGACCACCGCCGCATCAATAACGCCCGGCGTCGCGCGGTCGGTCAGCTGGATCAGCTCCTGCGCCCCGATTTCCAGGGTTAACACGGCTTGAGTACAATAAGTCATAAGATTTAAACCGGTCTATTGTAGAGACGCGCTTTATCGCGTCTTTATACACTACACGCAAGGCGAAAGGTTCAAGGCGAAAGGCTAAGGGCGAAAGGCAAAAAAATAACCGTGAGACTTTCGCCCTTGGCCCTTGGCCCTTGGCCTTTCGCCTTTCGCCTTGAACCTTAGCCGCGATAAAGCGCATCGCTACGGGATTAACTTTAACTTGTCAGGCACCACCGGGATGGTGTCCGCCGGTTTGACAAACGGCAGGGGCGCGGAATCAATCGACTCGTCCCGGCCCCAGAGCGGATCGACATTAACAAACCGGGCCTTGGCAATGTGTGACCCTGACAATGTATTAGCCATATCAAATTTGCAATACTTAAGTCCGGTAGCGGCGTCTGTTACAACCGGTATGTCACCCGTTGTAACGCCCTCCATGCTCAGCGTGCAATGGGTAACCACTTGTCTGGATCCATCCGATATTATAAAAGGCGAGGCGATAACAGCGGGGGTAACCAGTAAAGCCAATAATATAAATTTTTTCATGGGTGTTCCTTAGTAGTTAGGGTTATCACAGGGTCAATACGGGCTGATTTAACTGAGCATTTAGTTTGACAAGTCTCGGCATTGCTATGCCGACCTTAAATACCGCGCCGACCGGGCCGGTCAGTGTTAAATTCCGGCCCACCACTGAGGCGGTGGTTAAATTGGCTGATATATCACCAAACACAATCGGCGGTGTGCATTCATGGATATAAGTGTTTTTTGTCAGTACTTCGTACCATGTTTGGTCATCAATGTAACATTCTATGTAAATTCTGCCGGTAGTACCTGCCGAGTCTCTAATATCTAGCCGCAACTGACCGCCGGTTAGCGTCGGCCAGTTAATGCCGTCAACTGACTCGATTAGCAAGTCGTACTCAATGCCGTAGATGTCGCCCGCAGTAATGCCCATAGTGCCAGGATTAAATGGCAACGTAAATCCACAGCCCTGCGATACCGTAGTACCTGCCGTACCCAACAATGTTGCCTCGAACGTTTGATAACGCTTGTTATTAATAAACTCTATTTTTGTATTAGCCAGCCCCGTACCGGTAGTCGTAAATCCGGTTGCCAGACCCGCCGTACTCAGGTCAAACAGGGCATTGGTTATAACATTAGTCCCTGCGTACCTGACTGCACGCGACGCTCCAAACAGGCTGGTTAGAATCTTGGCTTCTTCCTGACCTACAATGCGCTGCGCCTGCGTCAGTATGTGCTTACCTGACGAATCACAATACCCCGGATAAAAATTACCGGCAGCATCGGTGGTCAGACCGGTATATGATAAAAACCTTACATATTTATTGGTTAACGCATACGCTGCATACATGCTGTTTAGTGTTACCAGCGCGGCCCGCACCATAGCCGGATCAGCAACATCACCACCGCTAACAACACCCGAGTAGCCATGTATGCCGGAATCAATCACATAAATGCCGCCGCTGGTGATGCGTTTTATGATGGCAATATGATTGGCATAGCACGTTGCAACTGCCGCATCCATCGCAGCTTGTGTTGCATTTACGGTCAAATCGTTAATACTGCCTGCACGCAGTAGTACGACATCCGGTGCGGCCTGTATTAGAGAGGTTGTTGATCGGTCTTTAAACAAAGCACTTGCAAAC